>Ga0169931_10008438_pt1 | contig 15032 bp, 10 predicted proteins | sample Kivu_15m_20L_FD_129675 | JGI IMG/M metagenome (GOLD analysis project Ga0169931, IMG submission 129675) | Freshwater microbial communities from Lake Kivu, Western Province, Rwanda to study Microbial Dark Matter (Phase II) - Kivu_15m_20L... | ecosystem: Environmental > Aquatic > Freshwater > Lake... | reverse complement strand
AGTAGAACCACTCTTTCCCAATACCCAGAGCCATAGGGTCGATCTGTAATTCTGTATCCTTTACAACCACCAAATCTTTGAGGTAAAAATTCCTTTTATGTGTAGGAATCTCAGCTCTGATCAACTCCAGAATCGGTTGATATAAATAAGTGTTTATTAAATTTGCATCATATTCATTGGATGGGTCCGTGTGCAATAAAGCAGAATAGAGGATGCAAAATTTATCAAAATCTTTTGTTTTCAGCTGATGTAATTCATTCCTGATTGCTTTGGCCAGATACTTGAAAGTTTCAATATTGGCTTCTCCCTGATCATCTAATCTTGTGCGATCTGTAATTTTAGAAAACGAACTGGAATGTATGAAATAAGCCATTTGATGTCTTTCATTCCGCATAGGAAAAAACTGAAATAAACTGGTTGACTTTTTCAACAATGCTTGCTGGTTCAGGTCTTCTGGGATACCAATCATCAGATGAATAGGACAAAAAGGAAATTCCGGATCGATTCGAATGAACTCTTCGGTTTTAGGCTGAATTTTAAAATCAAATCTATGAATAGGGAATTTTTCAACCAAAACATCCTGCAAAATAATTTTTTCCAGGGTTTTCAAGGTATTCATAGCATAACCGATGCCCGACTTGATATTTAACAAGGATTCTTTTAATTTTTCATGTTTCCTTGGTCCAAAGGGCAGAAAAAACAATGAACCTTGCTCCAGATTCATCTGATCTAAGAGCCTTTGGTGTTTCTTTATAAAATTTTGTACCTGAATCAATTCATCTGTATCAAACAATACCTGCTCCTCGTAATTCAGATCCTTTACTTTTTCTCTAAACCCTACCGGAAAACAAGTCAATATTATTTTGACCAGTAAGGGCAGATTTGAATCATCAAATGAACTAAGATCCTCAGTCTGAACAAAAGAAGAAAAATCTGATTTATTTTTCCAGCTATAAAGTACAGGTCCTGCTAGTTTTTCCAATAACTCATCAGCTCCATCAGATTTTCCCATTAATCGGTAGGCTAATTTAAATCCTATACCATATCTACCTATTTTTTCACAATTTTCAGCTTTGGATTTATCAGATTTTGTGCCCTGAAATGAATTCAACAGTGCCTTGAGATCTTTATCAGTGAATGGTTTGCCATTGTTTACCACCATAAAAAAATCAGAATCATAAATCACTGCACAATCTGTGGCATTACTATCTGCGGCGTTTTGTAAAAACTCATAAATTGCCTGCTCATCCTGGGCATTTTGCAGTTTGGGACTTAAATCTGCTTTGATATGATCAACGATTCCATTGACCATTCTATAGAAACCATAAGTTTGATTACCATGAACAGAACCGATAAAATGCTCATCCCACTCTTTCATATTATAACCTTCGGCATTTCTCCATTGGGTTCTAAAAGCGGCTATATCCTTTACTTTCATTTTAATTACATTTTTTTGTTTTCCAATACATGTTTTTGTTTCAAAAAATACAAACTATTGAAATCTATAGATACAAAAACGATTATTTTGATTTTTCTAAAATTAATTATTTTCCTAAACTTAGTTGTACATTTGCATAATTAAAGTAAAAAATTCATGACCCGGGAGAGAATCAAGGAAAGATTAGAAATTTTACAGGATTCCATTTGTGAAAAGTTAGAAATCATGGATGGAAAATCTTCATTTCAGGAAGAAAAATGGCTGCGGCCTGGTGGTGGCGGTGGAAGAACAAGAGTTATAGCTGGCGGAGATGTTTTTGAAAAAGGTGGAGTAAATTTCTCAGAAGTATTTGGTGAGATGAGCCCTGAGTTAGTTCAATCCATGCTTGGCTTACAAAGCAAAGAAATATCTGAATTACCACAATTTTATGCTTCGGGTGTATCCATTGTTATTCACCCCAAAAGTCCAATGGTCCCCATCACACATATGAATGTTCGCTATTTTGAAATGAGTGATGGAAGATGGTGGTTTGGCGGAGGAATTGATCTGACACCGATTTATGTTGACATTCAACTTGCCAAAAACTTTCACGGTAAAATGAAAGAGGTATGCGATCATTTTCATGAAGATTTTTATCCCTTATTTAAAAAACAGTGTGATGACTATTTTTACATTCCCCATCGTAAAGAAATGAGGGGCATTGGAGGAATTTTCTTTGACGCTTTGCATGCGGAATCACAATTTGGCAAGAAATACAGCCTGAGCAAAGAAACTTTATTGGATTTTATCATTGCTGTGGGTAATACTTTCCCCGAGGCCTATGCTCCACAGGTAGAACATGGCAGACTTATCCCCTATGGCGATGCAGAGTTAGAATGGCAGCAAATCAGAAGAAGCCGCTATGCAGAATTCAATTTAGTATGGGACAGAGGTACAAAGTTTGGATTACAAACCGATGGCCGAACAGAATCTATATTGATGAGTATGCCTCCTACCTGTAGCTGGCCATATCAATATCAGGTAAAGCCCGGATCAAAAGAAGAAAAATGTTTGGCATTTTACCAGAAAGGAATTGATTGGCTATCTTACTAAATTGTAAAATCGAGGGAAGTCTTCTCGTTTCTTATCAAATCATCTTATTTTTATTATAATAAACAAAGATTTTCATGAGTCAGTTTCAGAAAACAAAAATTTTAGCCACTGTGGGGCCATCCTCCAATTCATACGAAGTTTTAAAATCACTTGTATTGACTGGTGCTGATGCTTTCCGTCTCAATTTTTCACATGGCACACATGAAGATCACTTGAGTGTGTTTCAAAAAATTGATCAGATCAATACAGAATTAAAAACCAATGTTGCTGTTTTGGCAGACCTGCAAGGACCAAAATTAAGAGTGGGTTTGATTGAAAATGGTAAAATGGATTTAAAGAAGGGCGACCTTCTAACTTTTACCAATCAAGAATGTTTGGGAAACAAGGATGGGATTTATATGTCATATCCCAATTTTGCAAAGGATGTAAGAGTGGGTGAAAAAGTATTGGTTGATGATGGAAAAGTAGAACTTCTTGTTAAAGAAACGAATCAGGTAGACAGAGTTGTGCTTGAAGTTTTGTACGGAGAGGTACTTTCCTCCAAAAAAGGGGTTAATCTTCCCGATACTCAGGTTTCGCTGCCCTCTCTTACAGAAAAAGATATCATTGATTTGGAATTTATTCTGACCTTACCCGTCAATTGGATTGCTCTTTCTTTCGTTAGAAATGCCCATGATCTGGAGGATTTGAGGCTAAGAATTCAGTCCAAGGGACATCATGCTAGAATTATTGCCAAAATAGAAAAACCAGAGGCTATTAAAAATATTGATAGCATTATTGATTCTGCTGATGGGATTATGGTAGCAAGGGGTGATTTAGGAGTTGAAACTCCTATGGAACGATTACCTATATTACAAAAAATGATCATCAAAAAATGCCTTGTCAAAGCAAAACCTGTTATTGTGGCAACTCAGATGATGGATTCTATGATCAAGAACCCCTCACCTACCCGAGCAGAAATCAATGATGTGGCCAATGCCGTACTCGATGGTACCGACACTGTTATGTTGAGTGCTGAAACCGCTTCTGGTGATCATCCTGTTAAAGTAGTGGAAGCTATGAGAAGAATTATAGCAGAAGCTGAAAAAGTAGAGTCTATCTACCACAGAGATGTTGCGCCTAATCCTTTATCGGATTCTTATCTTTCTGATGCGGTCTGTTATCACTCTTGTAATTTGGCACAACAGGTAGGTGCAAGAATGGTCATTGGTATGACAAAATCAGGATATACAGGTTTTATGGTTTCGAGTTACCGACCATTGGCAGACATAGCCATTTTTTCATCTGATGTTCATTTACTTAAAACTTTAAATTTGGTTTGGGGAATCAGGGGTTTCTATTACGATAAATTTACTACCACAGATGAAACTATTTATGATGTTGTTGAAATTTTAAAACAGTCTCGCTTGGTTGAAAAAGGTGATATTGTAATCAATACAGGAAGCATGCCCTTGAGAGAAAGAAAGAAAACCAACATGCTCAAATTAACAATCGTAAGATGATAAAATCCTGGCAACTCGAAGGAAAAAAAGCATTGGTAACAGGTGGAAGCAGAGGAATTGGCAAGGCTATTGTCAATTCTTTTTTAGATCTTGGCGCTGAAGTTTGGGCTATTGGAAGATCCAAAGAAAATGTAGAAGCGCTGCTACAATCTGTTCAAAGCAACAGATTAAAGGCAAGCAGCTATGATTTATCCATAGCCTCGGAAAGAATATCCCTTTTTGAAGAAATAAAATCCAATTGGAACAATTTTGACATTTTAGTGAATAATGTTGGGACCAATGTCCGAAAACCTACTTTAGAATTCGACACTACTGATATGGATCTGATTTGGCAAACAAATACCATTTCCAGCTGGGATATTTGCCGGTTTAGTTATCCGTTTATGAAAAATCAGGGCGGTTCAATTATTAACATAAGTTCTGTTTCTTCAGAAAAAATTATCAGAACCAGTACCGCGGCCTATGCTATGACCAAAGCTGCCCTGGATCAAATGACAAGATTTCTGGCAGTTGAATGGGGGCCGGACCAAATTCGGGTTAATGCAATTCAACCCTGGTACATTGATACAGATTTAGTTGCATCCGTATTAAATGACCCGCAAAAAAAAGAAAACATCATTAACAAAACACCTTTAGGAAGAGTAGGACAAGCAGATGAAGTTGCTTCTTTGGCTTCTTTTCTGGCTATGTCCCAATCTTCCTACATAACAGGAACCACAATTCCAGTTGATGGTGGATTTCACTCACTTGGCTTATAATATTAATTATTTTGCCATATAGTTTCTCCTTTCATATTGAAATAATGGGTAAGGTTTCCTTTGGTAGCCTTGATTATATCGAAATTAACTCTTTCCAATTCCTCAAAATCATCCTCGATAATCTTTTTCCCATCCAAATCAACCACACCATATAGTTTGTCCAAACGAACTCTGGCAAAACCATTTACAAAAGGTGTAATTTCTGAAAATTTACCAGAAAGCAATTCAACCCCAAACTTATTTACGATTCCCCATTTCTCATCTTTTTTCATCGTGGCAATATCCTGAGTCCACTGTCCCATTTTCTCATAAGACTTAGTTTCAGATATATTCCCAACTTCTTCATGTTGAATGATATAATCATCATATCCTATTTGAGAGGAAAAAACTTCCTGATCCAGAGATTTAATTTTATTTGATCCGATGGTGACCAGAATTTGTCCCAAACTATCGATTATACCACTTTTGCTAGGTTCGCTGTATATGATGGATTTTCCACCCTTAAAATCTGACATCTTAAAAAATTGAGCAGCTATCAATACATGTCCATTACAATTCATAGCACCACAGCGGTTATCTTTATCTTTGTAAATAATTCTATTTTCCGATACCTGACTCAATCCTGTATACTGAGCGGCTATGCATTCTTTACCTTCTGTGTTGATCAAACCAAAAAACTGACCTTCATTGGTTCTTTTCATAACTCTTGCATAACCTTGCACAAAGTTTTCAATACGATCATATGTTTTACTTAGCTGATTTCCACTTTGTTCAATGATCTGATAGCCCTGTGCATTTTTTGCAATAAACAGACCTGAACTAGAACTATGCTCTATTTTATCATAGACTAAATTTGGCTTGGAAGTCCAATGACCCATTAAATTTAGAATTCCTAATCCATTTTTTGTTTTTACAATGGCAAAGCCATTTTTGAATGTAAAATTTTGCAATGCTTCCACTTCAAACAACTGATTCCCCTCCCTATTGATTACTGATACCTTTCCAGATTCTTTCTGAACTGTAGCTACACCTTCGTTAAAATCAGTAACATTTTGGTAAAGGAAAGGTATTTGTAACTTACCCTCTTTAGTAAGGAAACCCCATTTCCCCCCTTTACTTATTGCAACCAATCCTTCTGAAAATGAATGAACTGCATTGTAGATAAGAGGAATTTGCAGCTTTGACATGGTATCTACAAATCCCCATTTTCCATTAAATCTGACTGCAAACAATCCATCTTGCACGGTTAAAATTTTATCATACACAATTTTGGAAACCAATGAAGCTTGGGTATTGATGCAACCGTAAGAAATTTTATTTCTTTGCAGTTCAAAAAGTTTGTGATCTGAATTGTTTATGTATTCAATCTTGTCATAAACAAAAGGAATAAAAAAAGAATTCGTCTTATCAATAACTGCCCATTTTTTGTTTTTATATACTCTGGCTTTCCCATGGTAAAATGGTTCTATATGCTCATAGTTCAATTTTGAAAGCACTATATTTCCAAGGGTATCTATGTAAGACCATTCAGGATTAGAGATATCTATTGCTTCATTAGTGGGGAACCCTCCTAAAAAATTTCTACGATAGAGGTATAGATATTGAATGTCATAGAAATTGACATCAGATAAACAATAAGGAATGGTAGACTTTGCGACTTTTTTAATGATTCCTTTTTGTGTACATTGGGCAAAGCCATCAGAAAAAGGTGCAATGTAAACATAGTCTTGCTTTACCAAATTAAAATTTCTGTCAATGAGTCCATATTTGCCATTATTTAAAATAACTCGGGCCAGTGGCAGATTATCAACTAAAAAGTCATTCATGAAAATCATTATAAAGGTCAACTTATTTTTCATTTTAGCCGTTTTGTGATCAAATACTTTTATAAATTCATCTATTTTAAAAATAGGTCCTTCTCCCCAGGCAATTGGATTTTTTTTATCTGAATATGATACCAAACTAACACCCAAACTGTCGTATTTGGCCAGATTAATTAAATGGGGAGGCATCATAAAACTATCAGCTTTTACATTAAAAACGCCCCAACGGCCATGTATACCCTTAGCCCAAAATAAGGTATCGTTAATCTGTAAATCTATACCACTCGCGTTAATTGATGCATTAGGATTTACATTTCTTCTAACATCGAATAAAAAATTGCTATGGATACGTAAACTTTTAAAATTATCATGTCTGATTTTTTCAGTAATGTTTCCTTTATCATCTAATTCAAATATTTCTAATCCTTTATCCTTATAAACAAAAATTTCCGAACCATTGAATTTAAATCTACATTTTCCTGGTTCAACAATTACTTCACCGCTGCTTGAAATCAAACCACTATTTCCACTCAAGTGAATGATAAAATATTTATCCGTTAAGGGATCTATATCATCATATAAAGGATTCATAATGAACTTTCCCTTATTCAAATCAATGAGACCCATTTTAGCATTATGGATGAAACGTGCAGCGAAAATATCAGTTGACAACTGTTTCACTTGCCCATTGGTATTTTCCTCGAAAACTTTATTTCCTGATAGATCTATAAAACTGAATTCTCCATTTTTGAACTCAACTTGAACATATTTTCTAAAATTGTCATAAGAAATATAATTTTCAGCTATAGTTCTTGCAATTTGGGGATTGAACAGTTTGTAAGTCTGACCATCTCTCAGTTCTATCAGACTATCGTGAATGATATTTATTCCATCTCTATTGGCTCCAAGAATTAATTTTCCTTTCTTATTCATCAAACCATAGAATTTCTTATGATAGATACCTATAAGTTGTTCTACCATAAAAAGAGAGTCATATGTAGGCTCAATTATCATCTCATCCTTCTCATTCACAATTCCCATCTTATCATTCTGTTTTACAAAAAAAACATCATTCTTTTTGAAGATCTGGTCATGAATAGGACTTATTATTCTCCCTTGTAACAAATGAAAAACCCCTTTTTTAAAATTTTCCTGAAAACTGTAACAAGAATCACCCAATTTTTCTACCCTGCCATTTTCCAAATCAAGTACTTTACCACTTTGAATATGATAGAAAGCCCAACTATGGTTCTTTTGAGCTACATAGGTATGATTATCTATCCACTTAATATATTCATAATCAGGTTGTACTACAAATTTACCTGCCGTGTCTATTATACCTATGCCAGTTTTTGTTCCTACCAAAGCTATATTTTTATAAAAACGATCAGCAAAATTAAATTGAGCTTCAATGACTATTTGCCCTTGGTTATTAATATAACCCCATTGATTCTGTTTGCGGATGGGCATCATCTGCGCCCACATGGTATTGCTACAAAGTAAAAGTAGGGGAATGAAATATTTCATAGTTTTAGGTTTTAGTAGAAAAAAAAAGGGCAACTTATTTGTTGCCCTATCATATTCTTTAGGAAAACGAGGACATTATTTTCTTTAAATCATCCAGGCCAACGACTTTGGTATCTGAAATTTTAATTTTTATAGTTGCTTTCTTTTGCTTTTGATTTACAATTTTGTAATAGGCTTTTGAATCCATGTATCCAACCTTATTTTCAGGTAAAACAACAAGCATAAAAAATTCATCAACTTTAGGCAATGATAAGCCTTTAAATTTTTCCGAACTGATAGGTACTACTGTACTTCTAGATTTGTTAATCAAATAACAAGTATGTTTCATGGCTGAAAGATGCTCAAAACCTTCTGGAAATTCTATTTCTGTAACCATAGGTTCAGTCATAGGCATATTTTGCCATATATCACAATTGTATACACCAAAACCGCCTATTTCAAAAGATCTGTTTAGTTGTGCTTGGTTTTCAAATACCATACGTTGATCTTCCACTGCTTTTTTTACTTTTTCATAGGTAGCTAATTTTGAATCGAATTGCTTTTTAGCCTTTTCAAAATTCTTACCCTTTAATAAAGGTTTAACCCTCGTAATAAAGCTATCTTTTGCATTAGACATTTTAATTTGGTAGCAATCCTGTCCAGCCACTAATTTGACCTGATTCCAGGTTGAGTTGAACATTTTTTGATTTTTCTCAGGATGATCAGCATCTGTCTCATTTCCTGCAAACTGCCACAATACATCATTAAAAACGGCTAGATCAGGGAAGGCTGATTTCTCTACGTTAAAATTAAATACAAATTCTTTGCTTGATCCTAGTTTAACAGGTTCAACAGGTTTCTCTATTGGCGTTCTGTTTAATTTATCGATTGCATTGGCTCTTTTCAAATTTACCCTGGGTTTATCATTTTCACTTAGCGTTTTCCAGCGGCCATTTTTGTCACCCAATACAAAAAAGTCGTAATCGTCACCCTCTCTGTAAGATGCCATAGAAATGGCAACTTTTTTTTCTGGGTCAATTTCTATAGTTTTACCTTTCTGACTCCCCCTGATTTCATACATACCAGCAGAAACCATATAGGATCCATTATCTGGATTATACATTGGAATACCAGATAACATGATTTCGGCAGCATCATGAAATTCTCTGTATTTGATTTCTACCTGACCTTTGATAGTCTGACCCTTTTCATCTACAAAAGCATGAGCCGGAATTTTTATTTCTGTTCCAGTTTCAGCTATGTAGATAGTATTTTCCTTTTCACTATTCACAATAAATTTTTTAAAAGCATGATCCAAACCTTTAAATGCTGGTTTTACCTGCAGATTGGCATTGTAAAAAGTTACTTTAGCTGAAGGATCCTTTGACTGATCATTTTTCTTAAAAAGAGCGGGATCGTTCTTACAAGCTGTTAAAAAACAGAGGCCAGTCAGAATCGTCAAAATAGTTTGTGGGTTCCTTTTCATAATTGTTTTTTTTATTGATTAATTTTTTTCTTACTACCTTTATTACGATACAAACTTTAGTTTATTGTGCATTTAGATCAAATTATTTTAACAGACTACCTTCAGTTCTTGAAAACCAAGAAAGAAGATGGTAGAAATTATTTATTTGATCCCATCAGAAAAAATTGGTATTTACTTCAACCTGAGGAATTTGTAAGGCAATTGTGGATTGTTTTTCTAACTGAAAATTTGTCTTTTCCCAGAAATAGAATTTCCGTAGAGAAAGAATTCAAGGTACATACAATAAAAAAAAGATATGATCTTGTACTCTATACTTCTACTTTTCAACCTTGGTTATTGATAGAATGTAAATCATCTCAGGTAAAAATTGATGAAAAAGTTTGGCTGCAAGCCAGTCATTACAATGTAGCTTTACAGGTTCCCTACTTGGTACTTAGCAATGGCAGCCATCATGTTTGTTTACATGTAGATTATGAGAATCAAAAATTTAATCAGGAAAATCAATTGCCTTTTTGGGATAAAGAATAATATTGGCTAAATTTGCGTTTTCATACATTAAACTTTTAATCAAAGCAACTAACTCTTTACAAATGAGCAAACATTTGCGTTTTCATGCCCTAGAAACCATTTCTTTCAGAGAAAAAAAGGAAGTAAATACGCCTGGTACCCGTATCTCAGATTATTACGGTTCACTTGTATTTGGGAAAAAATATATGCAAGAGTATATGTCTCCCAAATTATACAATCAAGTAATAGATACCATTGATTCTGGCAAAACCCTGGATCGCGATCTGGCTGATCATATAGCTGATGCAATGCGCAACTGGGCTATCTCTATGGGTGTTACTCACTATGCACATTGGTTTCAGCCTTTAACAGGCAGAACTGCAGAAAAACACGATTCTTTTTTTACATTAACAAACGATGGTTTGCCGATAGAAAAGTTCAGCGGAGACGCCTTGGTACAACAAGAACCCGATGGATCAAGTTTTCCGGGAGGTGGCCTAAGATCAACCTTTGAAGCCAGGGGCTATACTGCCTGGGATCCAAGTTCTCCCGCTTTTGTTTTGGAGGTGGAAAATGAAAAAACACTTTGTATTCCTACTATTTTTGTAACCTATGGAGGTCATTCTCTTGACTACAAATTACCCCTTTTAAAGTCGCAGGCTTATCTTGAAAAAGCAGCTATCAAAGTTTGTCAATTATTCGACAGTCAGGTTAAAAAAGTATACGCAACCTTAGGCTGGGAACAAGAATACTTCCTGATTGATGAGGCTCTTTTCAATGCCAGACCTGATTTGCAATTTACGGGAAGAACAGTATTGGGAAAAAAAGCTCCCAAGGGGCAACAAATGGAAGATCATTATTTTGGTTCTATCCCGGAACGTGTTTATGCCTATATGCGTGATCTGGAAGTTGAATGTCATAAATTGGGAATACCCGTGAGAACCAGACATAATGAAGTAGCCCCCTCTCAGTATGAACTGGCACCTCAGTTTGAAGAAATCAATGTGGCCATTGATCACAACCAGTTACTCATGGACCTAATGGACAGGGTAGCCAAAAGACATAAATTAAGTGTTCTTTTACACGAAAAACCCTTCGCTGGAGTCAACGGCTCTGGTAAACACAACAATTGGTCTATAGCCACAGATACAGGTATCAACCTCTTGTCTCCAGGTTCAGACCCCGCCAATAACCTTCAATTCCTAACATTTTTTGTCAATACCGTACAATCTGTTTATCAATATTCCGATCTTCTCAGAGCCAGCATCGCTACAGCCTCAAATGACCACAGACTCGGTGCTAATGAAGCTCCGCCAGCCATTGTATCTGTATTTATTGGCGATGCAATGACCAGAATACTGGATGTTATTGAAAAAGGAGGTTCAACGGCTGATGCTTCAAAAATTGCCTATTCTTTAGTTGATTCCGTTCCCAATTTGGAAAAGGATAATACAGACAGAAACCGAACTTCTCCCTTTGCTTTCACAGGAAACAAATTTGAAATCCGTATGGTTGGATCTTCTGCCAATTGTGCCGGACCCATGACCATCATGAATATGATGATGGGAAAACAGTTAAATGATTTCTACAGTGAAGTACAAAAACTAATGCAGAGTGGAATAGCGAAAGAAGATGCAATCCTGCAAATCATAAAAAAATATATTACAGAATCCAAATCCATACGATTCGAAGGTGATAATTACAGCAATTCATGGAAAGAAGAAGCTAAATCAAGAGGATTAAATAATTTTACAACGACTCCTGAAGCCTTGGCTTCCTACATTTCAGAAAAATCACAATCTTTATTTTTAGAAAGTGGCGTTCTTTCAGAGGAGGAAATTCACGCTCATTACGATGTAAAATTGGAAAGTTATGCACTGAATCTTCAAATTGAATCAAGAATCTTAGCTGAGCTTTGTCTGAATCAAATTATTCCTGCCGCTGTCAGATATCAAACAGATTTGGCTACCAATATCAGAATGTTGCAGGATATACAACTGGATCAAAATACATTTAAGGCACAACTTGAACTGGTTCAATCTATCTCACAACATATCGGATCAATAAAAAATCTTATTGAAAAAATGAGAGACGAAAGAGCTGCTGCCAACGATCTAAACACCGAACAAAAAGCAAATGCCTACTGTGATAAGGTTAAACCTATCATGGAAGAAATTCGTTTTCATGCAGAAGAATTGGAAGACTTGGTAGATGATTCAGAATGGCCTTTAGCTAAATACAGAGAACTTTTATTCTTAAAATAACACAAAAACCCGGGTAGTTCCGGGTTTTTGTCAATTCGATATCCATGTATTCTCAATTGTATTTCAAAAATAAATATTATCAGGTTGACTTAAATCAACCTATTGACATCAGTATTCCCCTACAAGGTGGTTCTGCTAATTTGAAAGCCTGGTACTGTGATGCTCCGGAAATTAGTCCGGTAATGAATGAATTCTTCACAGGCTCTGTAGCCTTGGGCGGTCCGGTTAATTTCAACAATATTTATTTCAATCCCCATGCACATGGTACTCATACAGAATGTTATGGGCATATATCAAAGGACAGGCAATCTGTAACAAAATTAATTAGAAGTTTTCAAATGCCTGCCATTTTACTTAGTGTAGAACCTGTAAAATCAGGAGAAGATTACATCATTCAAAAAAATCAACTTTCAAAAATTGAGGAATTCATACAAGATTCAGATACTTTAATCATCAGAACATTACCAAATTCACCCGAAAAAAAACATTTTTGCTATAGCAACACAAATCCACCTTATTTCGATGAGAGGGCAATTCAATGGTTGGTTTCACTGGGCATCAATCATATTTTAGTAGACCTTCCTTCTTTGGATAAAGAGGTTGACGGTGGTGCCTTAAGAGGACATCATATATTCTGGAATTATCCCGAAGAACCAAGGACAGCCTGTAGTATTACAGAATTCGTTTATATTGACAATCAGGTACATGATGGCTTGTATTGGCTCCAACTGGGAATTTCTGCCTTTGACAATGATGCGGCGCCAAGTCGTCCCATCCTCTACCCAATCATCTAATTTTTGGGCAGAAAGAAATCAGATTAAAAGCAATAGAAATTTAAAAAAAACTTTAGCCTCTAAAATCTACAACAATTAAATTTCAAATTATTTATTCATCGATTTCTCGCTACAGAGTCACTTTTATGAATTACTTTTGTTTTTTCAAATCCAAGTCATGAGAATTGATATTATTTCTGCAGTACCTCAATTAATGGAAAGTCCATTTTCTCATTCCATTTTAAAAAGAGCGAAAGAAAAAGGTCTTTTAGAAGTTTTTTTACATGATTTGAGAGATTACACCGATTCTAAGCACAAGCAAATAGATGACTATCAGTTTGGAGGTGGGGCAGGCATGGTACTTATGATTGAACCCATTGAAAGATGCATCCAAAAATTAAAATCTGAAAGAGATTATGCTGAAACAATTTATATGACACCAGATGGAAATACCTTAACCCAATCTATGTGTAATCAATTGTCGATGAAAGGAAATTTAATTATCCTTTGTGGCCACTATAAAGGTGTTGATGAAAGAGTAAGAGAGCATTTTATAAGCATGGAAATATCTGTGGGGGATTATGTTTTATCGGGTGGTGAATTGGCTGCCTGTATACTGGTGGATGCCATTGGTAGATTGATACCCGGCGTTCTGAATGATGAATCCTCCGCATTATTAGACTCTTTTCAAGACAATTTGCTCTCAGCGCCTATTTATACAAGACCTGCCGATTATAAGGGATGGAAGGTACCAGAAATTTTACTTTCGGGCAATGAAAAGAAAATCAACCAATGGAGGGACGAAGAATCATTCAAAAGAACAGAATTGAGGAGACCTGACCTGTTGGATAAAAGTTAAGAATTGAATTTTACCAAGCAGAGGGTGATCCTTTTACATTGAATTTTTATAATTTTGATAAACAAAAAATAATCATCATGAAGTTTTTTATCGACACAGCCAACCTCGAACAGATTAGCGAAGCCAACGCTTTGGGTATATTAGACGGGGTTACTACCAATCCATCACTTATGGCCAAAGAAGGCATCAGTGGTTATGATGCGGTCATGAAACATTATATTGATATCTGCCAAATTGTAGATGGTGACGTAAGTGCTGAGGTTATTTCTACTGATTTTGAAGGTATGATCAGAGAGGGTGAAATGTTAGCGGCACTGCATCCTAACATTGTAGTAAAAGTTCCTATGATAAAAGACGGTATTAAAGCGATTAGTTATTTCACAAAAAAAGGAATCAGAACCAATTGTACACTTGTTTTCTCTGCAGGTCAGGCCATTTTGGCTGCAAAAGCTGGGGCTACATACTTATCACCTTTCGTTGGACGCGTGGATGATATTAGCTGGGATGGTATAGAGTTAATCCACCAAATTGTAAATATTTATCAGAATTACAATTTTGAAACTCAGGTTTTAGCCGCTTCTATCAGAAACCCCTTACATATTGTACAATGCGCTGAAGCTGGTGCCGACGTAGTTACCTGCCCTTTGTCTGCTATAACCGGATTGCTTAAGCACCCTCTAACTGATATTGGGTTGGCTCAGTTTTTAGCAGATCATGCCAAAGCTGCCAAGTAATTTATCCTTGGATTTTACTTTCCTCCGTTTGCAATTGAATTAAAACCTTATCATAAATGCGATTTAATTCATCTGGATTCCTGCTCAGTTCATTCATGAGTTGATTGTACTCTCTTGCATTTAATCCATGCACTCTGTAGATACTAAAATAATAGTTTTTAGCAATACTATCCTGCTGATTTTGAGGAAGGTAAGTCAACTCACTTAATTTGGCTTCAGCCAAATGAACATCTGCCAGTATTTGAATTATTTTCTCTTCAGGAAAGGGATAAACAGGCTGTTTTTCTTGT
>Ga0169931_10008437_pt1 | contig 15032 bp, 13 predicted proteins | sample Kivu_15m_20L_FD_129675 | JGI IMG/M metagenome (GOLD analysis project Ga0169931, IMG submission 129675) | Freshwater microbial communities from Lake Kivu, Western Province, Rwanda to study Microbial Dark Matter (Phase II) - Kivu_15m_20L... | ecosystem: Environmental > Aquatic > Freshwater > Lake... | reverse complement strand
GTCAGCGGCAGCTCGCGGCCCCCTGGGAACCACAGGTCGCCCAACAGGTTCAGCATCAGCGCCGGCGAGTGCAGGCGCGGCGCCACCAGCGGCAGCCCGGCGAGGGCGCGCACCTGCAGGTCGAACTGCGAGAGGTCGCAGGCATCGAGGCTGTGGTGCCCCGAGTTGTGCGGCCGCGGCGCCATCTCGTTGGCGCACAGCGTGCCGTCCTCGAGCAGGAAGAACTCCACGCACAGCACGCCCACGTAGTCCAGCGCGGCGGCCACGGCGTCGGCGGCAGCGAGCGCCTGCGCGGTGACGGCGTCGGGCAGGTCGGGCGCCGGCACCTCGGTGACGGCGAGGATGCCGTCGCGATGCAGGTTCTGCTGCAGCGGCAGGTGGACGCAGCGGCCTGCGCGGTCGCGCGCGAGCACGACGCTGAGCTCGCGCTGCAGCGCCACGCGCCGCTCCAGCACGCAGGGCACGCACTTCAGCGCCGCCCAGGCCGGGGCCAGGTCCTGCGGCCGCTCGACACGCATCTGGCCCTTGCCGTCGTAGCCGAGCGAGGCCGTCTTCAGGATGCCCGGCAGCAGCGCCGCGTCGATGCGGGCCAGGTCGGACTCGGTCTCGAGCCGGGCCCAGGGCACGCAGGGCACGCCACTGCGCGCGAAATGCGCCTTTTCGAGTGCCCGGTGCTGGCACACCGCGACGGCCTCGCCCGAGGGCGCGACCGGCACGCTGCCGGCGAGCTGGCGCAGCGCCTGCGCGGGGACGTTCTCGAACTCGATGGTCACGGCGTCGCAGTCCGCGGCCAGCTCGCCCAGCGCCTGCGCGTCGTCATAGGCCGCGCACAGGTGCCGGTGCGCCACCCGCCCGGCCGGGCTGGCCGGGTCGGGGTCGAGCACGACCGTGCCGTAGCCCAGGGCCTGGGCTGCGTGCACGAACATGCGCCCGAGCTGGCCGCCGCCGAGCACGCCCAGCGTCACCGTGCGCGCGCTGTCGCGCGGCGAGAGCGCGCCCGGCAGCAGGGGCAAGGGCTCAGGCATGCGGCGGCAGCGCCTCGGTCATGGCCTGCGCCGCGGCCGTCTGGGCGGCGCGGAAGGCATCGAGCTTCACGCGCAATGCGCCGTCGTCGCAGGCCAGCATCGCCACCGCGAACAGCGCCGCGTTCGCGGCCCCGGCCGCGCCGATGGCGAAGGTGGCCACCGGCACGCCCTTGGGCATCTGCACGATGGAGTAGAGCGAGTCCAGGCCCTGCAGGTGGCGGCTGGCCACCGGCACGCCGAGCACCGGCACCGTGGTCTTGGCGGCGATCATGCCCGGCAGGTGGGCCGCACCGCCGGCACCGGCGATGATGGCGCGCACGCCCTGGGCCGCAGCGGCTTCGGCAAAGCGGAACATCGCGTCGGGCATGCGGTGCGCCGAGACCACCTGCACGTCGTGCGCGACGCCGAAGTCCTTCAGCACCGCAGCCGCGTGCTGCATCGTCTCCCAGTCGCTGGACGACCCCATCACCACGCGCACCGGCGGCCCGGCGGTGGCCGCCGCGGCTGGGGCGCCCGCAGGCGCGCTCAATGGGCGACCTGCGCGAGCGCGCCGCTGCGGTAGCGCGCGGCGTAGACCTGCAGCGTCTCGGAGTGGATCCTGCCCGCCTGACCCTCGCAGCCGAATTCGACATAGCGCTGGCGGCACACCGCCTTGGCCGCCTCGCGCGCCGGCTTCAGCCACTCGCGGGCGTCGAACTTGTCGGGGTTCTCGTGCAGGAACTGACGCACCGCGCCGGTCATCGCGAGCCGGATGTCGGTGTCGATGTTGATCTTGCGAACCCCGTACTTGATGGCGTGCTGGATCTCCTCGACCGGCACGCCGTAGGTCTCCTTCATCTGCCCGCCGTACTGGCGGATCTGCGCCAGCAGCTCCTGCGGCACGCTGGACGAGCCGTGCATCACGAGGTGGGTGTTGGGGATGCGGCGGTTGATCTCGCGGATGCGGTCGATGGCCAGGATGTCGCCGGTGGGCTTGCGGCTGAACTTGTAGGCGCCATGGCTGGTGCCGATGGCGATGGCCAGCGCGTCGAGCTGGGTGCGGCGCACGAAGTCGGCCGCCTGTTCGGGGTCGGTAAGCAGCTGCTCGCGCGTCATCGTGCCCTCGGCGCCGTGGCCGTCCTCCTTGTCGCCCTTCATCGTCTCGAGCGAGCCCAGGCAGCCGAGCTCGCCCTCGACCGTGACGCCGATGGCATGCGCCATGCCGACGACCTGGCGCGTCACCTCGACGTTGTAGTCATAGCTGGCGATGCTCTTGCCGTCGGCCTGCAGCGAGCCATCCATCATCACCGAGCTGAAGCCCAGGTCGATCGCGCCCTGGCACACGTCCGGGCTCTGGCCGTGGTCCTGGTGCATGACCAGCGGGATGTGCGGCCAGGCCTCGATCGCGGCCTGGATCAGGTGCTTGATGAAGGACTCGCCCGCGTACTTGCGCGCGCCCGCGCTGGCCTGCAGGATCACCGGCGCGTTGACCTCGTGCGCCGCTGCCATCACGGCCTGCACCTGCTCGAGGTTGTTGACGTTGAAGGCGGGGATGCCGTAGCCGTTCTCGGCGGCGTGGTCGAGCAATTGGCGCATGGGGACGAGTGGCATGGGCGGACCTCGCTGGAGTCGGCGTCAAGGGGAAAGACGCATGATTCTAAGAAACGCCCACGGACGAGAAGCTGACGCGACGCGATGCTCACACCGTCGGATGGGGAAGGCGCACGAGGCGCGCGATCACGGCCCGCGACAGCGACGCGAGGACCGTGGCGCCCAGCATCAGGGCCGCCAGCCCGGCATGGTCGGCGTGCGGCACCCAGCCGACCAGGTAGCCCCCCAGCGCGCCGGCGAGCTGCTGCGTCACGCCGGCCAGGGCCGAGGCTGCGCCGGCCAGCGCCGGGGCCAGCGCCACCGTGGCCACCAGGCAGGGCGGCACCAGCATGCCGTGACCCAGCCCCAGCAGCAGCAGCGGCAGCACGAAGGCCAGCGGCGTGTGCGCCCCGACCAGTGCCAGGCCCAGCATCAGGGCCGTGCCTGCCAGCGTCAAGCCCTGCCCCAGGCGCATGAGCCGCGGGCCGCCCAGGCGCTGCACCAGCCGGCTGGTGAGGAAGTTGCCGACGATGTAGGACAGCGGCACCACCATGATGAAGAAGCCCGCCTCGCCCGGGCCGATGCCATAGCTGCGCAGCACCAGGGGTGCGCCGGCGAGGAACATGTAGAAGGCCGCCGTGGTGAAGCCGAGCACGGCCACGTGCAGCAGGTAGACGGGCCGGCGCAGCAACTCGCCGTAGGCGCGGCCCATGCCGGCCAGGAGGGGCGGCCGCTCGGGCTCGTCAGCGCGGGGCCTCGGCGCGGGGCCCGCCGGCCGGGGCATGCCCCACCAGGCCGCCACGAACAGCGCCGCGCCGAGCGCCGCCACGAGCACGAAGTTGACCTGCCAGCCCAGGGCCTCGTGGATCTGCCCGCCGATCACCGTGCCCAGCGGCGGGCACAGCCCGAGCGTCATGCCCACGTAGGCCATGACCCGCGTGCGCTGGGGGCCCTGGTAGAAATCCTGCACCGCCGCCCGCCCCACCACCATCCCGGCCGCGGCGCCGGCGCCCTGCAAGACACGGGCCGCTACCAGCGTGGGCAGGTCCGGCGCCAGCGCGGCCAGCACCGACCCGGCGCTGCACACCGCGACGCCGGCCAGGATCATCGACCGCCGGCCCAGCCGGTCCGACAGCGGCCCGTAGACGAGCTGCAGCAACCCGTAGGTGAGCACGAAGCCGCTGAAGGTGAGCTGCACCTCGTCCTGCGGACGGCCGAACAGGCTACCCCACTCCGCCATGGACGGCAGGCACACCGTCATGGCGAACAGGCCGTAGGCGATCTGGGCGACGAGATTGACGGTGAGCAACGGCGCAGGCGACATGGGCCGTGCGGGTGCAGGCACTAGCCGACCCGGCACACCTTGAGCATGTTCGTGCCGCCCGGGTAGCCCATGGGCTCGCCGCAGGTGATGGCGTAGGTGTCGCCGGGCATCAGCACGCCGCGCTCGCACAGCAGCTTCTCGGCCGCCTGCAGGGCCTGATCGCGGTCGGTGAACGAGGGCATCAGGATGGGCCGCACGTTGCGGTACAGCGCCATGCGGCGCTCGCTCTGGGTCTTGGTCGTCAGGCCGTAGATCGGCACCTTGATGTTGTGCCGGCTCATCCACAGCGCGGTCGAGCCGCTCTCGGTCAGCGCGAGGATGGCCTTGCAGCCCAGGTGGTGCGCCGTGAACAGCGCGCCCATCGCGATGCTCTGGTCGATGCGGCCGAACTGCTTGTTGACGAAGTCACCGTCGAGCTGCACCTCCTCGGCGCGCTCGGCCTCGAGCGCGATCAGGTGCATCTGCTCGACCGTCTCCACCGGGTAGCGGCCGGCGGCGGTCTCGGCGCTGAGCATCACCGCGTCGGTGCCGTCGAGCACGGCGTTGGCGACGTCGCTGACCTCGGCGCGCGTGGGCACGGGCGCCTGGATCATGCTCTCCATCATCTGGGTGGCCGTGATGACGACCTTGTCCATCTCGCGCGCGAGCCGGATCATGCGCTTCTGCAGCGCCGGCACCGCCGCGTTGCCGACCTCGACCGCGAGGTCGCCCCGCGCGACCATGATGCCGTCGCTGGCGCGCAGGATGGACTCCAGCTGCGGGATGGCCTCGCTGCGCTCGATCTTGGCGATCATCGCGGGCTTGTGGCGCAGCGACTCCCCGGCAACGTTGGCGAGCTGGCGCGCCATCTCCATGTCGGTGGCGCTCTTGGGGAAGCTCACCGCCAGGTACTCGCACTGGAAGGACATCGCGGTCTTGATGTCCTCCATGTCCTTGGCCGTCAGGGCCGGGGCCGTGAGCCCGCCGCCGGCCTTGTTGATGCCCTTGTTGTTGGAGAGCTCGCCGCCGATCTTCACCGTGGTGTGGACCTGCTCGCCCCGCACCGCCGCGACCACGAGCACGATCAGCCCGTCGTTCAGCAGCAGGGTGTCGCCCGGGCGCACGTCGCGCGGCAGTTCCTTGTAGTCCAGCCCCACGATGCCGGCGTCACCGGGCTCGGTGCGCTGCGCGTCGAGCACGAAGGGCTGGCCGGCCTCGAGCATCACCTTGCCGCCGGTGAACTTGCCGACGCGGATCTTCGGGCCCTGCAGGTCGGCCATCAGCGCCACCGGCTTGCCCACGCGCGCCGCGGTCTCGCGCACGAGCGCGGCCCGCGCCACATGGTCCTGCGCGCTGCCGTGGCTGAAGTTCAGGCGCACCACGTCGACGCCCGCGCGCAGAAGCCGCTCGAGCACCTCGGGGTCGCTCGAAGCGGGCCCGAGGGTGGCGACGATCTTGGTGGCGCGGGTCATCAGCGAGGCTCCTGTGGTGTGGCGGACGGCGGGGGCGATTATGGGTGCCGCCTGCCGCCTCAGCCGCGCTGGGAGTCGGCCGCGTCGGCCACCGCCAGCGCCGTCATGTTGATGACCCGGCGCACCGTGGCCGACGGCGTCAGGATGTGCGCCGGCGCCGCGGTGCCCAGCAGGATGGGCCCGACGGTGACGCCGCGGCTGCCGGCCTGCTTGATGACGTTGAACAGGATGTTGGCGGCGTCGATGTTGGGCAGCACCAGCAGGTTGGCCGCGCCGGCGAGCGTGGTCTCGGGCAGGTAGGTGCGGCGCACGTCCTCGCTGAGCGCGGCGTCGCCGTGCATCTCGCCGTCGCACTCGACATCCGGGCAGGCGGCGACGAAGAGGTCTCGCGCCTCGCGCATGCGCCGCGCCGAGGGCCGCGTGGACGAGCCGTAGATCGAGTGCGACAGAAAGGCCACCTTGGGCGGCAGGCCGAAACGGCGCACCTCCGCGGCCGCCATGCGCGCGATCTCGGCGAGTTCGGGCGCCGAGGGCTGCTCGTTGACGAAGGTGTCGGTGATGAACAGCGTGAACTGGTCGAGCATGAGCGCGTTCATCGCCGCCAGCACGCCGCTGCCCGGCCGGCTGCCGATGACGGTGCGCACGTGGTCGAGGTGGGCGTCGTAGCGCCCGACCAGGCCGCACAGCATGGCGTCGGCCTCGCCGCGCTTGACCATCAGGGAGGAGATCAGCGTGTTCGAGCGCCGCACCGCGGCCTTGGCCGCCTCGGGCGTGACGCCGTCACGGCCCATGAGCTTGTGGTAGGTCTCCCAGTAGGCGCGGAAGCGCGGGTCGTTCTCGGGGTCGACGAGATCGAAGTCGCGCCCGGCCTGCAGGCGCAGGCTGGCGCGCTCGATGCGCATGCGCACGACCTCGGGCCGGCCCACCAGGATGGGGCGCGCGATGCCCTCGTCCAGCACCACCTGGACCGCGCGCAGCACGCGCTCGTCCTCGCCCTCGGCATAGACCACGCGCGCCGGCCGCCGGGCGTGGAAGGCCTTGGCGGCGGAGAACACCGGCCGCATCAGCATGCCGGTCTGGTAGACATAGCGCTCGAGCGAGGCGCGATAGGCCTCCAGGTCGGCGATCGGCCGCGCGGCGACGCCGCTTTCAGCCGCCGCACGGGCGACCGCCGGCGCGATGCGCAGGATCAGGCGCGCGTCGAAGGGCTTGGGGATCAGGTAGTCGGGCCCGAACTTCAGCTCCTGCCCGGCGTAGGCGGCGGCGACCTCGTCGCTCGTCTCGGCCTTGGCCAGGTCGGCGATCTCGCGCACGCAGGCCAGCTTCATCGCCTCGGTGATCTTGGTCGCGCCGCAGTCCAGCGCGCCGCGGAAGATGTACGGGAAGCACAGGACGTTGTTGACCTGGTTCGGGTAGTCCGAGCGCCCGGTGGCGATGATGCAGTCGGGGCGCGCCGCCTTGGCGAGCTCGGGCCGGATCTCGGGCTCGGGGTTGGCCAGCGCCAGGATGATGGGCTGCCGGGCCATCGAGCGCACCATGTCGGCCGTCAGCACGCCCGCGGTCGAGCAGCCGAGGAAGACGTCGGCCCCCGCCACCGCGTCGGCCAGCGTGCGCGCGGCCGTGGTCTGGCAGTACCGGCGCTTGGACTCGTCGAGCCGGCCGCTGCGCGCGTCCTCGCGCTCGGTCTGGATCACGCCGCGCGAATCGACGACGACGATGTTCTCACGCCGCACCCCCAGGCCCACCATCACGTCCAGGCAGGCGATCGCTGCCGCGCCCGCACCCGAGGAGACGAGCCGGATGTCGCCGATGGCCTTGCCCACGAGCTCCAGGCCGTTGAGCAGCGCCGCCGCCGAGATGATGGCCGTGCCGTGCTGGTCGTCGTGGAAGACCGGGATCTTCATGCGCTCGCGCAGGCGGCTCTCGATGTAGAAGCACTCCGGCGCCTTGATGTCCTCGAGGTTGATGCCCCCAAGCGTGGGCTCGAGCGCAGCGATGATCTCGACCAGCTTGTCCGGGTCCTTCTCGGCGAGCTCGATGTCGAACACGTCGATGCCGGCGAACTTCTTGAACAGGCAGCCCTTGCCTTCCATCACCGGCTTGCCGGCCAGCGGGCCGATGTCGCCCAGGCCCAGCACCGCGGTGCCGTTGGTGACCACGCCCACCAGGTTGCCGCGCGAGGTGTACTCGGCCGCGAGGGACGGGTCCTGCTCGATCGCCAGGCAGGCGTAGGCCACGCCAGGGCTGTAGGCGAGCGAGAGATCGCGCTGGTTGGACAGCGGCTTGGTCGGCGTGACCGAGATCTTGCCGCGCGTGGGCGCGCGGTGGTAGTCGAGCGCTGCGTCGCGCAGGGCCTTCTCGGCGGCGGTGAGTTCGTGCTGAGCCATGGTGTTTCTCCTCGTGCGCCGCTGTCGGCGTCTCCCGACCCGGAGATTACGCGCCCTTGGCACCACCAGTCATGCGGGTTAGCACGGGCAGCTTGAACCTGGCTGCACGGAATCGGCCCGCCTGGGCCGGGCGCTCACCAGCCCAGGCCGAAGCGCAGCGCCAGCAGCACCGCCATGCCGCAGACGATGGTGCCCAGGATGCCGCGGCGCCAGAAGAACCAGGCGGCGCCGGCCGCCGCCGCCCACAGACGCGGGTCCTTCCAGGTGGAGACCAGGCGCCCCTGGTCGAGCAGGATCTCCGGCGCGACGACGGCGCCCAGCGCCGCGAGCGGAGCCACGCGCAGGCCGGGCTCGAGCCAGGGCGGCAGCGGGATCTCGCGCTCGGACAGGAAGAACAGTCCGCGCGACAGCAAGGTCATCGCCGTCAGGCCGATGACCACCAGCAGACCTTCGAGCCCGCTCACACCCGCCCTCCGGAACCCTGCGGTGCGCGCAGCGCGTCGAACACCAGGCTGGCCGCCACGGCCGCGGCGATCGCGACCACGATGTTGAGCTTGAGCGGCAGCGCCCAGGCGACCACCGAGGCCGATGCCGCCACCGCCAGCGCCACCAGGCTCGCGCGGTCCTTGAGCAGCGTGCACACCATGCCCAGCAGCGCGAGCGTGCCGGCAAAGCCGAAGCCCCAGTTCACCGGCACCCGGTCACCGAGGAAGATGCCCGCCAGCGAGGCCACGTGCCACACCCCCCAGGTGGCCCAGGCACCACCCCAGAAGTAGGCGAGCTGCCCCGGCGCGGGTACCGGCTCGGGGTAGCGCTGCACGAACAGCACGTAGTTCAGGTCAGAGGCGAAATAGGCCAGACGCCAGCGCGTCGCGCGCGGGTACCCGCGCAGATAGGGCCGCCAGGCGACGCTGAGGACGACGAAGCGCAGGTTCACGCAGGCAGCCGTGGCGAGCACCACCCACAGCGGCGCGCCGGCGGCCACCAACGGCGTGGCCACGAGCTGTGCCGAGCCGCCGTAGACCAGCAGCGACATCGCCAGCGCGAGCGCCAGCCCCATGCCGCTGTTGGCCATCGTCACCCCGGTGATCACGCCCCAGGCCGCGATCGCTGGCAGCAGCGCGGCCATGTCGCGCGCGCCCTGCACGAAGTCCGGGTCGCGCCACAGGGGCGACGGGGGCGGCAACGCAGGAGGGCGGCTCGAACGCGAGCCGAGGTCGGGGACGGGCGGGTCTGCCATGCCACTGGAAGATCCGACCTGCCGTCTCGAGAGTGCAGCCGACTCCCAGGTTCAGCGCGGCGCTGACGCCGCGCCGGCTTCGGCTGGCCGCGCCGCAGCCTCGTCACGCCGCGCGCCCGCGTCGCCGGCCCGGGCGGAGCCGCCCGCGACCTGCGGCGGCACGGCATCGATCTTGTTCTCGCGCATGTAGTCGTTCATCTCGCGCCAACCAGCGAAGACCGCGGGCTTGTCGGCCTTGCGGTTCATCGCATAGCAGTCCTCGATGGCGCGCCCGGCGTGCCGGCAGGCGCCGCCGATCGCGCGCCCCTCGGCCTCCTTGCGCGCGGAGATGGCCGAGGCCGACTCGATACCCAGCATGTCGCAGCCCGACAGGCCGACGAGCGCCGCGAGGACGGCGGGGAGCGGAAGGCGAAGCAGTGCAGTCATGGAGGTCACACCCTCGGGTTATCGGTCGGAAGCGGGCTCTGCTTGACCTGCGGCGCCGACGCACGCGCCACGGCTGGCGGCAGCGGCGGCGGCAGCACGTCGCCAGGCCGCAGCCCCGCCGCCTGCGAGCGCAGCCATTCGGCGGCAGCCTGGCGCCGCCCGCCGGGACGCTGCACCTCCAGGCAGGCGAGCGCGCCCGCGCCACAGGCCACGACCAGCCCCTGCGCGCCGGCCTCGAGCACCGTGCCCGGCGCCGCGCCCGCGGCAGCCGGGCTGCCGTCACGCGCCTGCGCCCGCCACAATTTGACCTGCTCGCCTGCGCACGCGAAATGCGCCCCCGGGAAGGGGTCGAAGGCGCGGACGCGACGCTCGATCTCGATGGCCGGCGCTTTCCAGTCGACCGCGGCCTCCGCCTTCTCGACCTTGCGCGCATACGTGACGCCCTGCGCCGGTTGCGGCTCGCGCACCAGCGCGTCGGGCTGCGCCAAGGCCTGCAAGATCAGGCGCGCGCCGAGCGCCGCCAGGCGGTCGTGCAGACGCCCGGTGCTGTCGTCGGGCAGGATGGGCTCCTCGGCGCGCCACAGCATGTCGCCGGTGTCCAGGCCCTCGTCCATCTGCATCAGGGTCACGCCGGTGCGGGCGTCACCGGCCTCGATGGCGCGGTGGATGGGCGCGGCGCCGCGCCAGCGCGGCAGCAGCGAGGCGTGGATGTTCAGGCAGCCGCGCGGCGGCAACTCGAGCACCCAGCGCGGCAGGATCAGGCCGTAGGCCGCCACCACCATCAGTTCGGCGCCCGCCGCCTGCAGCGCCGCCTGTGCCGACTGCGCGTCCTGCGGCCAGCGGCCGTCCAGACGCAGCCCGCGCGGCTGGGCCAACGGCAGGCCCAGCGCCAGCGCGCGCTGCTTGACCGCCGAGGGCTGCAACTGCAGGCCGCGCCCAGCCGGCCGGTCGGGCTGCGTCAGCACGAGCGTGATCTCGTGCCCAGCCGCGTGCAGGGCGTCCAGCGCAGCGGCGGCGAACTCCGGGGTTCCGGCAAAGCTCAGGCGCATGGCGGCGCGGGCCCTGCGGGCGGGGTGTGGGACAGTGGGGTCAAGTGCGCTGGGCCTCGCGCGCACGCTTGACCAGCTTGGTGCGGATGCGGTCGCGCTTGAGCGGGCTCAGGTACTCGACGAAGACGCGGCCAGCCAGGTGGTCCATCTCGTGCTGCACGCACACCGCCGTCAGGCCCTCGCAGGCCATCTCGAAGGGCTGGCCGTCGCGGCCGAGCGCGCGCACCGTGACCTGCTCGCTGCGCTCGACCTTGTCGTAGATGCCGGGCACGGAGAGGCATCCTTCCTCGCGAACGGCCCGGGCATCGCTGCGCGCCACGATCTCGGGGTTGACGAGCACCACCGGCCGGTCGCGCGTCTCGGACGTGTCGAGCACGATCACCCGCTCGTGCACGTCGATCTGGGTCGCGGCCAGGCCCACGCCCTCATGGGCGTACATGGTCTCGATCATGTCGTCGACGAGGCGGCGGATGCGGTCGTCCACCTGCGCCACCGGCGCGGCCACCTTGTGCAGCCTCGGGTCGGGAAAGGTCAGGATCTGGAGCTGGGCCATGCGCAGACGATCGCCGGGGGGCGAAAAAGTTCAAGGGTCGTGGCCGGCGAAGCGCATTGCAGCACTCCCGGCCCACGGGCAGAATCCACCGCCCGACAGCCCCGATTGTCGCGGAGCCAGCCCGGGTGCGGACAGCCCCGGGGCCTATCCCCCAACCGATGTCACACCCAGACGCCACGCCTTTCGTGATGCACCCCGCGCAGGCCGAGGACTTCGAGGCCTGGTTCCGGCTGGTCCACCGGCCCGGTGTCAGCCGCAGCGCCGCGCGCGCGCTGCTGGCGGCCTTCGCCTCGGCACCGGCCGTGATGCGGGCCGGCCCGTCGCAATGGCGCGCCGTGGCGGGGGCGGCCGTGGCCTCGGCGCTGGCGCAGGACGACCCGGTCCTCGAGCAGCGCCTGGAGGCGGCTCGGACCTGGCTGGAAGCGTCGCCGAGGCGCCAGGCCATCACCCTGGGAGATCCGGCCTACCCGGCGGCGCTGCTGAGCACCGAGGATCCGCCGCTGATGCTCTTTGCCGAGGGCCGCGTCGAGTGGCTCACCGCCCCCGCGCTGGCGATCGTCGGCAGCCGTCACCCCACGCCGCAGGGCGCGGCCCACGCGCGCGAGTTCGCCGCCCACCTCAGCGCCGAAGGGTGGACTGTGGTCTCCGGGCTGGCGCAGGGCATCGACGGCGCCGCGCACGAAGGTGCGCTCGGTGGGCGCGGCTCGACGATCGCCGTCGTCGGCACCGGCCCGGACATCCCCTACCCCCGCCAGCACGCGGCGCTGACGCGGCGCATCGCCGAACACGGCCTGCTGCTGAGCGAGTTCGCACCCGGAACGCCGCCGCTGGCAGCCCACTTCCCCTTGCGCAACCGCATCATCGCCGGCCTGGGCCGCGGCACACTGGTGGTGGAGGCGGCGCTGCAGTCGGGGTCGCTCATCACGGCGCGATTGGCAGCGGAGGCGGGGCGGGAGGTGTTCGCGATTCCCGGGTCCATCCACTCGCCGCAGTCGCGCGGCTGCCACGCGCTGATCCGCCAGGGTGCCAAGCTGGTGGAGTCGGCGCAGGACATCGTCGAGGAGCTGGGCGGCGCCTCGCCCGAGCGCCGCTCGTCGGGACGGGCGACCCGCGCCGCCGCCCCGGTGGGTGAGGACGCGCCGGCGGACGAGGCCGCGCCGGCCGCGGACGACGCCGACGCCGTGCTCGGGGCCCTGGGCCACGACCCGGCGACGCTGGACGCGTTGGCTGCACGCACGGGGCTGTCGGCCGCCGCGCTCGGCGCGCGCCTGCTCGAGCTGGAGCTCATGGGCGCCGTGGCGCGGCTGCCGGGCGGGCTGTTCCAGCGCCTGCACCGCGGCTGAGCGGCGAGGGCTGCGCCCGCGGGAGGCATGGCGCCGAATTGCAGGCCCCAGGCGGCCTCTGTTCAGGCACTCACCGGGGCAGGCCGGCGGCGGCGCCTCGGGTATAGTGGATCGCATGTTCGATGTGCTGGTCTACCTCTACGAGAACTACTGGCGACCGGACGCATGCCCGGACCATCGGCAGTTGTCGCGCAAGCTCTCGGCCGTGGGCTTCGAGAGCGAGGAGATCCAGGAGGCGCTGAGCTGGCTCGACGGCCTGGCCGAGAGCGCACAGGCCGTCGGCGGCACCCAGGACGCCAACAGCATGCGCGTCTACACCGACACCGAGCGCGAGCTGCTGGGTGAGGAGTCCATCGGCTTCATCAGCTTCCTCGAGTCTGCCGGCGTGCTGCCGCCGGCCATGCGCGAGATGGTCATCGACCGCGCCAGCGCTGTCGGCACCGGGCGGATGGACCTCGAGGAAGTCAAGATCATCGTGCTGATGGTCTTCTGGAGCCTGGGCGAGGAGCCCGACGCGCTCATCCTCGACGAGCTCTTCGTCGATCCGCAGGACCGCCTGATCCACTGAGGCCGCGGGCGGGGAAGTCGCCCGAGCTTGTCCGTCCTTCCCGCCGGGTCTGCGACAGCCGCTCCGGCGCCACAGCCCCGAAGGACTCCGCGAACGCTAGACCACCGCGCCCGCGTTCGGGTCGTTCGGGTCGCGCTCCTTGGCGCTGCCGGGCTTGACCAGGTCCTCGCGCTTGACGCCGAGCCACATCACGATGCCGGCGGCGACGAAGATCGACGAGTAGATCCCGAACAGGATGCCGATGGTCAGCGCGACCGCGAAGTAGTGCAGCGTCGGCCCACCGAACAGCAGCATCGACAGCACCATGATCTGCGTCGAACCGTGCGTGATGACGGTGCGACTGATCGTGTTCGTGATTGCGTGGTCGATCACCTGCGGGGTGCTCATCTTGCGCATCTTGCGGAAGGTCTCGCGGATGCGGTCGAAGATGATCACCGACTCGTTGACCGAGTAGCCCAGCACCGCCAGGATGGCGGCCAGCACCGCGAGCGAGAACTCCCACTGGAAGAAAGCGAAGAAGCCGAGGATGATGATCACGTCGTGCAGGTTGGCGATGATCCCGGCCACCGAGAACTTCCACTCGAAGCGGAAGGCGAGGTAGATCATGATGCCCAGCACGGTGAAGCCGAGTGCGAGCGCGCCGTCGCGCGCCAGTTCGGCGCCCACCGACGGGCCGACGAATTCGGTGCGGTTGAGCTTCACCGGCTCGGCGCCCGAGGCCAGCGCGCAGGCCGGCCGGCTGACGGCCTCGCCCTCGGCCGTCGTGTACTGGCGCGTGGAGACCGTGCCGCCCTCGGCCTTGCACAACTCCCCGAAGACGCGCGCAGCCAGGTCGGCCTGCTTGACGTCGCCGCGCACCGGCAGGCGCACCAGCACATCGCGCGAGGTGCCGAAACTCTGCACCTGCACCTCGCCCAGGCCCAGGGACTCCACCGCGGCGCGCGCCTTGTTGATGTCGGCCGACTGCGCGTACTCGACCTCGAGCACGGTGCCGCCGGTGAACTCGATCGACAGGTGCAGCCCGCGCGTGGCGATGAAGAACACGGCCGCGGCGAAGGTGATGAAGGACACGACGTTCAGCACCAGCGCATGGCGCATGAACGGGATGTCGCGGCGGATGCGGAAGAATTCCATGGCGTGTCTCCCCCCGCCTCACTGGTCCGAGGCCGGGGCCGGGGTGGCAGGCTTGCCGCCGGCGCGCCAGACCTGGCCGATCGACACCGACTTCAAGCGCTTCTGCCGCCCGTACCACAGGTTCACCAGACCGCGCGAGAACATGATGGCCGAGAACATCGAGGTCAGGATGCCCAGGCAGTGGACGACGGCGAAGCCGCGCACCGGGCCCGAGCCGAAGGCCAGCAGGGCCACGCCGGCGATGAGCGTGGTGATGTTGGAGTCGAGGATGGTCGCGAAGGCACGGTCGTAGCCGGCCGAGATGGCTGCCTGCGGGGGCAGCCCATTGCGCAGTTCCTCGCGCACCCGTTCGTTGATCAGCACGTTGGCGTCGATGGCCATGCCCAGCGTCAGCGCGATGGCCGCCATGCCGGGCAGGGTCAGCGTGGCCTGCAGCATCGACAGCACCGCCACCAGCAGCAGCAGGTTGAACGCCAGCGCCAGCGACGAGAACAGCCCGAACAGCAGGTAGTAGGCGCACATGAACACGACGATGGCCACGAAGCCCCAGGTGACGCTGTCGAAGCCCTTGGCGATGTTCTCGGCGCCCAGGCTCGGGCCGATCGTGCGCTCTTCGATGATCTCCATCGGCGCAGCCAGCGAGCCCGCGCGCAGCAGCAGCGCGACGTCGTTGGCCTCCTGCGTCGTCATGCGACCCGAGATCTGCACCCGCCCGCCACCGATCTCGCTGCGGATCACCGGTGCGGTCACGACCTCGCCGCGGCCCTTCTCGAACAGCAGGATGGCCATGCGCTTGCCCACGTTCTCGCGCGTGACGTCCTTGAAGATGCGCGCGCCCTTGGCGTCCAGGCTCAGGTGCACGGCCGGCTCCTGGGTCTGGTTGTCGAACCCGGCCTGGGCATCGTTCAGGTTCTCGCCCGTCAGCACCACCTGGCGGAACACGATGATGGGTGCGCCGTTGCG
>Ga0169931_10008436_pt1 | contig 15032 bp, 12 predicted proteins | sample Kivu_15m_20L_FD_129675 | JGI IMG/M metagenome (GOLD analysis project Ga0169931, IMG submission 129675) | Freshwater microbial communities from Lake Kivu, Western Province, Rwanda to study Microbial Dark Matter (Phase II) - Kivu_15m_20L... | ecosystem: Environmental > Aquatic > Freshwater > Lake... | reverse complement strand
GGGACAGCGCTCCACTGCAAAGACCTCTCTACTGGGGAATTCGAAAGACCTATTGGGTCGGGCAAGCCGAAAACCTAGGGATTGGCATTGAACTGATCCACGGGAAAGCCAAAGCAAAGCTGGATCTCACGAGCGACCCCAGTTTTTACCGTCTGGAGTTCTCTCACGGACATAATCTGGTACTTTTTCCGGTACTCTTTAAAATTCCCTTCAGCACGGCTGCTCGCCTGAGCTTAATCACGGGACTCGGTCTAGGTTTAGCTATTCCTCACGTTGAGATCACCCTTCGGACCCAACCGCCCCTCTCTATTTCAGAATACCAGGTCACAGGACCTGCCGGCTCAGCAATGGTGGGACTACAATACCGCCTGAGTCCGCACTGGTCCTTCACGATCGAAGTTAAACTCACTCTGAGCTCGCACTCAATCGACCTCCACTACTCGGAAACCAGCCAAATGACGGGATCGTTTCGAACTCAAATTCGAAGTGCGCACGGAGCAGCTGGAATCACCTATGTCCTCTAAAAAAAGAAAGAGCCCCTGAAGGATATCCCTTCAAGGGCTCTGGATCCCAAATTTGACTCGGGATTCGAAGATAATCAGTTCAACTCGTTTTGAGGATTAGTGCTTCTTCTCTTCGTGATGTTCTTCATGGTGCTCACCTTCGTGATGCTCACCTTTTTTCTTATCTTTTTTCTTTTTCGCATCAGCCGCTTCTTCATGATGCTCGTCTTTTTTTGCTGCATGGTCATCAGCAAAAGTCACGGTAGAGTAAGAGAGGAGAGCTGCAACTGCTAAGAGAATGGTCTTCATATCGAACCCGTCTTCTTTCTTAACTGGGAATTGAGTGAGATTACTCGAGCCACTTTTCTTTGTGAACGCACCCCGTGTGCCTCCACCCCAAGCAACTCATTCCAAGCAATCTAAACACCAGGACCCTTCCAGTAAGCGTACGCCGGAACTTGAAATCGTCAACGGGGATCATTCAAAAGAGACCAGATCCCAACATAAAAACTTTCGAGCTCCCGTGTGTCACGTCGAACCTCACTCACTCTCCAACCAAACACCCCATTCGGCTGGGCACAATATTCTCAGTGGATCAGAACCCCATCTCCCCCCAAAAAAAGGCGTGCCGAGAGATTCCTGGCACGCCTCTCAACTCCGACTATCTGTCCACTTTTCTCCAGAATAGATCAGCGGGGGAACTTTGACACTCGCGATACCGATTACCCCATTCAGGATGACCTGGAAACGTACCCGTTTTTCCACAGTCAGGGCCATTGATGAGTGAGCCCTGCTCGACTGTTGCAAAGCTGCTGGTTCGCTTGAAACCTTGGATGACTCGGTCCTGAATCACTCCACAGTTTGCATACCCCTCTTCACACATCCACTCACCATTTCCGATGTTATAGACGCCTGTAGCCGATTCGGTAATTCCATCAAACATCTGATACAATCCTGCAGAACCTCCACTCAAGATCCGCGCTCTCAAAGTAAAGATTCCACCATCCGATTCGACACCGACACTCGCAATCCCAATCGTACTGAAGTCTGGAGTGGTGCCTTGGGCATCTGACGACGAAGAAGTTCCGAAAAAATAAGTTTCGGCAGTGGGCAGTTCCGCCTCAGCATCTTCGGACACCCAAACAAATATCGGAATATAACTCAGTCCAAAGTTTGCAGTGTTGTTCGGAAAGAATGAAGTAATTGATTGCCCATTGTTATTGCCCCAAGAAAAAGGCGACATGGCGCCTGACCCGACCGAGCCGTCTCCATCGAAACAAGTGACGAGGTAACTGGGATCTACTAATACGGCTAACTGACTTCCTCCCGTATCCAACACATCAAATTCATAAATAGTCTCGGCCTGAGTGGTATCAGTAGTTGACGCCGCACTCTCCGCGACAGACACGCTCGCAAAGCCGTAATCAAAGTACCCATAGTCTGAGGGCATGACCGTAGGAACAGAGGTGAGAGTTTGAATGCCACTAGCCGTCGTGTAAACGAACTTATCATTCGTGCGACAGTAAGCCTTCAATGAATAGGAGTTCATGAAGTTGACCCGGGCTCCGGTATAGCTCCCTGGAGTCAAACTGACCGTTTCCTCAATCGCAATGGCAGCGGTAACTCCTGCTCCAATCTCCATCTCTTTGGGAGCATCAGTCCAATCTGCTGCCTGAGAGATATCGGCCCCATTAATCAAATCCACACCCAAAACTTGAATTTTGAGTCCATCTACTTGTGCAAACGCATAGTCCGTTCCACTTGCAGCCACTGAGCTTGGATCAGAGGTCAAACCATACCGAACCGCTGTTGCATTCGCAGAGGTCGTATTGATTTGCCCCACTTTGATCATAGTTTCGGCCCCTCCTCCGCCACAGGCCGAGCTGAGCGCAACTACAGAGACACCGCAAAAAAACCTCGAGAACCTCCTCATTTGATTACCCTTAGTCATGGCAAGCTCCTTTCCGTCAAAAATGATTCACGCAGAAAAACAACCACCCGTACCTCAGGATAAACGGACGCCAAAAAACCAGCAATGAGGTTTTGTGAATCTGAGTTAAGCGGAAAGGGAATCTGCAATGTAATCACACAGGTGGAGTAAAACCTAATGTGAACGATCGATGCAAAGTGCACGACTTTACATACGATCTGGCACTTGGATTCCCAACAAGTCCAAAGCAAGCACCAGCTGCTTGAGAGTCAACTCAGTGAGACCCAACCAACTCGCCTGACGTGCTGAATCCGCCTCTCTAAGAATGTGACATTCTTTGTAAAAGAAGTTGAACGATTGAGACAATGCAAAGCCATAGTCACAAAGATGATGAGGCTCTTCGAGTTGGTAGGCTCTCGCTAATACATCGGGGAACTTCAATAGCTCCAAAATCAACTGCTGCTCAGGCTGACCGAGCGCAGGCAGTATCTTACCCGGTAGCAATCCTGATTCACTTGCTTTGCGAAGAATCGATTTCATCCGCACCGCTGCATAAAGAAGATACGGCCCAGTATTGCCCTCAAACTGAGAAAAGCGTTCGAGATCGAAAACATAATCTGCGGCGCGATTGTTCTTCAGGTCCGTGTACTTGAGTGTGGCAATTCCGACGAGTTGAGCGATCCGCGCTCGCTCCTCGGCCGAATAATCTCGATCCAAAGCGAGCTCAGCCAATCGCTTTTTTGCCTCTTCATTCACCATCTGAATCAGCTCGCGAAGCTTCAAAACACCACCCGAACGGGTTTTGAATGGCTTCCCATCTGGACCATTCATCGTTCCAAATGGAGCATGCACCAGCTGCATGGATTCGGGGGCAATGCCGGTTTTGCGAGCAGCCAAGAACACTTGTTTAAAATGAAGTGACTGCCGCTTATCCACTACATAGAGAGCTAAATCTGCTTGAAAGTGGGTATTCCGATACTCAATCGTAGCTAGATCACTCGTGTGATACAGGAATCCCCCCCCCGACTTCACTAAAATCAGAGGTGGCATCTCTGGCTCTGCCTCGGTGGCAAGTGGAACTACCCACGCGCCATCACTGAGAACAGCGTGGCCCTGACTCTTGAGTCGCTCCACCATCGGCGGCATCTTGTTCTCGTAAAAGCTCTCACCCAGCCACACATCAAACTGAATGCCCAGCTCACCAAAATCCCGATTCATGCTCGCAATGGTCGTGTTAACGAAATGTTTCCAAAGGGCAATGTACCCAGGACGCCCCTTCTGGAGCTCATCCGTTGCTCGTAGGACATCCGCTTGAAACTCCGGATCCTCTTTAAAGCGCTTCGAAGCAATCGGATACAAACGAGCGAGATCCTCCATTGTCACGGGTGATGATTCAGGAAACCCCGTCTCTTGATGGGCATCATAATAAGGCAAGTTGGGCTGCTCTCTCTTGAGCTCGCAGAGAACCATCCCCATGGGCGTTCCCCAATCTCCCAAATGATTATCCCCGATCACTTCGTCTCCCATAAACCGGTGCAGACGAACCAGACTGTCGCCAATGATCGACGACCGGAGGTGTCCAACATGCATCTCTTTCGCTACGTTCGGACCACCAAAGTCGATGACGACCTTGCGGGGCTTCGCGGTTTTAGCCACTCCAAAACGGGCGTCCGTCCGAGCTGATTCCGCAATCGCGGCTAACCACTGATCCGAACAAACAATATTGATAAAGCCTGGACCAGCTATCGAAAGATTCAAAGCCACAGGAAACTGAGAAAGACGCCCTTGAGCCAAGGCCTCGACGCGCGAAAGAATCTTCTGCGCAACTTCCCGTGGGTTTTTCTTAAGAGACTTTGCTGCTGCAAGCGCACCGTTACACTGAAACTGAGCCAGATCGGGTCGATCAGAAAGCGTGACCTCCCCAAACCTCCTCTCGAAGCCCTCCGCTTCAAATGATTGCGCGAAAAGCTCCGTCAGAGAATTCTTAAGAGAGGTCCACATTTTCTATCGAGTCCTGATGAGGTTACTGAGTGTAAGAAATTATTGTCCGTCGACAAACGCTTTGAGGAGTTTCGCGCGAGAAGGATGGCGCAGCTTACGAAGCGCTTTTGCTTCGATCTGACGAATCCGCTCTCGAGTCACGAAGAAATCCTGCCCCACTTCTTCCAAAGTGTGGTCGGACTTTTCACCGATACCAAAACGCATCCGGAGAACTTTCTCTTCACGAGGGGTCAAGGTAGCTAATACTTTACGGGTTTGCTCCGACAAGTTGATATTCATCACTGCTTCTGCAGGGTTGATGATCTTCTTGTCCTCGATAAAGTCACCCAAGTATGAATCTTCCTCTTCACCAATCGGAGTTTCGAGAGAGATGGGCTCCTTCGCGATTTTCAGAACTTTCCGAACCTTGTCGACAGGAAGCTCCATGCGTTGAGCAATTTCTTCCGGAGTAGGTTCACGGCCCAACTGCTGAATCAAAGTCCGTGAAGTCCGAATCAGCTTGTTGATCGTTTCGATCATGTGAACCGGAATACGGATCGTCCGAGCCTGGTCGGCGATTGCACGAGTAATCGCCTGACGAATCCACCAAGTGGCGTAAGTCGAAAACTTGTAACCCCGGCGATATTCAAACTTATCAACGGCTTTCATCAAGCCGATGTTCCCTTCCTGAATCAAATCCAGGAACTGAAGACCGCGGTTCGTGTACTTCTTGGCGATCGAGACCACCAAACGAAGGTTGGCTTCCACCAACTCACTCTTGGCTTGGTCGGCTTTTCGCTCACCAATAGTCAAGGAGTCGTGAATTCGACGAATCTCATGAATCTCGATTCCAGCATCTTCCTCGAGACGGCCGACTTTACGAGCGACATCTTCTTCTCGAGCAATCAAGCTGATGAGCTTTTGCTCATCTACATCGTACTCGCGGAAAAGCTTCATTTTGTTTTCTGGCTCTTCCCGGTAACGGCGGATGATCTCGGCCATTTCTTCTGCCGTCTTGATCATCAGGTAATCGTAGACTTTCTTGCGATCATCCAGGAGGTCTTTTCCTTCGCCCCATAGATTCTTGATTCGCATCGAAAGCGCGTTGATCGTCTTACGGTTGAACGCGATATTTTGGAAAGCGACTTCCACAGCCTTTTCCTTCTTATCGAGTTCTTCGTGAATCTTTTCTTTTTCGGAGGCCTTGAGCTTCTTCGCTTCTTTCCCGAAGAGTTTGTCTTCGTTTCGCTCTTGAAACTGAACCAGCGCTTTTACGACGCTAATCGCCTTCACCACACGCTCGAGATAAACCTTCTCATCGTCGACCGAGATCTCTTCGTCGACTCCGCGAATGACATCCTTAATCTTGGTTCGTCCGGTCTCCAGACGGTCACCCAGTTCAACGATTGCAAGGGTTCCCAAACGAGAAGCGAGGAGAGCCCGAAGAATTTCAATCTCGCCTTCTTCGATTCTCTTCGCAATCTCGACTTCGCCTTCGCGAGTGAGAAGCGAGACGCTGCCCATCTTCTTCAGGTAAAGCTTAACTGGGTCTGCACCGCGCGCATATTCGGCAGCTGCAGCAGGTGCGGCCTCTTCATCACCACCCTCTTCGGTGGTCGAGCCCAATCCCAAAGGACTCTCTTCACGTCCTTCATCCTCTTCATCGAGGTCTTTTGGCTTCTTGGTCGTATCGAGAATCTCGATCTCGTTTTCCGCCATGAGCATCATGATTTGGTCGATCTCTTTTGGATCGATCAAATCAGGGGGAAGAGCTTCGTGAAGCTCTTCGAACGTCAAGAAGCCCCGCTGGGTCCCCATCTCAACGATCTTTTTGAAATCCTTCGACTTTGCGAATGAACCTCCCCCTTGAGTCGCGGAAGAATCCGCCCCATAGGACAAGGGAGCACCCGACCCGTCCAGGTGAGAACCTGATACGGAAGACAGACCATGATCTTTAGGCTTCGTCATAGAAGTTGCCAAACTCCTTTATTCTCCGCTGCACGTCAAGGTATTCCTGTTTTAACCGGGCCTCTAAGTCAGCGTTTTTCGTAGCTTCTGCATTCGCCATCGCCGTTCGGATGCGCTGCGAAATCCGTTCCAGGGCCCGGATACTCGCTCGCCGCAGAGCCTGCTCGAAGTCCTGATCCTGAAACAAGGGCTCCTTCGCAAGCAAAGCTTCCGTAAGGATTGAGCGGACTTGGGAGTCTTCAACCTCATTCAAAGCAAGGTCCGGTGCCGACCGAAAACGTTCAAGATAGCCAGGCTCCCGAACCAGCGACCGTGTAAAATCTTTAGGCGCCTGCCCATCAAAAAGGTCAAAAATGTGCACTTCAGGCCCCAAAGCTACGCGCGCCTGGGTCACTTTCTGAACAAACTCTCCTCCCAGCGCCAAAGCCTGAAGGAGAATCCGATCGACCGGATTTACCCCAGCCACTCCACTCACCTTCTGTGAGCGGCCGGCCCCAGAACCACTCCCGACCTGCGAGCCTCGTCCCGAAGGAAGCGCTCCCCCCCCGCGTCCAGCTGAGTGCATCGCCCCTTCTGAGCGTATGGACGACACAGGCAAACCACTTGACGAACGGATACTGACTGATCCGCCGGGAGCCACCGGCACTCCCGCTCGATCCAGAAGTCCACGCGGCACACCGAGAGCCTGACAGAAGTTCTGGGCACGAACCTCTCTACCTACAGGGTCTTTATATCGATTGAGCCACTGAGCCACTTGGCGAATCGCCTGCGTTTGGGCTTCTGAACCCTGACGCCCCAGTTTGACTTGCTCAGAAATACGCTGATCCAGCAGAGGTTCGGAACGAGCGAGAATTTCCTTCAGATGCTCAACCCCGGACGGAATGATCGCACCTGATTGCTGATCGATCACTAACTCATCGGGATCCGCCCCTTGTGGAAGCTCAGCTCCATACAATACCCACCCCTCGCTCAGCCCAGTCTCCATGGCATTGAGGGTTCCAGAGCGCCCGCCCTTATCGGAGTCGAACAACACAATTAATTTGGAGGCCAAGCGCCGAAGCAGCTTCAAGTGTTCTAGAGTCAGCGCGGTACCACAGGTCGCAATCACATTCTTAAACCCCGCTGCATGAAGCGAGACCACATCGAAATACCCTTCGACTAGGATCGCACAGTCTTTTTCACGAATGTGCTTTGCGGCTTGATACAATCCAAAGGCTAACTTCTCTTTCTGATACGTCAGAGAAGCCGAGGAGTTCACATATTTAGGAGGATCACTCTCCGTGGCACCCGAGGCATCACCAGTACCCCCCGAAGGCAGCGGAACATGCCTCCCCCCAAAGCCCGCCACTTTTCCACGAAGATCAATGATCGGAAACATCGCCCGATTCCGGAAGAGATCATAGTAACCGACCCCATCGGAACTCCTTCGACCCGCCGGTGAGGGGCGAATCAACCCAAGCTCTTGCGCCAAATCCAACGGTGCCTGACCCGCAACAAGGTGACGAGCCAACCCATCCCAGCCTACAGGGGCGGCACCTGCAAAGAAGTTTCTCGCTATATACCCAACGGTACCCCTTTGAACGAAGTACCGATGCAAATGAGCTTGTGCCGGACGATGAAGCTCCTGTTGAAAAAAATTCAGAGAAAACCGATTGAGTCGATAGGCTCTTGATAACTTATCCCGAAACTCTGCTTTTCGACGAGCCGCTTCTGGATCCTTCTCATCAGTGTCCCAGTTTTGAGGGAGCGGCACACGCGCTCTTTCGGCTAGCTCCTCCAAAACTTCGTTAAAAGAAAGTCCGTGAAGCTGCTTCATGAACTCGAAGAGATCTCCCCCTGCTTTACAGCCATAGCAATGATAGAGCTGCTTTTGCTCACTCACGCTAAAGGAAGGGGTCCGCTCTCCGTGGAACGGACATAAGCCCGTGTAGTTGGCACCGCTTTTTTTCAGCACCACCACTTCACTCACTACATCCACCAGGTTGATGGCGGACTTGAGCTTTTCGATGAACTCGGATGAAACCCGAGATCGGGACCCCTTTTGCTGCACTTCTTCGAACTCCTCTCGAAAAGCCTTAGCCCCCGAGCTGCTCTTTCACGATTTGGTTCACGAGCTTTCCATCTGCCTTACCTTGCACTTTAGGCATCAAAAGCTTCATGACATTTCCCATGTCCTTCGGGCTCGCCGCTTTTGATTCAGTCACAGCCCACTTCACGAGCTCGCGAACCTCAGACTCACCCATTTGCTGGGGCATGAACCCCATCAAAAACTTCATCTCAGCTTCTTCTTTCGAAGCCAAGTCCTCGCGACCACCTGCCTTGAACTGAGCAATCGACTCTTGGCGCTGCTTCACCAAAGACTGAGCAATCTTTTGAATCCCTGCATCATCCAGATCCACGCGGTCATCGATTTCACGCTTCCGAACGGCCGCATGAAGGTTACGAGCAAAACCCAAGGTGTCTTTATCACCGCTCTTCATGGACGCTTTGATGGTATCCGACAGCTGCTGCTTTAAACTGGTAGAAGTACTCATATTCCTGATGGCTCCTCAATCTTTCTCACTCAAGACCTAAACCCAATAAAAAAGCCGAGATGGTCGTCTTTCAGAGACCTTCAGCTGACTGAAAGTCTAATTCGGCGTCCAAACTCGGCTTTAATTCTAATGAAGCTTTCTGCTTCCGCAAAAATTAGCGGAAACGAACTTTCTTCACGGCGCGCTTACGAGCTGCGATAGCCTTCTTCTTACGCTTTACGGATGGCTTTTCATAAGCCTCACGCTTGCGAACCTCAGAGAGGATACCGGCTTTTTCGCATTGCTTCTTGAACTTCTTAACGGCGGCTTCGAACGAATCGCCTTCGCGAATATTAATACCTGGCATCTGTTTTCACCTCCCATCGGTTTGGAATCTGGGAATCCAGCAGACCGCTTCGACCAAAAAAATGACCTAGGCTCGATCGAATGCTTGAATTCTGGGAGCTTATCCGAAAATTCAAAGCCGAGGTCAAGTCATGAGTTGGGATTCTCCAAAGGTCTGGATCATTGGCGGCAGTGGAGCTCTCGGAGCGACCATCGGAGCCCTGGCACGAGCGGCTTGGCCCGAAGCTCCTTCTCCTCTCCTGATCGGCAGGAGCCCTGCTCCACCCTCAAACGGGAGGGCCCACCTGCACTTTCATGTGAAAGGGGCCAATCAGTCTCTCATCCCAGCCGAGCCATTCACTTTTCCCTATTGGATGATTGGGGACCCTCAACTGAGGTCCATTCCCTCGCCTGACCTCGTCATCTTGTCGGTCAAAAGCCACCAACTCGACTTGGTCATCGAAAACCTGCGACCTCTCTCTCCTTACTTGACCCCGAGCACGGGTTTTCTTGTCGTCGGCAACGGTCTCGGAATCTGGAACAAATGGACTCAAGCCTTTCCACAGTGGTCAACTCGGACCTCACGCGCCACCTGCTGGTTCGGAGCCCGATGGATATCTCCGGGAGAACTCGGGGTAGCGGGCCTTGCCCCCGTCGAACTCGCAGGTTCGGCCGCTCGTCCTTGGGTAGAGACCACTTGGCAACCGATTCGCGCCCTGCACCCCACTCATTATCATTGGCTCGGGGAGCGGCCTGAAGATGCGGAAGTCGCCGAGTGGCGTAAGACGATTTGGAATGGTTCCATGAATCCAGTGTTTGGACTTGCGGGCGTCACCAACGGAGAGGGCGCTCGAAATCCCGAGCTCATGCATCAGGTTCAGGAACTCGTCGCTGAGATGTTAAGAGTGGCAAACGCACACGGAATCAACTCCTTAGGAAGCGCGCAGGAATGGACAGAAAAAATCCGTAACGCCGCTCTTCAAACCGGAGCCAACCTCAACTCCATGGGAGTGGACCTCAAGCTCAACCGCCAGACGGAGATCGATGCACTTAATGGAGAAGTCATTCGCAAAGGTGCAGCGCTCGGCGTCCCCACTCCCCATTGTGAACGTGTACTGAAACAAATTTTTGAACGTTCACAAAAAACTCTATTGCATTCATGAGAATCGATGGTAATCACGCTTCACCTTCGACAACGAAACTGATTGCCTCTGTGGCATCGCCTCTAATTCGATGTTGGAGATTTGAAAATCTGATGCGTCCCCATCGTCTAGAGGCCTAGGACATCGCCCTTTCACGGCGGTAACCGGGGTTCGAATCCCCGTGGGGACGCCAATTCAAAACAGAGTAAAAAGAAAAAAGCCGGGTCGCGGAAGCGAGGCCGGCTTTTTCTTTTTTGAGTGCACGGACTTGAGGCAGCACGCACAAAGGGGAAACTTCAAATCAAACCCTCCACTCAAGAGCCTTTCAGCTCTCCGACGAGCACGACTGTAATGATCGTTCCTCGTCCATCTGAAGCTCGTCCCTCGATACGACTTTGAATCTCAAGCATTCCCCCAAAAGACTCCACAAGCGAGCGAACTAGACTCAAGCCTAGACCCGTGCCTTCTTCGCCTTCAGTTCCTTTGCGGTGAATCGAAACTCCCGAAACGCCACTTTCGATCAACGCCAAATGAGGCGCCGAAATTCCGACCCCCTGGTCTGCAACGCGGATCCGGACTTGCCCCTCGCGGGGCCCCTCCACCGACAAACTCACCACTCCGCCCCGCTCGCTAAATTTGAGGGCATTGCTGATCAAATTATCGAGGACACTGTGAACCAGAGCGACTCCATCCGCTTGAACAAAAAGATCACTAAGATTCATTTCATCAGGCAGCCGAAGCTCGACCCCTTTCTGAATCGCCCGCATTCGGTAAAGAGAGCGTAACTCACCGATCGACTGATCCAACGCGACTCGCTCAAGTGCATTTGTTTCCTCCAGAGTCCGGACTCGAAGGTGTTCATTTCGAATATAATTCAAGATTCGAGTCTGCTGAGCTGCTGCCTCTTCGATCGACCCCAAATGCTCACGCAAACCTGCTTCGCTTTCCTCACGGGCCATATCAGCCCTCATTTTGATCACTGCCAAAGGACTTGCAATATCGTGGGTCGCGATGTCGACCAGGGTCCGTAACTTGTGTGTTTGAGCCGCGATTCGTTCAGCCTCAAGTTTCTCCTGCTGAAACTTTGCAAACCACTCTCCCACTGCGAAAGCAAAAACCAACATCTCCAAGCCGCTGCCGAGCTGAAGCGCGAATCGCACCCAAAATGTTTGAGGCAGGAACCCCAACAAATAAAGGCAAGCTACGCAAATTCCGACGATAGAAATACTCCAAGCCAACAGGAAAAAACGAGCCGGCCAAAATCCCCTACGTAAGGCAAGCCAAGCCGTACCCCAAATCATCATCGCTTGAATCAAAGTCAATGCATCCAAACCCGGCCCAACCCAAGGGCTCGTCACGCTATCCAATGGGGAAAGCGCAATGATGATGCCTAGCAGAGACACTACTATCACCGCCCGATGATAACGATCCAAACGGGGCATCAGGCACTAAGTCATCAGAAAACTGCGAGTGAACCCAGTCCCTGCGATCATTGCTAGGTAATTCAACACCCCCAATCGACGAGAAAGCCTGTAACCACCGGGAATCAAATAATCGAGATATCCGTGCATACAGAGCCCAAACAGACCGATGCTGGCGATCACCGCAAAGTAGTGCAGCAAAAACTTTTGCTGAAGCACTCGATAAATCACTGCATTGTAAAACATCAAAGCAGCCAATAGACCAAAGTATCCTGAGAGGACCGTGTTTTGCCGGCTGACCTCAATGAGAGAAGTATGAGGACTCTCCAACACGAAAGATACGCTCGGTTTATTGATCGCCTCCAAACGAAACAAAGCGGTACTTCCTGAGTCAGGGACGCGTAACCCAAATGAGGGCATCGGATAGTCTAATGTTCCCGACTCCCCTGCCTTGCCCAACTCGAAGTGTCCTACTTGTCGAAGGTGGTTTTATGAATCGAAGAGATAGAACTCAACCCGTGCGAATAAAGCGGGCAGTACTCGGATCACCCGGTCTTTATTGGCTGATTCAGCAGGCAAACGAATCCTCGCCCAAGCATCCTGATGATTGTAAGACTCGTCTGAAAGAACTTTTTCAGACGGAGGAAAACTCAAGACTTCCTGAGGACCCGTCGTATCGGGCACACCAAAAAAAGCTTCCACTTGAGTGGGCAAGAAACTCTGAGAAAATTCTAAATCGTGAAACTCCCGAAACACTGGGCCCAAGGACGAAAGCGATTCAGTCGACGCGTTTGAGACATCAACGCCGAAAATAAGCACAATAGAAATCACATAGCCGCGCATTCTAGCCTTGATACTCGCCACATTCACCCCGCTCCAGATGCTGTCCGGACTGAATATTCAGGAACTAAGAACAAAAAAAGGGCAAGTGCTTCACACACCTGCCCTTCGATCAGCCCACTCAACCGCATACTCACTAAAAAGTCTGACTGAAATTCAACTGCGCAACAACCGATCGAGATGCAACGGGTACCCCTGGAGCCATGTTAACGGGGCTTGAACTATTATCGCGAACTACATAAGGCTTAGGAATCTCATCCTGGGTGTCCAGTAAATTTCGAACACCAAGATTTACATCCAGCCCTTTTAGGAGGACATCACGCAGTCGAACGTTGAAGTTGGCAATCACCATTGGATCAAACTTCGTCATCACGACATCAACCGAGTTCCCGTCTTCATCCAGGATCTGCTCCGTTGCTCCAAATTTAGATGAGGAAATCTGCACCGATGGGTGAAGGGAAATCCGATCACTCAAGCGGTATCCTCCGATCAAATTCAAGCGATGACGAGAGAACCCAACGAAGTCCTTCGATCCAATTTCTACTGGATAATAGTCAGTGTCAGTCTGAGTTGCTTCATAATATGCGTAGTTTGCACTCAGATTGAACACATCGCCAACAAATTTCATCTCTGATTCAGCCCCTCGCGATCCCATTCTTCCCGAGTTCTGATATCCGTCTCCGTACATAATCACATCGTCGATTCGGAGATCAAACACGTTCACTTGAAAGAAAAGGTTCTTGCTGAGTCGATATCCCGCTTCAATCTCATAGTTCATTGCTTTCTCTGGGGTCATCGGAGGTGCACCATCTGGTACCCAGTCACGCTGAATTCCTGACGGAGTACGGAACGACTGTGCGGCCATCCCTTTCAAGTGCAGATCACCTAAAGCCTTGGTGACTGCCACTCGCGGAACAAATGCACCACCAAAATACTTCGCGGTTTCGTAGCGTCCACCCACCGTCAAGTTTGCGATTGGGTTCTTGATCAAGCTCTGGAAGAACGCTGCTACGTTTTGGTTGGTAAGGCGCCGACCCTCTTCGATCTCAAAAGAGTCCCCATACTCTGTTCCAACCTCAGACCCATCATCAAAAAATGCTTCCGGTATCGTAATCTTATTTTGATAAGTCTCTGCACCTGCGACGATATTGATATGATCTGATAAATCCCAATTAGCAGTAATCGATGCAAGCGTCTTTTCTACATACTTATGCCTCTGACTCCCAACAATCATTGTACGAACGTATGGAGCTTGGTTCTTATAGTACAAACGCGGAGTGATGGTCAGCGAATCACTTGTTCGATAATTGTACTGAGCATCTGCCGCATAGGTACGATGCTGAATTTCATAAGGTATTGGCTCGAGGTAATAGTAATTACCATCAAATGTATAGGTTCGATAATCATCGTAAAGGAAGGTCAAATTTAAATCTTTTGCTTTGACCTTGGCCGATACGAACCGAGGATCTTGGGTCATGTTTCCGACCATAGTCCTCTTTTCACCGGTACCAGAAACGTAATCGCGATCGCTTCTGCTACCCATACCTACGCCAGCCGCGCCACTAAACGACACATCCTCAGAAATTTTCTTTCCGAATCCAAGCGATAGATTTCTGTGAGAGGCTCCACCAGACATTTCGGAATCTGTAACTGAGACGTAAGCTCCATTCAGAGTGTCCGCCCCTTTTGTGGTTACTCGAATCACACCCAGAGAAGCGTAAGTACCATAGATAGCTGACCCAGGCCCCCGAATGATCTCTACTTTTTCGATCAAATCAGCTGGAATACGATTACCAAAACCATAGTTCGAAAAGATCTCGTCATTGACATCGATCCCGTCGACGATCACCAAAACTTTTCCTTCGATTGCCCAAAGCCCCCTTGCCGCTAAACCGATCGCAGCATGATCATCATGGCCGAACTGAAACCCTGGTACCAATAGGTTCAGCAGATCCATCATATCTCGTGCGCCAGAGTTTCTAATTTCCTCTGCTGTCACAATCGAAACAATACCTGGTGACTCACGGGAAGTTAATGCGCTCTTAGTCGCGATAGTGGTCGATAAATTCAAGATATCATCAAGAGACAAAGCGTCTGAACTGGTTCCATCACTAGCGAAAGCCAGACTGGATGAACATAGGGTGAGCGCAATACATACGGACCTGGAAAACCTTCTTTTCTTCATTCTTGGACTCCAAGGTTAAATGAACTCAGTGAATCTAAATTGGAGCCGACTGTAGTAGCCCCCGTTTCGACCGGCCCAGCATGAGCCGCTAAGACATAGGAATACGACTAGGCATATGACTAGTAACAAGCGGGAACAGATCGAAGTGGTAACCTCCAAAGAGCGGCGCAGGCGATGGGCCCCGGCTGAGAAAAAACTCATCGTT
>Ga0169931_10008435_pt1 | contig 15034 bp, 11 predicted proteins | sample Kivu_15m_20L_FD_129675 | JGI IMG/M metagenome (GOLD analysis project Ga0169931, IMG submission 129675) | Freshwater microbial communities from Lake Kivu, Western Province, Rwanda to study Microbial Dark Matter (Phase II) - Kivu_15m_20L... | ecosystem: Environmental > Aquatic > Freshwater > Lake... | reverse complement strand
GTGGCAAAAAGGCATTGGTTATTGGTGATTTAATGTTGGATCGCTACATTATGGGTGACGTGCAACGCATATCACCAGAGGCTCCTGTCCCGGTGGTATTGCAACGCCGCTATCAAGAAAATGCAGGTGGCGCAGCCAATGTTGCTAGCAACCTAGTACAACTTGGTATCCATTGTGATATTTGTGGATGTATAGGGGTGGACAATGAAGGCGATAGCCTGCTGAAAATTTTGCAAGGCTTAGGCATACATACTGAGTATGTGTATCGCTCCGCTGATCGTCCCACTATCAGTAAAACCCGCATTATGAGTGGCAATCAACAAATCGTCCGCGTGGACTTAGAAGACAGCCAAACATTCAATACGGATGAGCAAAGTGAGTTGCAAGGTTTATTGATGCAGGCGTTAGGCCAGCATCCAGATATCGTGATACTGTCAGACTATGCAAAAGGCTTATTAAGCCCAGAGTTGTGTCAATATGTGATTCAACATTGCCGTCAACATAAGATTCCTATTCTGGTCGACCCTAAAGGCAAGGATTATCAAAAGTATCAAGGCGCGACCGCGCTAACCCCGAATAATAAAGAAGCCGCTGAAGCTTGTGCGGTGTCTATAAACGACAATCAAACACTGATGCAAGCCGCGGCCAATTTACGCCAATCCTTACAACTCGATTTTCTAGCGGTTACCCGCGGTGAAGAAGGCATTAGTCTCCTCAGCCAAGACCAAATAAATCACATCAGCGCAACTGCCAAACAAGTATTTGATGTTTCAGGCGCGGGGGACACTGTGATTGCCACCTTGGCGGCTGGCTTGCTGCATCAACTAAAGCCTTTACAAGCTTTGCAATTAGCTAATATCGCTGCTGGTGTCGTAGTCGGCAAAGTTGGGACAGTGCCTATAAAACGCGAAGAATTGATACTCACTTTAGCCAATAAAGAATCTAATCAGCAAACTGACAAAATTTGTACATTGGCGCAATTAAAAGAAAAAGTGGCGACTTGGCGGCAACAAAAACTCAAGATTGTATTTACCAACGGTTGCTTTGATTTATTGCATGCTGGTCATGTGACCTATCTCGAAGCCGCTCGTAAAACAGGGGGCAAATTAATACTTGGCCTGAATACGGATCAATCTTTGCAAGCATTGAAAGGCCCTACCCGCCCAGTGATTAATGAGCATGATCGCGCTCGTGTATTGGCCGCATTAGAATCAGTCGATGCTGTGGTGTTATTCGATGAAGATACCCCTTTAAACTTGGTAAACACGCTTCGACCAGATGTGATTGTCAAAGGGGATGATTATCGCGAAGACCAAGTGGTGGGTGGTGAACAAGTCAAATCATGGGGCGGAGAAGTCAAGCTCATCCCATTGGTACAAGGTCGTAGTACCAGTAATATTCTGGAAAAAATCAATCGCTAAGCACAAGGCTTAGGAATGCTATGCAAAATAAAACCTTGATTATCGGGCCTTCATGGGTGGGCGATATGGTGCTAGCACAAAGTTTATTTAAAGTGCTCAAGCAACAAGATGCTGAAATGCAAATTGATGTCGCTGCACCCGCTTGGACTTTGCCTATTCTTAAAAGAATGCCAGAGGTCGATCAGGCTATTGCACTGCCGTTTAGTCATGGAAAATTCTCTTTATGGCAACGCATACAATTGGGCAGAGCTTGGCGCAGTCAGGGCTATACTCAAGCAATCTTATTACCCAACTCATGGAAATCTGCCATTACACCGTTTTTTGCTGGTATAAAAATCCGCACTGGATTTCGTGGCGAAATGCGCTATGGCTTATTAAATGATATACGCCGATTAGACAAACACGCTTTACCCAGAACAGTCGATCGCTTTGTCAGTCTTGCCATGCAACCATCCCAAGACTCAGCGCAAATTCCCAATCCTAGCCTGCAAGTGGATCAAGCCAATGTAAAAAAACTAGTCAGCACATGGAAAATTGATACCCTCAACAAGATACTTGGATTATGTCCTGGGGCGGAGTATGGAGAAGCAAAACGATGGCCTGCGCAGTATTACGCTGATGTAGCGCGTAAAGCCATACAAGCTGGTTGGCAAGTGTTTTTGTTTGGCTCAACCAAAGATCAAGCAGTGACCCAAATGATCAACTCACTCACTGCCAACGCCTGTCGCGACTTCGCTGGAAAAACCAGCCTGGGGGACGCGGTAGATTTGATGTCCCTGTGTGACACCTTGATTAGTAATGATTCTGGTCTGATGCATATTGCGGCCGCACTTGATAAAAAGCTCATTGCTATTTATGGCTCTTCTAACCCTCACCATACCCCGCCAATGAGCTCTAAAGCGGTGATTGAGTATTTGGGATTGGAATGCAGTCCCTGTTTCGAGCGAACTTGCCCTAAAAAGCGTATAAACGAAAATTTAGCATGCCTAAAAGGCATTATCCCATCAATCATTTTTAAAAAAATTTAGCCTGAATTTTTAAGCTAAGCACATATTAGGAGAAAAGGTTGAAAAATAAAGAAGTAACTATTCTCATCCCTAATTACAAAACACCGGAAATTACAAAAATTTGTTTACGATTAATTCGAAAACATACCGACTTTAATCGTGTGGAAGTAATTGTTATAGATAACAACTCTAATGACGAGTCCATTGAATATCTTAGGAAATTATCATGGATTACATTAATTGAGAGAAAGTATGACGGGGCTGAACTAGAGCCTGTTATCCTATCACACTCCCGAGCTCTAGATTTGGGTCTGGCACAAGTTAAAACACCTTATGTGCTATCGATACATACCGATACATTTGTAAAATCCGATAAATGGCTAGATATACTGTTGCAACCTTTTAATTTAAATCCAAACTTAGCAGCTGTGGGCTCTTGGAAGCTAGAATACATATCCCCTATAAGACAATTTGGACATAGTTTTGAACAGGGGTGGAAGTATTTATTAAACAGATACTTTGGTTATTCAAGATATCGCCCAGAAAGGGGTAACAAAAATAATCAATACTTACGAAGTCACTGTGCAATTTATCGTACGGATATATTAAATAAACTAAAAACAAATTTTTCAGACGAAAATCAAACTGCCGGAAAACTTATACATCAAAAAATAGTAAAAGCTAATTATGATGTACTTTTTTTAACCCCAGAGTATTTAGGAAAATTTATCGATCATTTAAATCACGCAACCGTTATATTAAACCCAGAACTAAGTAGGTCAAAAAAGATTAGCCGAAAAGGTCGAGCTAGGATTAAGAGAAAAATGCGAGGGATTGATGCCGAAAGAATTTTAGCAAGTGAATTTATGGATAATTAGAATACCGCAGCATATCTCTATAGCTGTAGAAATAAAAATATATAGGAAATATTCATTCTCTTGCTAAAAAAGAGGGACTATAGTTTCCTATAAATATATAAATTAAACCCAACAACCCAGATAAGTTCTTGGTTGTTGAAAATTCACTTTGAAAAGATTTGGTTAAAAAAATCGTATATACTTTATGAAGTTATTAATAATTTCTCAGTAACTTATTAATATGACCTTCATCATCTGTAATTGACTCAATAAATATTAGAAAATAAGATTATTTGTAAAAAATAGCCTGTAAGTTTTAATAGTAACCTCAAAATTAAGTTTACCAAGGTAAAATTTAATAAAAAAAATCTAATTTTATTGAGTGGATCTTTATAAATAAAATTATTAAAGACTTATCAAAAAATTAGACTAGTCTTATGAATTTTAAAAAGTTTTTACATCAACTGCTGGCAAAAATAGAAATGCTTACACGTAAGAAATTGATTGGTATGTTGGTACTAATTGCCAGACTGATTACTGTCAGGATTCAATATCTACATACGGGAAGGAGACTTTACTTAGGCTTTGGCCATATACAATTGGCCCTTTCAATTCAATTTTTATCGTAGCAGTATCCAATACTTCATACCTCAACATTCATCTCTGATGAAATTCTCTACACAGTTTTTTACGCTGGCGACTAGTGCCTTGCTCAACATCGTTTCGCTATTAGGGAGAAATAATAGAACGATTGTCATAGGGGCGATTACCCTGTTTGGTTGCGACTACATCGTGGGAGAATTTTACCCATGCTGATGCGTCATTAGGGTTACTGGCCATTCTTCCTGCTTAGCGTGTGGGCGTTTATCAAGTTTACTGACCACCCCACCTGGCTCATTAGCTTATGACATGTTAGTGCAATCACTGCCACACTGTTTATAATTGAAGGAATTTTCTATCTGGCGCTGCCATTGGTATGTTTAAACATGAGAAATCATGGAGTCGTCGACTGACCCAATGGTTCAAAGCAAACTATCTGAATCTGCTTAGTTTCGAATTATTACTTATAGGCATATTACTGTTAAATGCCCAGAAAATAGGGCGTCTGCAAGAGTTATCGCCTAGCAACAAAGTACAATCTTACAGCGAAAAACTATTTAACATACCGAGATAATGTTTTATCCAATACTTGGAAGGTTCTTGGAAGAGTAAGGAGTATTCGTGATCCTTACGGGCTTGTTTTTTATAATTATGATTAAGAGCATATTATCTGCTGGCGCACTTTGTTCAGCCTTGGTGACAAAACATTTTTGGAATCAGGAGAAAAATTTCTGTACGTTTGCGCGTCATTTATGCGGTAATGCATCTCATTCATCAGCATGTATTTTATCAAAAAGGTATTCATCCTATCCGGCCCTTATACCATTGCAATCGCATTTATGCTAATGATAGTTGCTTAACTAAGGTATAGCAAAATCATTCACATCTTTCTAGCAAGAAAATTGCAGTGATTGTGTTAGTCAACTTTTTAATCATATTGTTAAAAAAGCCTTATGCCAAATCATGAGGAATTTAGTTTTCGGCAAGATGCTGTTTTATGGTTAAAACAAAATAATACGATGCACTGAGCAGTATATTTTAACGATGTAAGACTTTCTTATTATTATGGTGATGAAAGCGTATTTCTAAAAATTACATCTCAACGAAACAATAGAGAGATTTATCAAAATCCTAGTTTTGAAATACTTGACAAATACAAATATATCGATAGTTGCAAAAATAAAGATGACAAAGCTCTTTATCAATTAATTAAATCAAATGCTAATCAATTTTTAGAAATAAAGTTATTTGTTAACGATAAAAACAATAAAAGTGTTTCAATATTAAAAAATATTAACTATTTAAATAATCTTTAATTTATCATGACTAGATTGGATTAAATTAAAGTGAATTTAAATTTAAGATGAAGCATAAAATATTCGTTTTATCCTATGAGGGATACAAACATGATTATCGAATCAATTTAGGCGATGAAATTCAAACCATATCTGCCTCAAAACTGCTGCCAAAAGTGGATGGTTATGTATCTCGTGAGGCATTGAACAAAGTTAATGAAAAGTGCATTGTTTCTCTCAATGGATTTTTCATGTCCTCAAATAATTGGCCCCCTTCCAAAAATGTCATTCCCATCCCTTTTGCATTTCACATTGCAAGAAAATCACAAAAAGAGATTTGCAGTCCAGAAGGCCTTGAGTACCTAAAAAAATATCAACCAATTGGCTGTAGAGATATGGGTACAGTGAACATTTTGCAACGCCATGGAATTGAGTCTTACTTTAGCAGGTGCCTAACATTGACATTGGACGCTAGAGATGAAATGTCAACGCAAAATAAGATTTGCATCGTTGTGCTTGATAAAGACTTTTTGAAACTAATTCCAAAAAATCTCTCCAAAAACGCAATTTTTATTAATCAATCTAATATAAATCTTCCTTTTGTTAGTCCAGATACTAAAATGCATCTTGCTGAGTCTTTGCTTGATTTCTATCGTAAAAATGCTTACCTAGTAATTACCCAAAAAATTCATTGTGCAATGCCCTGTATTGCTATGGGTATTCCTGTAATATTTATTTGGGATAAAGCTCGAAAAAATGATTATCGTGTTAAAACACTTGATGGCATATGCAAAATTAACTATGTAAACAAGTTTCTTTTGAGATTTCCTTTGTTTTCATCGATTGTTGCTAAGTGGATTGATTGGAATCCAGAAGCACCAGATATTGGTGCAATTAAACAATCAATAAAGCAAAATTATTTATCTGCTTATGAGCTAGCAAAAAAAAGATTTTACGAGTGATAATAATCTTTATACCAATCTGCGAATAATTGCACTCCCGTTTTGAGTGATGTGCTTGGTTTAAAGCCCACCCAATCTTCTAATGCCTGAGTATCCGCATAAGTCGCTTTAACATCGCCAGGCTGCATACGCATAAATTCCTTTTCAGCGACTTTTCCGAACGCTTGCTCCATCAGTCCGATAAAATCCATCAGTTGCTCGGGCTGATGATTGCCGATATTAAAGATTCGATTTGGCGCTGTTTTCCCTGACTCAGGGGTAGCGATTTTATCCGATACACGAATCACCCCTTCGACAATATCATCAACATAGGTAAAGTCGCGCATCATATCTCCATGATTGAAGACTTTAATCGGTTTATTATTCAGAATGGCATCAGCAAACAGAAATGGCGACATGTCCGGTCTTCCCCAAGGTCCATATACCGTAAAAAAGCGTAACCCTGTGGTTGGTATTTGATACAAATGACTGTAAGTATGTGCCATCAATTCATTGGATTTTTTGGTGGCCGCATAAAGAGACACTGGATGATCTACTTGATCTGACTCGCTAAAAGGCATTTTTTCGTTTCCACCATAGACACTGGATGAGCTGGCATAAACCAAGTGCTCAACTGGGTGATGACGACATGCCTCTAGGATATTCACGAAACCAACCAAATTACTTTGCACATAACTATGCGGATTAATCAGAGAATATCTCACACCTGCTTGCGCGGCCAAATGAATCACCCGCTCAATTTTTTGTCGGCTAAAAATGGCATTAAGCGCGTCTGCATCGGCGATATCGATTGGGTGGAAAGCAAAGTTTTTGGCATTGTCTGCCTGTTGAATTTCCGCCAATCTTGCATGCTTAAGCGCGGGATCATAATAATCATTTAGGTTATCAATGCCGATAACTTGGTCTCCGCGGGTCAATAATTGCATGGCCACATGGAATCCTATAAACCCTGCAACCCCAGTGACTAAAACTTTCATTTATAGGGCTTCTTTTGAATTTTTTGTTTTATAAAGAAATCTTTTTGTACCCTTCATTGCATCCAGTATAAGATTTTCATTGTTCAAAATAATCATGTCCTCCTCACCATTATCCAATCTAACATCATTTGTTGCGGTTGGATGCCATACATCAATTCCGTTCATATAACTGATACGATACTTAAAATCATTAGTCTTAACCCCAATAGATCTCCAGTCGCTAGTAACAACATACTTTCTATCATTAGGATTAAAAAGATTTTTACCCAAGGCATAGTCTTCAACCTGATTGGTTAATCCCAAGATTTGATTCAGCGTCACTGAAATATCAACATGACTGGTAATGTAATCAATTTCCTGATGTTTACTCTTAGGAAACCACGTGACCAATGGGGTGTGCGTTTGCTCTTCATCAAAGCTCGAGTTATGTCCCCAGAAGCCTTTTTCCATAAATTCTTCACCATGATCCCCAGTTATAATAATAATTGTATTACTCATCAACCCTTCCGCATCAAGCGTTTGAATAAGCCTTCCCAATTGTTTATCTACCCATTACGCCGAATAAAAATTAGATTTCTGATGTACACTATCGTCCCAGGCAGTTGCCCAAGAATAATGACAGGATCTACCTTATGTATACCGTAAGCCAAGACAATTACACCACCAGCCAAGCTAAGATACCAAAAACTGACTGGAATCAAACTTTTCTGATGTCGTTCACTGTGTATCCATTGCACAATAAAGCGCATCATAAACAGACACTGGCCTAGCAGGCCGATTACCAGCCATAGCACATCGGCGTTGCTCATTCCTTGGATGTAATTTAGCAAAGACTCTAAGATATAACCAAGAAAAAAACCTATACCATTATCCACATTTATTCCTCTGAAGCCCTTGGTAATTTTGTACGGCGCTGAAGCCAAGCAACACCAAATAAATCAACAATGCCGACTATCAATCTGTCCAAAGTACCATAATTAGATTTTCCATATTCGCGATTACGATGCTGCACATGGACTGAAACAATTTTTCCGCCACGACGTTTAATGAGGGCTGGTAAAAATCGATGCATATGATCGAAATAAGGTAAATCTAAAAACGCCTCGCGCTGAAATAATTTAAGCCCACAACCTGTATCGGGGGTGTCATCGCGTAACATTGCGGAACGTACAGTATTGGCGATTACTGAGGATATGCGCTTGATAAAGGTATCACGACGACTTAGCCTACGATTGCCACCTACCAATTCCACGCCCTCTGATACAGCGTCAATCAATTTGGGAATATCTGCAGGGTTATTCTGTCCATCACCATCTAAAGTTGCCACCCAGTCATAACGAGCGAACTTCACCCCTGTGCGCACTGCCGTACTTTGTCCACAGCTTTGTTGATGACTAATCACGCGCAGTTGCTTATATTTCTTCTGCAACTGTTTCAATATGCTTAATGTAGCATCAGTGCTGCCATCATTCACATAAATAATTTCATGTTTCACTTTGCTAAGTGCGGCGTCAATTTCAGCAATCAAGCTCGCCACGTTATCCTGCTCATTTTTAACTGGCACAACCACACTAATTTCTTGGGGACGAAATTTACTCATCGTTTTATCATCATGTTTAGTTGATTAATTCACCTAAATCTGCCATTACTTCAATCTGATGTTCTTGGCAGAAAGCTTGCCAGTCTTCTACATCGGTCCATGCATGCAAAAAAACAAAATCTAATTGTGCCGCATGCGCACTAAAATAATCATAGTGGCTATCGCCAATAAATAGAGCCGGCTTTACCAAACAACCGTTAGCAATCTCTCTTGAGAGTATCGCCTGCTTATTATCAGGACTACCAAAAATCCCTGCATCAAAATATTTCTGCAAATCACGAAGTTGCATGACATCGCGCAACTCTTGTTGATCTCCACCAGAAATCATCATCCACCTAGCATTTGTGCTTGCTTGTCGCAATGCTTCCAAATGCGGAGAAACCTGACAGTGCTTTAATTTCTCTCTTACTAGTTGAGTGAAACCATCTAATAAACACTGCATCTTCTCTTGCGTGATTGGTGTTTGCATAATTTCACGCAAAAAATATTCAAACTTTGGGTATCGTGAAATCCCACCCAATCGTATATGGTGTTGAACCAGTTGCTCAGCTTGTTCAGGGTTAGAACCAAACTGCAAAGCTATTTCACGATAAGCATCAATTTTGGCGAAGTTGGAATGCAAAACCACACCATCACAATCAAACACTATGGTCTGATAGCTGGCTATAGATTTCATACCAAGCGATCCATTCTATATTTCACAAAATTTACTCTGTTGCTCACATTGCACCGCAACAAAAAAGCTATGTTTCACCAAAGCCTTTTTCAGTTACTGCTTCATTAAGCAGCAGCCTTAATCGCACTTGCTTCTTTTGCCAGTTTAGTAATATGGGCCCAGTCGCCTTTTGCAACGGCATCCGCTGGAGTTAACCAAGTGCCACCACAAACCACCACATTAGGCAAAGCTAAAAATTGTGGGGCGGACTCAACTGTTACACCACCGGTCGGGCAGAATTTCACATCCGCGAAAGGACCTGCAAACCCCTTGAGCAGATTGATACCGCCAACCGCTACTGCTGGGAACAGCTTCAAGAAATAATAATCGTCGGCATTCGCTTGCATAATTTCTGAACCAGTAGAAACACCCGGCAACAAAGGTAAACCAATTTTTCTAGCATGCTGACCTAATTCGTGTGTATAGCCTGGACTCACAGCAAAGCTACAGCCTGCATCTTTGGATGCTTGTGCATCTTGCAAAGTACGCACAGTGCCAGAGCCCAAGATCGCATCAGGCACTGCCTTGGCTATGGCTTCTATGCCCTTGAGAGCACATGAAGTGCGCAATGTAACCTCTAATACATGGATACCACCTTCGAACAATGCTTCTGCCATAGGAACGGCATCTTCCACACGGTTAATCACGATGACAGGAATGACAGGGCCATGATTGGCTAAATCTAATGTATTCATTAAAACTTTCTTTTATTCAAATTAACAAAATCTTTATCGTCTTGCAGTTTGTTTTATAACCAAGTGCAAGCACCTTCTTCTGCTGAGAGTACGTTTTTACGCATACCACCAAATAATTCGCGACCCATATCATGAGCATTGCTAAAGCGTTTAGCATCATCCAACTCTTCCACTTCACGCGCTTTCCAAACATCCTCATCCACTAGAGCATTTAGGGTTCCAGCAACCACGTTCAATCGTATCAAATCACCGGTACGAATCTTGGCAATTGCGCCACCCGCAGAAGCCTCGGAGGATAGATGAATCGCAGCTGGCACCTTACCTGATGCACCACTCATACGACCATCAGTAACAATCGCTACTTTAAAGCCCTTTTCTTGCAACACGGATAATGGTGGGGTCAACTTATGTAACTCAGGCATGCCGTTGGCTTTTGGACCTTGGAAACGCACTACAGCCACAAAATCTTTTTCCAGCTCGCCACGTTTAAACGCCTCTAACAACTCCTCTTGCGCATCAAACACGATGGCCGGCGCTTCAATAATGTAGCGATCTTCAGGAACTGCAGAGCTCTTGATAATCGATCTGCCCAAATTACCCTGTAATAGACGCAAACCACCAGAGGCGCTAAATGGCTTGGACGCTTTGCGCACGATAGTTTCATCTGGGCTTTCCTCTGGTAACTCGGTCCAGGTTAGTTTGACACCATCAGTGCTAGGCTTTTTACAGAAATCACGCAAGCCACCAATCACCACACTTTGCACATCTTCGTGCATAAAGCCACCCTCAACCAATTCGCGAATGATAAATGCTGGGCCACCCGCATTTTGGAATTGGTTCACATCCGCTTTGCCGTTTGGATACACACGAGCTAACAATGGAACTGCTTGAGATAGCTTATTGAAATCTGCCCAATCGATAATGATGCCGGCCGCACGAGCCACTGCTACCCAATGGATACAGTGGTTGGTACTGCCGCCGGTGGCCAATAAAGCCACCATGGCGTTCACAATCACTTTTTCATCCACCATTTTACCGATAGGCATATAGCGATTATTCAGAGTATTTTCTAATACCACACGAACTGATTCTCTTGTTAGGCAAGCACGTAAAGGATCATGCGGATGAACAAAGGCTGCGCCAGGAATATGCAATCCCATAGCTTCAAGCAACATCTGATTACTATTGGCCGTACCATAAAATGTACAAGTGCCAGGCCCATGATAGGCCGCTGATTCTGAATCCAGTAGCTCTTTTCGTCCTACCAAACCTTGCGCGTACTTTTCACGCACTTTGGATTTTTCTGTGTTGTCTAGTCCAGTACTCATAGGACCTGCAGGAACGAATACACAAGGCAAATGACCGAAGTGTAAGGCGCCAATCAACAAGCCAGGCACGATTTTATCGCAGACGCCCAGCAACAAGGCCGCATCAAACACATCATGTGACAAAGCAACTGCTGTAGACATAGCAATCACATCACGAGAGAAAAGGCTAAGCTCCATACCAGGCTCACCTTGAGTGATGCCATCACACATGGCGGGAACGCCTCCTGCTACTTGTGCCGTAGCACCGAATTTATAAGCCTCGGCACGAATGATGTCAGGAAAAGCCGCATAAGGCTGATGTGCGGACAACATGTCGTTATATGCAGTCACAATCCCGATATTGGGAGATTTCTCTACCAACACCTTGAATTTATCTTCTTTAGGCATAGCAGCAAAAGCATGCGCCACATTGGCACATCCCATACGATCTGCGCCACGATTACGCTGTGACATTTTTTCTATGCGTTGCAGATAGGCGTATCGTGTAGGCGCACTGCGCTCTCTGATACGTTCGGTAACTTCACTCAGAATATGTTTCATGGCATCAACAATCTAAAATAAAAAAACAAAAAAATCTATCAAGAGTCAATTATCCTGATTCAAACAGCTTAGGTCAAAAGGATAACGACCTTATTTTGACTAGGGAATTTAAACCTCACGGACTACTTTGGTGACCAATATATCTTCCATAATCAGATACTCAAGGTCACACCCAAAAAACATATTCAACGCATCTGTAGGCGAGCAAACCATGGGCTCACCACGACGGTTCAAAGAGGTATTGAGCACAACCGGCACGCCACGTAGTTTTTCTAACTGTTGAATCAATGCGTAATAACGTGGATTAGTCCCTTGCGTCACAATTTGCGCACGTGCAGTGCCATCCTCATGCACTACTTCAGGAATCCGCGATTTCCAGTGTTCCGCAACATCAAAGGTAAATGTCATATAGGGCGCAGGATGCTCTGTCTGCAAAATATCACTGGCGACAGTATCCAACATACTTGGGCAGAAAGGACGCCAGCGCTCTCTATATTTAATTTGCGCGTTAATACGGTCTGCCACACCAGGATGGGATGGGTCACCCAAAATGCTGCGGCAGCCTAGAGCACGTGGGCCGAATTCCATGCGACCCTGCAACCATGCCAGAGGATGTCCTTGCGCCAATAGCTCGGCACCAGTTTTAGCGGCATCCTCTAAGCGGATGAATACTGGCTTAGCGGGGTGTTGCTGACAAGCTTGCATGCACTGCTCGGTGGCATAACTTGGTCCCAAATAGGCATGTTGCATGGGCTGTATGGTTTCACCTGCCAAATGTGCTGCATAGGTGGCAGCACCCAGTGATGTACCGTTATCGCCAGAAGCAGGTTGCACAAAGAGTTCTTTCACATGCGGCATGGCAATAATGCGCTGGTTCAATTTCACATTTAGCGCCACACCACCCGCCATGGCAATACGTCCAGTCTCACGAATAATGTCGCCCAGATAATACTCAATCATCTCAAGCGCAATATCTTCCAACAGCGCCTGCACAGCCGCCGCGTAGTGTATATAGGGATTATCTATCTCATCGCCGTTGCGCTTTGGTCCCAGCCACTTGATCAGTTCAGGGGTAAAGTAAAAACCCTTACCGTTCTCTTTGTAACGGCGCAATCCCACCACATTGACCAACTTGGTATTGATTTTGAGTTCACCGTCCTCAAATCGGGCCAAACGACTTAAATCAAACTTCTTGGCATCTCCATAAGGCGCCATGCCCATGACTTTGAATTCGCCATCCAGCATCTCAAACCCAAGATATTCAGTAATAGCGCCATACATCCCGCCAAGTGAATCAGGGTCATAAAATTCTTTGATTTTATGTATCTTGCCATTTTCGCCGTAGCCGAAAAATGTGGTAGCGTATTCGCCTTTACCATCTATCCCGACAATCGCAGTTTTTTCTTTAAAGCCGCTCAAATGATATGCACTGGAAGCGTGTGCTAAATGATGTTCTACCGGAACAAATTGTGCCTTGCTTAGACCAAGGTCTTGCATCAATTGTAGGGATTTATCTCGATTGCGACGGAAACGACGGTTGCCGTTAAATAGCGCATCTAGTGCGCGATCAGGCGCATACCAGTGACGTTTGGCATAGTGCCAACGCGCTGCTGTACTTAATGGAATTTCTGCATAGGGAAAAGCGACGATATCTATTTGCTCAGGGCTCACGCCTGCTTGTTGCATACAGAATTTGGCAGCTTCATAGGGAAAGCGATTTTTGGCGTGTTTATCTCGAATAAAACGCTCTTCTTCCGCTGCCGCGATAAGCTTTCCATCGACCAGAATTGCGGCCGAAGCATCATGCCCAAGGGCACCGGACAAACCTAAAACAATCATTGTGAAATTTGAAAGCCTTTGTTAGTAAGAGAGAATCCCACCAAACTCAAAACTTGGGGATCTGCGTATATTGAAGAAAATACTTCAATGAAATTATTATACAGTGCTGGGTTATCTTGCCAATTTCGCATAAAACGTTTGATATCTCTCACATGCCCCTCTCTTGCGAAATAATCATTACAATGCTGCTTCAAACTGTCCAAATCTATCAAATATGGATTCCCCTCTAATAGCTTAATGTTACTAGCTTTTAAATCTCCATGGGTGAGTTTAAGTAGGTACATTCTGTAAAAGAGCTCAACAGTTTTTTTTACTGTTTCGAATCTTACTTTTTCATCCTTAATTTGGTCAAAAAAAGTCTTAATATCTGGAGCATCCAAATACTCACTTAAAAAATATGCTTTTCCTCGAAAAAATCCGATACGTTTTTCAATCAAGGCCACTGGTTTCGCTGTTGGAATTCCTAGCTGCATTAATCGAAAAGTATTTGACCATGAAATTGCAGCTCTTGTTGGTCTTAACGCTCGATTTAAGCGATGTACAATACTTTTGATGTTATATCGCTTAATTACCAGTTTGATTCCATCAATCTGAACTAAACTGACAGTACAAGTATTTCCTTTCTTAATGGGCATGCCAATCTCAATTAATTGATCACACTCTTCAATTGTATTGGGCAAATTTGCCGATTCATAATTCCTTGAAACAGCTTTAAAAAATCCTTGTTGTCGGCTAATTTTTACATCCGTGCAAAGCCTAAAAACTTTTTTATCAGCATAATTACTTGCTACTTTAGTTCGATGTTGATTTACCAAAAGCCTAAATTTTTTTTCCTCGGGGAATGATTCCCAATTTCTTACAGAAGAATACAGTTCTAATAACTTTGGAAGCCAGCGCTCAACTTCCAATACATCAAATTTTGAAAGCAAGACTGAGAGATTTTTTAATGCAAGCCTACGCGATAGAAGTTTATATTTCCTTATACCATCACCATCAATAGTGTAAATATTGTCTCCATCTACTAGGAAATTCTTAAGATATAAGTCAGTTTGAATAATTCCAAACTTGTGATGCTCAGCAACCAAAGTAACTAGTTTTTGTGCTAGTTTGAATCGGCTTCTGTTATCCGCTTCTGAATATGCTAGTTCAGCATTTTTTGCATCTTCAATAGCCTCAAAAATTAAAAAAAATGAATTTT
>Ga0169931_10008434_pt1 | contig 15035 bp, 9 predicted proteins | sample Kivu_15m_20L_FD_129675 | JGI IMG/M metagenome (GOLD analysis project Ga0169931, IMG submission 129675) | Freshwater microbial communities from Lake Kivu, Western Province, Rwanda to study Microbial Dark Matter (Phase II) - Kivu_15m_20L... | ecosystem: Environmental > Aquatic > Freshwater > Lake ... | reverse complement strand
TAAACGTAAAAAACTTACGACCTTCTTCCCTACTTTTGATATGTTAAATCATACAACATGTCCGAAAAAATCAAAAAACTAACTCCATTCAAATACTACCTAATCGAAATGAGCCCTTATAGACCATTAAGGCTCGATTGCGAGGTTTGTCAGACCACAAGCTCATTTTGTGGCCACATGCGCTTGAATACATCGAATGGGTGTGTTTACCTCTGGCACTATCAATGTCAAGATTGCGGCAAACTCACCTACTCCGATGAGAAAGCAGAAAAGGGTACAATTGTAGCATTGCAAGAAGCCTGCGAATGTGGTGGCCAATTCAGGAGAGACAAAAATATTTTTTGTACATCTTGTCACTATAGAAAGTCAGATGAAAACAGATCTGAAGAAAAACTAACGGCAACAAAAAAACAACTCGAGACAATTAAAAAATCAAATGATGCTGAGGAAATGACTTTGCCGTTTGAGAAAAGTGATTTTTTTGAGTTTATTTAACAATTATTTTTCAAAATCAATTGGGTTAATCCCATTTCAAAACGTCCTTTTCCAATGTACTTCTTTGCATTAAGAATCTTGCAATTTAACTTTGCAGTTCTTAACTTAGCAGACTACGATAATGGCTTGATGATAGGCAATAAATATTTCAATCAGTAGGATTAAGGCTAAATAAAAAATAATTAATGACCACAGAAAAAATACAATTCAGTTTTATTGATTTATTTGCAGGTTGTGGAGGCTTATCCTTAGGAGCAATGAAAGCTGGATTTAACGGTTTATTTGCCATTGAATATCAAAAAAATGCATTTGAAACATTAAAGTTTAATTTAATAGAAAAAACTTCAGATGAATTTTCAAAATTAGGTATTAGCGGATATAATTGGCCAAAGGAATTACCATTATCAAATTATGATATTAAAGAGTTCATAAAAAATCAGAAAGAATATTTAAAATCGCTTGAAGAAAAAGTTGATTTAGTCATAGGTGGCCCTCCTTGTCAAGGATTTTCACATGCAGGAAAGAGGAAGGAAAATGACCCTAGAAATCAGCTGTATAAGTCTTACATTTCATTTATAAATATTGTTAAACCCAAAATTCTAATCATCGAAAATGTTTCGGGTATTGCATCTAAATTTAACAAAGATGGAGAATCTTATAAGGACAATATTCTTGATAAGTTAAAATCAAAATACTACGTAGCTGGGAGATTAATCACATCCGAACTCTTTGGAGTGCCCCAAAAAAGAAAACGATATATAATAATTGGTTTTTCGAAAAAGTATTTCAAAACAAAGAATATTTGTTTAGATGAAATCTTTGATAAAATAATCTCTGATTCTTTTAAATTTACTAAAAATTATAAATTCAACGGTACACATGTCGACATAACAGATACCACTATTGCAGAGGCATTAAGTGATCTTGATGGTGAAAATTTAGATTCTATAAATTTTCAAGACGAAAACGCGGTTTCGAGAAGTTATAAAACATTTCCATATAAATCTGCACATAGTAGTTATCAAAAATTGATGAGGACTGGGGTAAAAAACAATATCCAAATTGACAGCCACAGGATTGGAGAACATAGCCTAACAACTATTGATAAGTACAGTAAATTAATTGAAATTTCAAATTCTAAACCAAATAGAGTCGGATTCAAATTCACTAAGGAGGAATTAGATTTGGCTAAATGGAATTCCAAAAAACAAGTTATTAATGTGCTTAAAGCTGATAAACCCTCACCAACGATCACAACATGTCCGTTTGACTACATTCATTATTCAAGCCCAAGAATTCTCACAGTAAGGGAATTTGCTAGAATTCAATCTTTTCCAGATTGGTTCCAATTTAAAGGTATTTATGCAACATCTGGATCAATGTCTTATACAACTCCCAGATATTCTCAAATAGGCAATGCGGTTCCGCCATTGATGGCAGAGTCAATTATTCGAACGTTAAAAAGCTATTTATGAGGATAAAGTGGACTGAGGAAGAATTAAGATTGCTTTTAAGCTACTACGCAAGAATGAAGTCGGGTGAAATGCACAAAAGCCATCCCTTGGTCATAGAAGCTTCGATTGCATTACGGAATTTACCAAACAACAAAAAATATTCGGATCAATCTGAAATTTTTCGAAACCCAAATGGCGTTGCATTAAAACTTGCTAACTTTCTTTTTTTAGATCCTAAATATTCTGGTTTAGGAATGAAAGGTTGCAGTGAATTAGATAGATCAATTTTTTATCAAGTGAATAGCACTGGTAGTTTTAACACTTTAATAACGGAGTTCTTGTCTGTACTAAAAGACATTGGTGTAAAAGGAGGCCCAATGGGACGTCAAAATCACTTTAATGAATTAGCTAATAAACTCAAGATCACTTATGCGGGAAGTAAAATTTTACCTGCAGAAAGTCGATATCTAAACACCAGTCCTATAATTTCGTTCGGTCTAGGACGGTTCACCCATGTTCCTTGGATTGTATTTACAAATTATGATCAACAAGTAAAGTCAGGCATTTATCCAGCGTTATTATTTTACACGGAGGAGCGAAAAATTATTTTGACTTATTGTGTTTCTGAAAGTAATGTTTCAAACTCTTGTTGGAATGAAACTTTTATTGAAGGCCTTAATCAAGTTAAGGATATTTTGCCAAACACGGATAAGTATTTATCAAGTTATGTTTACAAAATATATGACATTCCAAATGATTATCATGAAATAAATATTGAGGAATTAATCTTAAGCCTACAAAAGCTAATTGAAGATTTTCATGAACAATTCAAAGATAATTCTAAATCATTAAAAAATAATATTCAAATGACAACCGATAAATTTCCGTTTAGATTTAAAACATGGTTAAGTTCAAATGAAGGTGGAGTTCGTAAGCCCATGGATGAATCATCTGGTAGGCCATTAGAAAATGAAATAATTGAATCAAAAATACATGGTTTAATCCGAACCATGGTTAGTAATTATGTAACCACCTGTTCAAGATCTATTTGTGTCTTAGTTGGAGGGCCCGGTAATGGCAAAACAGACTTAATGGAGTTTGCCACAGAATGTTTTTTAGATGAGATTGGATATAACAAAACTGATGGTAAAAAAGAAATTAAGAAAAAATTTGAGGAAAATAATAGAAAAGCAACGTTCTCTCATGAAAATTACAACCTACTATTAACTCAAGACGCTTCTCAACGAGACGACAATTCTGCTAATTATGTGGAAGCCTTAGCTAATGATTTTTCCGATCTTATGAGGCTTGATTCTTCACTTTCAATAATTTGTATAAATAGGGGTATTTTAGAAAATTTAAAAAATTCTGCAACCGTCCCTGATTTTTCAGTTTTCCTATATGCCGATATAATTAATAAAATTTACGAATTAAATAATATTGAAGCGATTATCCAAAATAAAACAGTGTGGGGTAATAATGAGCTCCAATCGGTTAGATTATATACTTGGAGTATGGATTATGATTCTTTATTTGCAGATCAAAATAAAGATTTTAATATTATAAAGCGAATAATTGAAAAATCTAAGTGTTTGAGTAATTTTGATCACTTTTCTTCTGAATTTCATCCATCTAAATGCTCACTGGATTTTCTAGGCAATAATGAAAATAATTTTAACCTTTCCAAACTTCTGAGATGTATAGAGGTGTTAAACGGAAAAAGATTTACTTACCGGGAGATATTTTCATTAATCGCATATTTATTTGGAATTTCAAAAGATGATGGTAGTCAAATTGAATCGAAAATACAAGATTATGATCGAATAAATAGCGATGACTTAATTTCTCAATTTCAAATTTTGTTCAATTTATATCGATTTACTCCGAATTACAGATTTTTTAATTATTTCCTTTCCGCCAATGCTGAATTAATAAAAAAATGTATTCAAGCATATAACCCGAAGGATACAAAAGATTTAACAGTTTTTTTTAATACCATAGTTCTAAATAAAAATAATTCCTCATCGGGAATTCCAAAATTCATTCAAAATGAAGAAGTAAATTATTTCGATCCTTTATTCTATGAACAAAACGATTTTGAATTTGAAGATAAACAGGGTAATCCAATCAAGTTAAAAAGTATAATTGATAAGGTTAATTATAACGACTCTTTGCACATTGAGAATTATTCTAACATTTTCAATCCTTTGGATCAGAAGTTAATCAAATGTTTAGAAGATATAAAACAGAAATATTGTCTAGAAAAAGACTATCATAATTTTAATTCACAGCAGTTGAATAGCTTAGAAACATTTAAAGGGTTTCTTAATTCTCTAATGATTGCAGTAATTAAGCGTGGGCTTTTGTTTACGAAGTTTTTCATAAGAGAAAAGGATAATATTGAATATTTTATCGAATTAACTAACCCCAATAATACTAGTGATTTTTTAATTGATTTTAAGAATGCTATCTCTAAAAATGGAAAAATTCAAAATAGTTTATCAACTTCTATCGGCCAAACGTCAGATCAAGTTAAACACAATGTTTATTCTGAATTTGAAATAGAAAAACTGAGGTGCATTGATGAAAGAAAATATGATTTACCTTCAACAGATCAAATATTTTTTAAATATGAATCAAAAGGAAATTGGAAATTTATTGTGATTACCTATTTAATTTATAAAAATATAAGACTTCATTCTGAATCAATTTTTCCTGCATGTTTAGACAAGAATTTTCATTTATGGAATGATTTGAAAAAAATCGAACTTTCTGATAAGGATTCGATAAATACAGATGTTTATGTTTCAGAAATCGGTATAATCAGACAAAATAGAGCTTCAAAAGAGTACCAATTAATTTAAATACAATGGATAAAATTGACGAAGTTATTCTTAAAAAATCAGGTTTCAAAAAAATAATGAAATTTTTTAAACTTGAACGCGCACCAGAAAATATTCCTTCTGTTTCCGTATTAATTGGCAGTTTGTATCGAGAGATTAAAATCTCTAAGGCAACTGAAACCACGACAAATATAAATGCCCAAAATCTTTATGAAAAAATTCATACAGGGGATAAGATTGGTGGTGTGTTTAATAATAAACAATTAATTAGTTTATTTAATACTAGTCTTTCCGTTCCCACAAGTACAGCACAAAATAATAAAAATAAGTTTTTTTTTTCACCGTTTATTTCAGAAATCGGTTCTTATGGACTTGCTACAAGAAATACCAATAAAGGTTCGTGGAATCCAGGAGCGTTTATTACTGCAATAATTGCAAATTATAGTCCGTGCGAAGATTCATTTGTTACAACTATGAATGCTCTTTTTGAATGTCTACGGGACACTCAAAATGATCCTTGGGCGAAAATTATTTCTCTAGAATTTAAAAGTATTAATCAGACTTTGAATATTGAAATGCATGAAAAATTTGACGAGGAACATTTCAGAACGAAATATAATGATGATAATGATTTTAAAGAATTACTAAAGTATTCCAATCATGCTAAGCTTTGTTTTCAAGACTTAAATATTATAATACGATTAAAAGATTCTTTGACTAGACAAAAGTGGTTAGGGATATTTGAAGCCTATTTGAGGTTGACATTATTTAATCACATAATTTATACGATGAATTTATCCCGAACTTATATAAATTTCATTGTTTCGAAGATTGAAGAAAATAAAGAGGTGGATTATACCGATTTAGAATTTTTTTTAAATCAAGCGACAAGCAATGATTATATTTTGATGGATGTAAATACTCAAAGAACTTCTTACATCGAGAATAACCTAAGAAAATATTGTTACTACAACACTGTTTTAGATGCAATTTTTGAAAAGCTTTTAGGTGAACGATTTGAAGATTTTAAAGATATTAATCACTTTATATCAATATCAAACGAAGTAATAAATTCATTAAAAACAAAACAAATTAATCTGAATGAGTTTATACTAGAATTCAAAAAAGAGCAAGAAGAAATGTTAGATAAAATATCTCCTATTAATCCAAAAGCTCTAAAGAACATTAAAGAGTGTCTAGAATATTTGTGTCAGAAAAAAGCCTCATCGAAATCAGATGCATCTCCTGATGTTAATTATATTTTTGATAGAGAGTATCATTCTGGAAATTCACCTTATAAATTTGATTTAAGTGCAGGAATGATTTCAACTTTGTGCTGCTTGATTTTTTCTAAATTAGATGACAACCAAAATTTCATTTCTGGTGTAGAATTTATTGGGAGAATTAAAGGATATAACATAAACCTCAATATTAGGGATATTAGTTACGGTAAGATAAAAAATACAATGCAATCTTTAGGAGTCATAATTGATAGTCCCGATAATGAAGGGGGTGTTCTAATATTACGTCCAGGTTGGATCTAACAAATAATTATGGAAATTGTAAAAAGTTATATAAAAACATGGCTAAACCATGAAATACAAACTAGCGATAATCAGTTAAGATATATTTTTTGTGGTTTAAAGGAAAAAATGCTTCTGAATTTACATGCTTCATTTATCGATGAGGATGTTGGATCATTCATGGATAATCGATTTCTTCTCTTTTTAAAAAACGATGCTCCAAGAATGAAATACACCTCGATAAATGAGGTGACATGGATAAATACTGAAGATTTATTAGAGGCCAGAAACAAAAAAATTGATTCTAACGATATAAAGTTCTTAGTTTTTATACCTAGTGATACAGATGGTGCGTCAAATGATAGCTTAGATACAACTTCCGTAATTATACAAGAATCTGATAAAAGTTATGTTGACTATATAATAAATAAGAATTTTATTGAAAATTACAATTTTGATAGTCCATTATTACTTTCTAAACTTTCTGAATTTTATTTCAAAAACTTTAACAAGCATACCGATATTTTCTTTTCAAAAGAAATTGGATCAGATTCGATTCTTGAATTTTTCGGAATAATTGGTGAGAGAAAGCACTTTGATGAAAACCTGGCATTAAGCTCATCTGCTTATTTCAAGGGTTTTATCAATCGTATAAAGTTTTTTTTATACGAAAAAGGATTTAATGGTTTGTTAGAAAGATTAATATCTCGAGATGTTGAAAACGCAGAACTTGTCATTGAAAAATTTAAAGCAGAGAAAGATAGTAATCAACTATTATATGAACTGGCTAAGGATTTTCAAGCAGAACTTGAGTTAGTTTTTCTTAGAAACACCAGCATATATAAATCACTAATAAACGTCGATGAATGGATTGAGGCTTTAAAAGATGAGGAGACAAAGAACTTAATAAATTTCACAAATAAAGAAAATGAAATATCATTTGGTATTCTCGATGTTGCAAATGTTCCATTAATTGAGAATACAGAAAAATATATTTTACAGAGGGCTGAACTTTCATGTTTTCTTGACTCAAGAGCGATGGCCAAATGGAATGACAATACGAATACGAATGTTATATCCGAAGAACTTAATATAGATTCAAAAAACACACTAAACAAGATTCAAGCAAAGATTTTTGAAGATTCTATTTCCACAACCATTGTCAATTATGATTTAAGTATCGCTGATGAAAATAAATTAGATTTTGGTTTAGCTTTTAACTTATCAAAAGAGAAAAGTTCATTAAATTCTAAAGTTAAAAGAAGTTCAAAATCAAAGATTTCAGAACTTGATTTGAATTCAATATTCGATGAAATCGTTGATGCAATTCATTCGTTTGAAAAAGATAAAAACCTTCATTTTAACTATCATTTCAACGAAAATACACTGTTTTTTACTTTATCTGAAAAATCGTTAAATAGCGGAAGTTCTTTGAATTTTATCTTAAGAACTATTGATAAGAATACAATAATTAAATACCTGGGCTATCAAGACAAAGAAGGAGACATTAATTTTTCATTTGATGAGAAAAATGATATCAAAATAAATAGCACATTAATTAGATCAGATTACTCCATTTCTGATCATAAATTTTCTCTAAATAACCTTAATGAGGGGCAGTTATTTATTTTATTAGAAAACAGTATTACGTACTCCTATAAATGGATAGTTATTGAAATACACACCGAAGGAATAAGGAAGGAACTTTGGGTTTCTAATTATTATTCTTATCTACAGGCAAAAAATGATTCGAAAGTTAGTAATTACAATATTCAAATTACCAAACGCCAAAATAATTTAATCCATCAATTTTACTTTGGTGAACAGTTTAATGAAATAAACTTATACCCATCAATTTTCTATTTAAATGATAAAAGTAAGTTGGTTTCAAATTCAAATCAATTTCCTGTTTTTAGTACAACTAACTTAGAGTTGCAGTCAGAATTTAGACCTGATATAAATGGGTTTGTTTCTATATTTCAAAGTGTTCTATTTATTCAGTTTGTTGAAAAAAGAAATTTACTGTTATTACAAATTCAAAATGAGTTTAAAAGGACTAGCATAACTTCATTTGATGAAATTGAAATTGATAAGGTCATCTCCTTTATCGATGTAAATGAATATTTAAAGATTTACAATCAGTTATTGAAAACCTACGAAGAATTTATATGGTTTGATATTTATTACATTATGGAAAAGCATGAGCAATATGACCGATTAGCCGACCGCCCATTAGCTATGTTTTTCTCACCACTTCATCCTGTTTTTTTATTTCAATATTTACAGAAGGCTATTCTTTTAGCAAAAACTATAAATGAATACTCTCCGAATTCATTAGCTTCCGTAATTAAACTGAATGATATCAGTAATTGGATTATCTTTAAAAAGGAACTATTACCCGTTCATTATAATATTATTGAGACCGATAGTTTATTATTCACGGGTTATATTGATTTTAGTAAATTATCAAATGGCAGCAATTCTTTATCAAGAATTCTAAAAAATATTGGAGTAAATTTTAATCCTAATATTGGCCATTTGTCACCCTCTCAAATTAGAAGCGCGCTCAACAAAAGTTATACGTATTTATCAAATAAAACAGTCTTTAATATAAAATTAGTTGGTCAATTGACAGATATTTCAACTAATACGACGATTTTAAATTGGATAAACGAAAAGACAAAGGAAATGCTTGAACTCTATCAAAACTTTAAACTTCAAGTAAATGTTTTTGATGATAGAAATGAAAGTTGTTATCCCGATTCTAATACCATAATTTATTTCCGTGAAGAATTAAATTTAAATTTCAATTGGTTTAGAGGGGCAGCAAAAGAAAAAGAATTTGATGTTACGTTGATAACCTCCAGACAAAAAGATTTGCAAGGATTTAATCAAACAGATTCAATTAAATTAGCAGATACAATTGATTATGGTGGATTGGCTAAATATTCACTGAACACCTATAATAGCAATAAAGTTTACACCGATTTATATTATGAAAATCATTCACAGAATAGTGATTTTGTTGAAATAAATAACTCCACAACGACCAATTTTAAAAAATCGTTCATCTATAATCAAATAGAATCCAATTTAAGTTTTTCAAATATAGAAACTGAAGTGTTAGCAATATCAAGTGATGTATTAAATGCACAAATGCTTCAAAAATCAACAAAGAAATCTCTTTGGGAATTCAGTATTTCAGATTACTCTTTTGATGATCAAGGACGAGGGGATTACTTTTTGTTAGCAAAGGAACAAGAGATATATTCATTGAAATTGAAAAAGTTCTTGTTATCTATTGATCCAGAAATGCAAGATCGATTTGATGAATTTCTCTCATTTTCAAAAGAAACAGGATTGTTTGAATTAAAGTATCTCATTTCTAATGATAACTTTTTGAAAGGTTTTATTGCTTCTGTAATCTCCTTTAAATTGATAAATGGCTTCATCTATCAAAGTTATAATGATTTACATAAAGAGAAATTGACTTACAAGGTAATAACATCTTATGATGTCTTTAAAGACAGAATCCATCAAATTAAAAAGGAGATAAATCCGAAATTCAAAGAGTTTGGAACACAGTTTCCAGATTTCATTTTCTTGGAATTTGGGATGGAAAATGGGAAGGGCATTATTAACTTTCGTTTAGTTGAAATCAAATATAGAACTGAAATAATAAGGGAAGAAGGACCAAATAGTATTTCAGAAATTTTGAACGATCAAACCCTGAGTACAAAAAAGATATTTCATAAGCTAAACCAGTTGAGAGAAAGTTTTGAAGATATGGGTTTATGGAATCACACACTATCTTTATTGTTATCGGAGTTTGTATATTATTTTCATGAAAATTCATCCTTTAAACAAGAAGGTTTGATTAGTGCTTTTAATGAAATAATAAACAGTAATTATGAATTGAGACTAAATGATTCATTGTTGATTTGCATTGATGGTACACCAAATATTTCAAGCGGTAATATTTCAAATGTAGGGTTATACTTTAAAATACCAAAAAATAGAATTAATGAAGTTTTTGATATCGAAAGCCCATTAAATCTTAAATTTCACAAGTCGTTTAACGAATTGGAAACTGTTGATACATCAAGTATTTTTAATCTGGGAATTAATAAAAACGCTTTAATTGAGCAACGAGTTTCAAAAGATGAGAATCTAAATGATCAACAAGTTTTAAACTCTGAAAATGACAGTTTAAACAATAATCTTATTGATTATGTATTTGAGGACGAAATCCCATGCTTTTCTGATGAAGTTGATTTATCACTTGAAAATCAAATCCACAATACAGCGGTTCATGATTCTAAATCTGAAACCCCAGTAATTACCCCAAGTGACTTTGTAGTAAACGAAATTATTTTTGGGAAAGATAATTCAAATCGTAAGGCAGTTTATTTCCCTTTAGGTAGACCCGGAGGTGCGCCCTTGCCTAACTATAATGTAATGGTCACAGGTTCTTCTGGTAAAGGGAAAACACAATTTATAAAATCATTCATATACCAACAAGCAAAAACAGGTAAAAGTTTTACCATTATTGATTTTAAAAATGATTACTCAGATAGTTTTTTCTGTAGTATGTCTAGAGCACATAAAATTGAAGTAAAATTTGAAGGAATTCCTTATAATCCTTTAATTCCCAGAATGGGAATAAGGGATAACGGAGATAAGTTCTTTGATGTTTCAGAGCATATAAACTCCATCTGTGCTGTTTTAGCTAATACTTTTGGATTGGGTGTTCAACAAGAAGCTGATCTTAAAAAAGCCGTTAGAAATGTTTATAAATCTCAAGGAATAAATCCTCAGGGAATTTTGGAATTTGATCAGTCAATAGTTTTTCCTTCATTCAATGATGTTGGATTGTTTTTACAAGACGGTGATAAAGAATTAGAAAAACTATACAATCGTTTAGATCCACTTTTTGATTTGAATTTATTTCGTGATAGATATAAATCAATCGGTTTTGAAGATGTCATACATAGTTCCAATATTATCAAATTATCAGATATTCAGAATGACAAAATAAAAAGTGCAATAGCAAAAATGATTGTTGTTTCTGCTCACGGTTACTATCTTAGCCTACCACATTGTTACAACTTAAATAAATTATTTGTATTTGACGAGGCGCATCGAATCCTAGATACAGACTTCGTAGAGAAGTTTATTAGAGAGTGTCGATCTTTCGGTGTCGGCGTATTATTATCCTCTCAACAAACAGATGATTTTCCTGAGAATGTTTTAGGTCAGCTAGCAACGAAAATCATACATGGAAATGAAGGAGATGCGCGTTTAACAAAAAAAATAAAATCCTTATTATCATTTAGTGGGGATGAAAAGGTAATACAAGAACTTGCTACTTTTGATGCAATTATTAACAGTCAGGATTATCAAAATTGGGTTATTCAGACTTTAGCCTGGCCTCAATTGCTTTTACTTAATGGAATCACAAAAAATCCATCTGGGTTAACGATAGATCAAATTCATGATTATGGGATTTCTGTTGGAATTAATAAAGATTGGGATCAATACGTACTAATGCTTATCAAAAAACAATACATTAAAAAAATTGATGACTTGTATTTTGCAGTTTATTAATTAAAAAATAATCAAAATAGCCAACATTGAATAGTATTCTATTTGAAATTGAAACAACTCTTTCAGTTAATTCGAGCCAATTACTCAATGATGATAAAGTTTTATAGATGTAGTAGGATTTAGCAAATTATTCTCGAGTTTCAATATTGATTAAACGTACCGGCTTAATATTAATAAACTATGGATCGATATACCTTTTCATCCGAGTGGTTCAAAAGAGGTGAAAATCTTCTCAATAAATTTGAAGAAACAGAGAATACCGGCTATTTGTTTGAGTCATATATTTACTTGTGGATTTCTTTAACTATTTCTGTTAAACAGTACTGAGCATGTGCTGGTAAAAAATTCAACAGCCAAGGAGGACCGTTGGTAGAAATTTTTCTTAAACGAGTAAAAATTGGAGAGTTCTATGAATGGGATAGCGAAAAACGTGAATACGTTAAAATCATAATTGGCACTGAAGCTGAGGTCAAACTCAGGGACGGAATTGCAGATTTTATCCATTCAAAAGTTTTTTCCTACCTAGCTGACTACGACTACACCGAATGGGATTCTTTTAGTGGTAAATTTATTTTGGATGACGATCAGGTTTTTGTGGATGTAGTGGGGATAAGTAGATTGTTTTCGAGTTTTAATGATCATTAAAAAAAGCCAATTTAATATTCATAGATTATGGATCGTTATACCTTTTCATCCGAGTGGTTCAAAAGAGGTGAGAGTCTTCTCAATAAGTTTGAAGAAACAGATAATACAGGCTATTTATTTGAATCATATATTTACCTCTGGATTTCATTGACTATTTCTGTTAAACAGTACTGGGCTTGCACAGGTAAAAAATTCAACAGCCAAGGAGGCAAAATTTCAACAGATAAACAGGAAATTAAGGAATGGTCAAAACTGTTTCACGAGAGAATATTTCAACTCATGAACGAGAACAGATATCTAATGGAAGAATTGTCTGAACAATATGGATCAGAAACAAATAACCCCATTATGGATTCTAAAGGAGATAATACCAGATTAAACCAGCAGGTTTTTTCAGATTATTGGCTTAACAACAATAATAATCATGTTCATAAGAGAGAAATGGTAATGACAATGATTGACATACTAAATCGTGTGCGAAATAATTTGTTTCATGGCGAAAAATCCTTTGACAATAAACGAGACATTGAATTGTTAAGAACGACATGCCCAATACTTTGCCAAGTTGCTAAGCTGAGTATTGGAATACTTTAGAGAATTTTAACTAGTTTAATACAATAATAAATTCATTGATACCAATAACAATTATGGACGATCTAACTAAAATACTATTTAACAGACTTTACAATTCTGATTACGATAACAACACAACATTATTAATAGACTTAGCCCCTGCTATATCTGATGATTCTGTTAATTTTTACCCAGGCAAACCCGGATTCAAATGTTGTGAACAAGCATATTTTGTAAGTCTAAATCCTAAAGAATCAACTAAATTAAGACTTGAAAAAAGTCAGTTTATAAGCCTCAAAGAAATGCTTCAAATTATGTTTAAACATATTTTTCTTGATTGTCTTGAAAAAACAACAAACGTTATTTTGATTTGCGATGAAATAAATACATCAATTTTCAATGAGTTCTCAGCTCAATTTAGAACTTTAAGAACCCTTAAAATCAATTTCGAGGTCTGGTATTTCAAACAATCAGGACCGGTAAATATTACCGATATTGTGTAATCTAAATAATCTAGTAGTATGAATGATCCCATTTTAGATAACCTTGAATACGAGGGTAAAAAAATTAAAGAATACTTTGCAATCGTCGAAAATTCAAGGGAAAAACATATTTATGGTGTGAGACCTATTTCCGAACTCAATACTTTCATTACCCACGAGGAAACAAGGAATATACTCAAGTTGATATTAAGTGATCTTCGTGAAAAATATGATTTGAATTATATTTCCTTTTTAGAAAATGAATTCGAGGAATACGTTTCGAATGGCGCATATTATCAAGAGAGCTATTATTTAGGGGGTATTAATGATATTATCTCATTCAAACAATTAGGTTTGGTAGAATTAGATGATTATTTAATTGGAGTGTCCATGACAAATGAATATAGCTCTGATGGTACGTATCAAATCGCATTGTGGGTCAAACATGAAAAAATAAAAAGTCAGACCTACCTTGTACTTGACAAGTGGTCGATCTCATCAATGAATCAAACCAATTATTTTGACGAACTTTTCCCAGATCCAAAAGAATTTCAATTTAATCGGCGTGATGCGTTTTATGAGAAAATCAGGAATACTGTTTCAAATAGATTCTTTAGGAATATACAGGTCTTACATGACTTCATTAAATCCGCATATAAGCTAGAAATTTATAAAAATCAAATTTTACCAGTTTTTTTAAATATTCGAGATAAAAATCGGAGTATTACTGCCCTTGAAAATAACCCTGAACTAAGAAAAAAAATAGAACAAGAAGCACATTACTTTCAAAATTGTATTGAGCGATTAAACGAACTAAAGAAATCAAGGGACTTCATTTCTTATACATATCTTGATTTTTTATACCTATTAGCAGATTTTAAAAGTCCAAGAGATGACTATTGGTCCAAATATAAAGATTTCAAGGATTTTAAATCAAAACTCACTAGTAGCAGCGACTTTAAATCAATCAAACAAACAGTTCTACATTTAATAAACAATACACAACGAAAAGCTAATTTTGAAGAGGATCAAATGGAGCTTTACCTGAAAATTAAGCCATTAATTAATCATATTTAATTTAATAATCGTATTCTTGATTAATAATGGGAACTCATAAGTAGAAGTTTCACTCTCTTGCTCGATGATTTTTTGGAAAATCAGGAGGATATTGTCATTGGTACTATTTGCCATTGCTAATCAGAATTGACCTCATCCACCCCAACGTCTCCGCATCACTGCTCCACACATAGCAACCTTTCATGCCTCGGGTCATGAGGGTGCGGTAGGTGTTTTTGATGATTAGTTTTGCCATTTGGTGGCCTTTTTCGGGGTTGGTTTTGAGTAAAGATTTGAGGCCGTGGATGCTTTTGTCGCTGGAGGCGCGGGCGGTGGGTTGACAGATCCATTGGCCGT
>Ga0169931_10008433_pt1 | contig 15037 bp, 12 predicted proteins | sample Kivu_15m_20L_FD_129675 | JGI IMG/M metagenome (GOLD analysis project Ga0169931, IMG submission 129675) | Freshwater microbial communities from Lake Kivu, Western Province, Rwanda to study Microbial Dark Matter (Phase II) - Kivu_15m_20L... | ecosystem: Environmental > Aquatic > Freshwater > Lake... | reverse complement strand
CTCGGCGCGCGCCGCGCCGTCGAGCCCGTGCAGCACGGCTCGATCGGCGGCTACGGCATCGCGGTGCCGTCGCTCGACCTGCACACCATCGGCTGCGGCGGCGGCTCGCTCTTGCGCGTCGATTCCTCCGGCGTGCTCAGCGTCGGTCCGCAGAGCGCGGGCGCCGACCCCGGCCCGGTCGCCTACGGACGCGGCGACGAGCTCACCCTCACCGACGCGCACGTGCTGCTCGGTCACCTCGCAGCGGGCGCGTTCCTTGGCGGACGACTCGAGCTCGACCACGCACGCGTCGAGCGCGCCTTCGAGCGCCTCGGACGGCGCCTCGGACTCTCACCGCGCGCCGCCGCGCAGGCCGCGCTCGACGTCGCGCGCGCCTCGATGCGCCGCGCGCTCGGCGTGATGACGCTGCAGCGCGGCGAGGATCCGCGCGCTACGCCGCTCGTCGCGTTCGGCGGCGGCGGCGGGCTGCACGCCGCGGAGCTCGCGGCCTCGCTCGGCATGCCTTGTGCGCTCGTGCCGACGGCGCCGGGCGTGCTGTCGGCGCTCGGCATGGCGACGGCTGAGCCCGAGGCAGAGCGTTCGCTCTCCGTGCTCGCGCCGCTCGCGCATGTGAGCGCGAGAGAGCGCGGCGCCCAGCTGCGTGCGCTCGAGCGCGAAGCCCTGCGCGAGCTCACCGAGAGCGGACAGCGCGCGTCCGCAGCCGAGTGCGAGGCTTCGCTCGACCTGCGCTACGAAGGCCAGTCCTTCGAGCTCCGCGTTCCGCTGCTCGGCGGCGACCCGCGTGCGCGCTTCGCCGCGCGGCATCGCGAGCTGTACGGCTACACGCTCGACGATCGCGAAGTCGAGCTCGTCAACCTGCGCGTCGTCGCGCGCGTTCCGGCTGCGGTCCCGCGCGCACGCCGCGTGAAGCCTCGCGCCGCGCCGCGCTCGGCCTTCGTGGGCACGACTCGCGCCTGCTTCGCGGGAGTCGAAGTGCGCGCGCGCCTCGTCGAGCGCGCCGAGCTCGGTCCCGGCGACCACTTCGCAGGCCCGGCCATCGTGCGCGAGTTCTCCGGCACGACGCTCGTGCCGCCGGGTTGCCGCGCGAGCGTCACCGCGGGCGGACACCTGCGCCTCGAGCGCTGACCGCAGCCGCGCGCAGCCGCTCAGGCGCCTTCGAGCTGGAACGTGAAGCGGTGCACGACGTCGGTCTCGTGCGGGACACCGTCCTGCGTCGCGGCGCGGAAGCGCCACGCACGCACGCCCTCGACCGCCGCGCGATCGAGGCGCTCGAAGCCGCTCGAGCGCAGCACGGTCACGTCGCCGACGGATCCGTCGGCGAGCACGCGCACGCGCAGCTCGACGCTGCCCTGTTCCCACAGTCGCCGCGACAGGCGCGGATACTCCGGATCGGGCGTGTCGAGCCGCACCGCACCGACGAGCACCGGTGCGGGTGCCGGGACCGGCGCCGCGACGGGGACCGCCTGCGCGTCAGGCTCGCCCTGCTCGGCACCCGCGCTGCCGCCGCTCGCGCCATCGGCCGCGCGCTGGGCCGTCGACGAGCTCCACTCGAGCGAGAGGAGCCGCGACTGCGCGCGCGTGGAGTCGAGCACGTCGGGGCGCGTCTCCTGCGGAGTCTCGAGGGCGAGCAACGGCTGCGGCGGCAGGTCGACCTCGACGAGCTGCGGCTCGTCGGGTGTCGACAGCACCAGCTCGCGCTCCGGCTCGGGCTCCGGCTCGGGCTCGATCGCAGCCGCGAGCGGTGCGGCGACGACCTGCAGCACGTTCCCGCGCCGGGGGCCGCCCGCGCTCGGCGCGAGCGCCGCGTAGGCGATGCCGCCGGCGATGGCGAGGTGCACGCCGAGCGAGCCCGCGAAGCTCCACGAGAACGAACCACCCCCGGCGGACGGGGCCGCCGAGGTCGTTTCGCTGCCCTGCGGGGAGCGCCGGAGGTTCGACTCGGTCATGGGAGTCTCGCCCATGCTAGCGCGGGCGGCCGGGAAGGTTGCAACTACAAGGTCATGCGCAGGCCGGCGACCACCCCGACCCCCGGGGCGTCGATGCCGGACCCGTGCACGCGGTAGTCCTCGTCGAACAGGTTGTGCAGGCCGACGTTCCAAGTCGCGCCGCTGCCGACGTCGCCCACGGGGCCGCCGAAGTCGAGGTCCACGCGCGTCCAGCCGTTGGTGCCGTTCTTGTCGATGCGCGGGTCGGCGAGGTCGCCCGGCGAGAGACGGTTCTGGGAGGTCGCGAACCAGAACGAGACCTGCATCCAGCCGAGGTTGCGGATCGGCTGGGCCGGCTCGTAGGAGAGTGAGACGTTGCCGTGGAAGGGCGGTATCCGGCTCGCCGGCTGGTCGTCGAAGGCCGGGATGTCGTCGTCGTACTGCTTGCCGTAGGTGTACTCGAGGTAGGTCCCGAACGAGTACGGCGAGCCCGCGTCGCCGAGCTTGCGCTGGTAGCGGGTCTCGATGCCGTAGAGGTCGAGATCGCCCGTGTTCTCGCGCACGTAGGTCTCATCGCCGGTCGGACCACCCGGAGTGGGATCGCTCACGAGGCGGCGACCGACGACGTCTTGAATGGCGTTGTGGTACAGGCCGAGCGACCAGCTCCACGCTTCGCGCCGCATGTCGAGCGCGAGCTCCTCGTAGAGCGACCGCTCCGGATCGAGGTCCGGGTTGGAGAGCTCGGTGCCGCCGTTGAAGTTCGCGTTGCGCGCGAGCTCGGACAGGTTCGGCGCGCGGAACGCCTGTGCGATCGTCGCGGTAACTCGCACGCCCTCCGCCACGTCGGTCGCCGCCTGCAGCGAGCCCGTGAAGGCGTCAAAGTTCCCGTCGATCGTCTGGCCCGGGTTCGCCGTGTCGTCGAATTGGAACTCGTAGTACGAGTAGCGCAGACCGGCGGTGATGTCGAACGGACCGACGTCGAAGAGCTCGTCGCGCAGGAACACGCCGCTCGAGAGGTAGCTCGAGCCCGGCGCGAAGGAACCGACCGCGCTGGTGGCCACGCCCGTGTTGATGTTCACGTTCGTGCGCGTCGAGTCGACGTCGTCGTAGTCCGCGTCGACGCCCCACGTGAGGAGCTGCGAGTCTCCGAGCGCCTTGCGCCAGTCCATGCCGACGCCGACCGTCTCGGTGGTGTCCTGCTCGAGCCGGCGCGTGGTCGAACCGCGCGCGCGGATGCGGCGATTCTCGGTGTATTCGCGCAGCGAGAGGCGCGCCTGCATGGCGTCGCTGAAGCCCTGCGCCGAGTCGTTGTACGCGACGAGGTAGCGCGCGCGGTCCTGCAGCGTGAAGTAGTTCTCGGCATCCGAGGGCTGGGTCTGGCCGTAGCCGACGTTCATGCGGTCCGAGCGCGGGACATCGAAGTCGCGCGTGCGCATCGCGCTCGCGCGCAGGCTGCGCCGCTCGCCGAGCTGGACGTCGCCCGACGCGTACCACGACTGGCCGTTGTAGCCCGTGTTCTGCACCTCGCCCTTGCCCGAGTGCAGCATCTGCCAGTCTTGGAACGAGCCGCCGGCGAGCACGCCGACGTCCTCCGTCGCGACCGACAGCGAGCCGTACTCGCGCGCGCCCTCGGCCGCCGTGCTGGCGTCGACGCCGAGCTCGCCCTGCACGGCGCGCATGCCTTCCTTGTCGCGCGCGAGCGGAGCGCGGTTGCGCGTCCAGATCAGGATCGCGCCGCCGAGCGCGTCGGAGCCGTAGAGCACCGCTCCGGGGCCGCGCACGATCTCGACGCGCTCGACGTTGGTCGGGTCGATGCCGTTGAGCGACTGGTTCGGGCCGCCGCGGGTCGTGCCGTCGTTCATGCGCACCCCGTCGACCACGATCAGGATCTGGTTGCCGATCAGGCCGCGCACGATGGGCGCGCCGCCGCCCAAGTTGGTCTCCTGCACGAACAAGCCGCTCGCCTTGGCAATCGCGCGCGGCAGGGAGCGCTCGCCCGTCTTGGCGAGCTCCTCGCCCGTGATGACCTGCTCGGAGATCCCAGAGGTCGTGGCCGTGCGGCCCGCGCGGGGGGCGGTGACGACCGATTGGGTGATGTCTTGGACCGGGAGGGCAAGGAGCAGGCAGGGAATCGGCATGGGGATCGGCGGGCCCGCGGGCCTCGGAGGGGGTGAGGCGCGGGGGAGGGGTCGGAGCGCACGAGCGGCGGGGCCCGGGGGGGAGCGCAGGAGGCTACCAACGCCGGCTCGGGTGCCAGGGTTCATGACTCCGTGGTCACCCTCCCGCCCGTGGTCACCTTCCCACCGGAGCGGACGAGCGCCCTACCGATGGGGATCCAACCTGCCGCCGGGAATCAGACCTGCGGACAAGAACCAAGTCCGCGGACAGGCCTCGCACCCGCCTCCAGCCGCGGCGCGCGGCGGGGCTCTCCGGGCACGAAAAAAACCCGCGAAGGGGCTTTTCTGGCTGCCGGTTGCCGTGCCGGCTGGAGCGGGCGAAGGGATTTGAACCCTCGACATCCACCTTGGCAAGGTGGCGCTCTACCACTGAGCTACGCCCGCGAGTTGTGACCTCACCGCCGCTTAGAGGGCGGCTGCGAGGGATGAGGAGGATAGCGGCCGGAAGGCGCTTGGCAAGCCCCCCGGTCGGGACCCGTGGACGGGACCGGCGGGAGGGCCTTGGACGGGGCGCCCTAGAAGCCCTTCCCGGTCAGGAACTGGACCGCCCCGAGGATCTCGGTGCGGCCGTGCTTCTGATCGATCTCGAGCACCTTGAGCGCGGTCTTGGGGGTGTACTCCCCCACCAGCCGGAAGTCGACTTCCCCGGTGCCCGGGGGCATCTGGTACTCGTTGTCGGCGGCGTCCTGCAGGTGGATGCCGACCATGCGACTGCTGTAGGCCTCGAGCCACTGGCCCTGCCCGGGCAGGCCCGACTTTTGGCGCATGTGGATGCGGCCGACGTCGTGCCAGTAGGCGAGGCCCTTCGACGACAGATCGTCGAGCACCCAGCCCATGGCCTCGAAGCTCAGGAGGTCGTCGATGTGCAGGCCGGGCTCGATGGCGAGCTTGGTCTGGGGCATCTCGGAGAGCAGCTGGTGCAGGGAGCGGCAGAGGTGCTCGAGCTGGCGCTGGCCCTTCTTCTGCACGCGGTGGACGTAGTCGCGGATCTTCTCGGCGAGCTCCTCGGACAGGCCGTCCTTGTGCAGCTCGACGTTGAGCACCTCGGCCTCGGCGCGCAGCTTGGCGTCGGCCACCGAGCTGCCGCGCAGCACGACCACCGGGGCGAGCATCTTCTGGGCGAGCTGCATGTGGCGGCGCACCGAGCCGATGGCTTGCTCGCGCTCCTCGGCGTTGGACGACGAGAGCAGCTGGCAGGCGGGGCGCTCGTGCGAGGGCTTGAGGCAGCCCGAGACGACCGAGGTCACGCGGATGCCGGTCTCGCGGTGGGAGTCGGCGAAGCCGTTGAGCGTCGGCGGCGTGTCCGCCTGACCCATCTCGATCTTGCGGAAGCCCATCGCCACGGCCGCGAAGGCCTGGTCCTCGATGGTTCGAAGCCTCGTCCCGAAGCACGAGGTCGAGAGCACGAACTCGTTGGGGATGCCGGGAGCAGTCACGGTGGAAGGGTGGGCTGGAGACGAGGGTTAGGGGGGAGCCTAGCGGCGGGCGGGTGTCGGGCTCATCGGTCCAAGGACGGGTGGAACGGTAGTCCGAGTTCGGTTCGAGCGCGGCGTCGCCGGTGGCGGCCCCAAGCGAGACTGAGCCGGAATCGGGCCACCTGCGGTTAGGAAGCCCGCGGAATGCGAATTTCGCAAGCGTCGAACGTGAAGGTTTTTCCCGCAAAAGGGACCCGCGACCCAGCCGAGGGAGCCTGCGACCGTCCGATCGATCCGAGTCGGCCACCGGAGGCGCTTGGCTCGCACCGCCGCGCCCGTGCGCTCCGCCCAAGCTCCCCGCCACAGCCGCGGGGGAGCGGAAGCCGACATGGAGCGAAGCCGACGCGCAGGCCCTTCGCCCCGCGCCTACCATTCCCGCAGCCATGCGCGTCTTCGACTCCCTCGCCCGCTGGCTCGCACCCGCTCCGCTCCCGGACGCGCAGCGTCTGCGCCCCGTGAGCTGGGCGCTGCTCGCAGCGCTGCTCGCCCTCGCGTTCTGGCGCCTGCACCTGCCCGCGTTCCACGGCTCGAACTTGGCGATCGTTCCCGACGCCGTGGAATACGCGGTCACGGGGCAGCGCCTCGCCGAGCTGGGCAGCTTCGACCTCGCGCTCGAGGGACGCAGCCACCCGCCCAAGGTCGCTCCAGGTTTTCCGGTACTGTTCCTCGCACCGCTGTATGCGCTCCTCGGGAGCGAGATCGGCAACGCGATCTACCTCGAGCTCGGCTTCGCCCTGCTCGCGCTCGCGGCGGCCTTCTTGTTCGCCCATCGCCTCGGCGGCCCGTGGGCCGCGCTGGGAGCCGGAACCGCACTCTTGCTGCAGCCGACGTTCGAGCGCTGGTCGCGCGAAGTGATGACCGACGTGCCGAGCCTCGCGCTGGGGCTGTGGGCCGTGTTCGTGTCCCTGCGCGCACCGCGTGAGTGGAGCGCCGCACGCGCGCTCGGTGTTGGACTGCTCATCGGATGCGCCTTCGCTCTGCGCGTGGTCTATCTGGCACTGCTCACGCCCGCCCTCGTGTTCGCCGCCGCGCGTCCTCCGCGTGCTCGCAACGTCGCCTTGCTCGTCGCGCCGGCGTTCGTCGTGTGGCTGGCGACGCTCGCCTACAACCAAAGCACTTTCGGCGATCCGTGGAGAACGGGGTATCACTATTGGGGGCCCGTGCCCTACGACTACGCCGAGCTCGTGCTCTCGCCGAAGTACCTCGCAGAGAACTGCGCCGCGCTCGCGCACGGGGCGACGACGCTACCGATCGCCACATTCTTGCTGGCCGGCTGCTGGTTGCTGCGCACGCACGAGACCCGCGGCCCCGCCCTCGCTCTCGCGCTCGCCGCTCTTCCGATCTCGCTCTTTCATCTGCACTACTACTACGTCGACGAGCGCTTCCACCTGCCGCTCCTCGCAGCCGGCTGCATCCTCGGCCCCGTGGCGCTCGCGCGCGCGCTTCCCGCCGCGACCGAGCGCTTCGCATGGCTCGGACTTGCGCCCCTCGCCTGCCTCGCGATCTGGCCAGCTCCGCCGCAGGACCCGCTGCCCGGGCGCCGGAGCACGGCCAACGCGCTCGCACGCCTGCTCCCCGAAGACGCGGTCGTGATCACCGCCATCGATCCGGTGTACCTCGAGCCCTACCTGCTGCGCGGCACCGCGCGGCGCGTGATCCCCGCGAGTCGCATCGTGCCCTACGCGAACGTGGTCGCCGCGCCGCGCCGCGTCGACGCACCCTCGCCCGCGCCCGTCGACGCCTTCGACAAGCGCTGTCCCGGCCTGCTCGCGGGCGGCGCCATCGACGCCGTGACGGTGACGGCCGTCGAGAACTCGGACCGCATCGTCGAGCTCGTGCGCTCGGGCGAGCGCGTGTACATCGACCTGACGATGGACCGTCTCACGGGCGCGTTCGCGGCGCTGCAGCGCGCGGGCCTCGCGGGCACGCCCGTGCAGGACAAGAAGTGGCTGCTCCAGCTGCGCCTGCGCTGAGGCGCGTGCAACCGCCCTTCGCCCAAGGCACACTCGCCGCATGCGTCTCGCTCTCGCCGCGCTCGTGCTGCTCGCCTGCGGATGCGCAAGCGCGCCGACGAGCGTGCCGCGCGCCCACAACGTCGTGGTGATCGTGATCGACGACGTCGGTTGCGACCTGATCGGCGCCTACGAGCGCCACACGCGCGCACAAGGTCGGCCCGCAGGCTCGCCAGCGGCGACACCGGTGATCGACCGCGAGCTCGCGGGGCAGGGCATCGTGTTCACGCAGGCGTGGTCGGCACCGGCCTGCACGCCGAGCCGCGCCCGCCTGCTCACGGGCCTGCGCAGCCGCGACAACGGCGTAGGCTCGGTCATCAAGAAGGACGACGACGGCCGCGGCGAGGTCAACGTGGGACTGTCGCTCGCGTGCGAGGTGCTGCCGCAGGCGCTGCGCGCGTCGCCGGCGCGCTATGCGAGCGCGGCCGTCGGCAAGTGGCACTTGGGCGACGCACGCACGCTCGCGCAGCATCCGCACCATCCGCTCGGCGAGCCCGTCGGCACATGGTTCGGCTCCTACGCGGGCTCGATGTTCAACCTGAGCGCGCCCGACGAGTCGGGACGGCGCGCCGGCTACTACAACTGGGAGAAGACGCTCTCCGTCGATCCCGCGCGCGGCCTAGCGCTGCCCGAGGACGGTGAGCCGCCGCTCGTCCTGCCGATGCGCGTGCCGCCCGCGGAGAACTACCCGACGACGGACACGACGGACGATGCGCTCGCGCTCGCGCGCACACTGCCCGAGCCGTTCCTGCTGTACGTCTCCTACAACGCGGCGCACGCGCCGGTGCACGCGCTTCCGCCGGTCGCGGAGGCCGCCTTCGGCAGCGGCTTCTCGGACAAGCTGCGCGAGATGGTCGCCGATCTCGACCGCCAGATCGGCCGACTGCTCGCCGGTCTCGACGCGAGCGACACGACCGTCGTGCTCGTCGGCGACAACGGCACCGAGTCGCGCGGGCTCATGCCGCCCTTCGACGCCGAACAGGGCAAGGGCACACTCTACGAGGCCGGTTGCCGCGTGCCCGTGATCGTGCGCTCCCCCCTCGTGCCCGCGCACCTGCGCGGCAGCGCGTGCGATGCGCTCGTCGAGATGAACGACCTGTTCGCAACCTTCGTCGAGCTCGCGGGCGGCGAACTCTCGACATCCGTCGCAAGAGACTCGCAGTCGCTCGCATCGCTGCTGCGCGGTGAGGCGCGCGTCGTACGCGACCACGCCTACACCGAGCTGTTCCACCCCAACTTCGACCCGACGCACGAGCCGCGCGTGCGCCGTCACTCGCAAGCGGTGCGCGACGAGCGCTACAAGCTCTTGCGCTTCACGACGCGCGACCGCGACGGCCTGCGCGTCGAGGAAGAGTTCTTCGACCTCGAGCGCCGCGGCGCCGAAAGCGACTGGTTCGAGCAGCGCAACCTGCTCGCCGCTCCGCCGCTCTCGCCCGAAGCCGCCGTCGCCCTCGCGCAGCTGCGAGCGCGCCTCGACACAGAGTTTCCGACGCTCGTGCGCTGAAGTGCGACGCGCGCTGGCCGCTGAGCACAGCTCGACGAACGCAACGACGCGACGAGGAAGAGCGCGCCGCAGTCGGGTGCGCCTTCGGGTCGGTGGCCTAGACCTCGACCTTGCCCTTGGCGCCGAGCAACGCGGCGTGGCGGGCGAGGATCGGCGCGACGTCCTCGGCGAGGTACTCATCGACCTGCTGCGGCGCGCGGCCGACGTAGCGGGCGGGGTCGAGCAGGCTGTCGATGCGGTGCGCGACCTTGGCAAAGGCCGGGTCCGCGTGCAGCAGGTCGCGCAGCGGGTTCTTGCCGCCTTCCATCTTCACGACGCGCGCCGCCTCGCGCGCGTGCACGCGGATCGCTTCGTGGATCTCCTGACGGTCGCCGCCGGCCTTCACGGCCTCCATCATCAGGTGTTCGCTGGCGAGGAACGGCAGCTCCTCGTCGAGGTTGCGCCGCACGACGCCGGGGTACACGACGAGGCCCGCGGACACATTCAAGTAGATCTGGAGGATTGCGTCGGTCGCGAGGAACATCTCGCTCACCGCGAGGCGTCGGTTGGCGGAGTCGTCGAGCGTGCGCTCGAACCACTGGTTCGCCGCCGTGTGCGCCTGATTGTCGAGCAAGCTCATCACGAAGCGCGCGAGTGCGCACATGCGCTCCGAACGCATCGGGTTGCGCTTCCACGGCATCGCCGACGAACCGATCTGCTTGTCCTCGAACGGCTCCTCGAGCTCCTTGCGGTTGGAGAGCAAGCGCACGTCCGTCGCGAACTTGTGCGCGGCCTGCGCGACCTGCGACAGCACCTGCGCGACGCGGAAGTCGGCGAGGCGCGGATAGGTCTGGCCGGTGACGCCAAACGTGCGTTCGAAGCCGAAGGCCGCCGTGATGCGGCGATCGAGCTCGCGCACCTTGGCGTGGTCGCCGTCGAACAGCTCGAGGAACGAGGCCTGCGTGCCCGTCGCGCCCTTGATGCCGCGGAAGCGCAGCGTGGCCTCGGCGTGGTCGAGCTCCTCGAGCGTCTGCAAGAGGTCCTGAATCCACAGGGTCGCGCGCTTGCCGACCGTGGTCGCCTGCGCGGGCTGGTAGTGCGTGAAGCCGAGCGTCGGCAGGGCGCGGTGCTCGCGGGCGAAGCGTGCGAGCTGATCGATCACGCTGACGAGCTGCGCGCGCAGGATGCGCAGGCCATCGCGCATCTGGATCAGCTCGGTGTTGTCGGTGACGAAGCAGCTCGTCGCGCCGAGGTGGATGATCGCGCGCGCCTTCGGGGCTACATCACCGTAGGCATGCACGTGGGCCATCACGTCGTGGCGCAGCTTCTTCTCGTAGGCATCCGCCGCCGCAAAATCGATATCCGTGGCGTGCGCCTCGAGCTCGGCCACCTGCTCGGCGCTGATCGCGAGCCCGAGTGCGCGCTCTTCGCGGGCGAGCGCGACCCACAGCTGGCGCCAGGTCCCGAACTTCTTCTGGTCGGAGAAGTTCTGGCGCATCGCGGCGCTCGAATAGCGGGTCGAAAGCGGGCTCTTGTAGTTGTCGCGTTGGTCGCTCACGCGCGTACTAGAACCAGCCGACGCCGGGGAAGCAAAGGGGGAGCCATGTCGCGAGCGCTCCGCACGCGAGCGACGTCGCGGCAGCCAGCGCGAGCCGCGCCCAGAGCCCCTGCGAGCACGAGCCGGAGCGGCCGAGGAAGGCCACGATCTCGAGCGAGACCGCCGCCCCCGCGACGTCCGTCAGCACGTCGAGCACCGACAGGTCCCGCCCCGGCACGGTCGACTGGTGCAGCTCGTCGACGACCCCGAGCAGCGCGATCGCCGCGCATACTCCGAGGCGCACCGGCGCGCGGAGCGCGGGCCAGCCGCGCTCGCGCGGCGCGAGCAGCGCGATCCAGCACGCGAGCAATCCGAACAACGGCGCGTGCGCTCCATTCGAGAGCACGTTCCACCACCACGGACTCGGCTCCACGCTCCCCGGCAGCGAGCTGAGCCAGCCGACGAGCGCGTACCAGCCGAGGCACAGCCCCCACGCCGCCGGCCGCGGCAGGGCGATCAGCCAGCCCGCGAGCTTCGCCACGCCGTCAGCGCGCCCCGAGCGCGCGCCGCGCCACGAGGCACAGGCCGAGCAGGTCGTCGCTGCGCCGCACCTCGACCGAGTCGCACTCGAGCGTCATCAGGTACAGCCCGCGACCGCGCTCGTCCTCGAGATCCGGCAGGCCCTCGGGATGCAGCAGCGCGTCGACCACGGCCGGATCGCCGCCGCCCTGATCCGACACGGACACCATCCAGCTCGCGCCATCGAGCGCCACGGCGATGCGCATGGAGACCGGCCGGGCGAGCTCCGCCTCCTCGAGCGCCCCGCCACCGCCGCCGTGGTCGACCGCGTTGGTCATCAGCTCGTCGGCGATCAGCACCAGCGCGTCGAGGTCCGCGCCAGCGAGCCCATGCCGCTCCGCGAAGTGCCGGACCAGCCCGCGCGCCGCACGCGCGGAAGCGTGCACGGCGGGCAGCTCGAGGACCAGCTCTTCCGCTCCGTGGCGCGGCGCGCTCGTCATGTGGCCGGCTCCAGATAGAGCGAGAGGTCCAAGGCCGGTGCCGAGTGCGTCAGCGCGCCGACCGAGATGCGATCGACACCGCTGGCGGCGAACTCCGCGATGGTCTCGAGCGTGATGCCGCCGGAGGCCTCGAGCTCGACCGAGCGGCCGCGCGCGAGCGCCACGGCGCGCAGCCGCGGGCAGCACTCCTGCAGGCGCGCGACGCTGAAGTTGTCGAGCAACACGACATCCGCGCCGCCGGCGATGCCCGCGAGCGCCTCCGCCTCGTCGCGCGCCTCCGCCGTGATCCGCACCGCGGCCCCGAGCGCCCGGCGCAGGTCGCGCACGACCTCTTCGAGCCCGCGCCCGGCGAGATCGAGGTGGTTGTTCTTCACCATGGCCTCGTCGAACAGGCCGAAGCGGTGGTTCTCGCCGCCGCCGCAGCGCACGGCGTACTTCTCGAACGTGCGCAGGTTGGGCGTCGTCTTGCGCGTGTCGAGCACGCGCGCGCGCCCGGCGCAGCGCTCCACATAGTGCGCGGTGGCCGTGGCGGTGCCCGACATGCGCTGGATGAGGTTGAGCGCCGTGCGCTCGGCGAGCAGGAGCGCCCGTGCGCGACCTTCGAAGCGCGCGAGCACTTGCCCCGGCGCGATCGCGTCTCCATCGCGCGCCGCGAGCTCGATCCGCGCCGCCGGATCGCACAACTCCACCACGCGCGCGAACACGTCGAGCCCGGCGAGCCGCCCATTCGCCTTGCACACGAGCCGCGCCCGGGCCCGCGCCGCCTCCGGAACGGCGTGCAGCGAGGTGACATCGCCCGCGCCGGTGCGCTCCGGCCCAAAGCGATCCTCGTCGAGCGCCGGCACCACCACCGCATCGATCTGCGCACGCGTGAGCCGCTCGGGCAGCCCGCAGCGCGGGGCCGGCAGGCTGTTCGTCGTCGTCGCAGCGCTCGGATGGGGTTGCTTCAAGCTCGCAAGGCTCGGCTGCCGGGGAAGGCGTTGGCAGGAGTCTAGCAGGGTGCTCCCGCCATGGCGTCGCTCGCGCGGCAGCCGTTCCTCGTGCAGTGCCCCTATCGCGGACCATTAGGGCGCCCCGCTTGCGCACCCGGCGCGCAGCGCCTCCTCGACGCGCTCCGCCGTCGTCTCTCCGATGCCCGGCAGCGCCGCGAGCTCGAACTCCTCGCCCGTGCCTCGTCGACGCCAACGCTCGCGCACGATCTCGAGCGCGCGCACCTCGCCAATGCCCGGCAGTCGCCGCAGCTCCCGGGCGCTCGCCGACTCGAGCTTGAGCACCGCCTCGGAAGCGGTGCCTTGCCCCTCCGGCTCCTTAGGGCGCGTGCACGCCGCCTGCGCGAGCATGACCGCGAGCCAACCGACGAGGCCGAGCACTGCGCCACCGGACAAGGATCGTTCCACGCCCGCTCCGTCGCTCGGGCCCCGCGCTGGTCGCGCCACAATCCATTTTTTTTCGCGCATCAGCGCGTCGGATCGAACGCCGCGAGCTCTTCGGGCGTGAGCAAGGGCGCCGCCGGTCCGGGACGCGGCACCGCGATCAAGTCACCGTGCCCGAGCACCGCGAGGTAGCGCTGCACGGCGGCGCCGAGGAAGCGCTCGACATCCGCCGGCCCCGCGATCGCCCCGTCGAAGCTGCCGCCGGGGACCGCGCCGGCCAGCTCGCCGCCCAAGAGCGAAATCGAGCACACGAGCTCGTCCTGAAAGCGCCAAGCGATGTGGTCCGGCGTGCGCGTGGCCTCGAGATCGTCGTCGAGATGCTCGACGCGCCGGATGACGCCTTCGACGAGCTCGCGCACTCCCGGCGCCAAGGCCGCGAGCGGTCCGCTGGCAGCCGGAGCCGCAGCAGCAGCCGCCGCCGCCGGCGCGCCGGACGCAGCCTCGCTCGAAGCACTCACCTCGAGCAGATACTCGCCCACGCTGCGCTGGCTCTCGATGCACACGCACTCGAACATGCGCACCGCACCGGGCTCGAGCCGCTGCAGCCGCACGCGCTCATCGGCGCCGAACTCGCGCGCGACGACCCACACCACGGCCGTGAGCGGCGCACGCAGGCGCGGCGCGTTCAGGTGCTTCACGAGCGCCGTCGCCCGCGCGCGCGCGAAGGCCAGCGCATCGAGCGCCAGCGAGGCCGCATCACCCGTCTCCGGCTCGAGGCACAGGACCAGCACGAGCCGCCCGCTCCCATCGACGCCCACGTAGGGCACGCGCCGGTGCCGCGCGAGCACGAGGTCGCGGTCGAGCAGGTCGAACCCCGGATGCCCGGCGGCGAACAGCCGGCCGACGGCTGCGGTGACGGTTTCGGGTGTCTCGAAAGCCATGGGGCGCGGGAAGCGCTCCAGTCTGTAGCACGGGACGCGATCCCGCCAGAAGGGAGCAAGTTCCTAGGAAGCGACGCCACGAAGGCGTCGGATGGCTCCTGCGGCGCCCGCGCCGCACCCGGATCAGCGCACGAGGCCGGGCGAGGTGCGGCGGATGCCGTAGGTCAGGGCCAAGGCCAGCGCATCGGTGGCATCGAGGGGCTCGGGCGCTCGCTCGAGGCCGAGCAGCCGCGCCACCATGGCCGCCACCTGCGACTTGTCGGCCGCCCCGTAGCCCACGAGCGCCTTCTTGGCGACCGCCGGCGGGATCTGGACCACCGTCGCACCGCTCGCCGCCGCGGCCGAGATGATCACACCGCGGCCCTCGCCGATCCGCAGCGCGCTCTGCATGTTGCGGTGCGCGAAGGCCTCCTCGACCACGACCACGCCCGGCCGCAGGTCGGCGAGCATGCGGTCGAGCTCGACGCGCACCTGCCCGAGGCGCGTCGCGATGTCGGCCTTGGCCGCGGTGCGGATCACCCCCGCACCGAGGAACAGGAAGCCCTTGGGTGCGAGCCCGATGGCGCCGAAGCCGACCACGCGCGTGCCCGGATCGATGCCGAGCACGATCTTGTCCGACAGGGGTGCGACTTCGGGAGGATGCATCGGGAGGCGCCCGAACCCTACGCTCTGCACCCCCCGCGAGGAAGACCCGTGACTCCGACCCCCAACGCCGCCGCCGTGCTCGTCGCCGCCGGCAACTCGACGCGCATGGGCGCGGGCGAGCGCAAGCCGTTCCGCGCGCTCGGCGGTCGCTCGATCCTCGAGCACGCCTGCGCGGCGTTCGACGCGAGCCCGAGCATCACCGCGCTGGTGCTCGTCGTGCACCGCGAGGATGTCGAGCGCGTGCGCGAACTGAGCGCGCGCTCTCCCGCGCTCGCCAAGGTGTGCGCGGTCGTTGCGGGCGGGGCGCAGCGCAGCGACTCGGTGCGGCTCGGCGTCGCGGCCGTGCCCGCGGAGTGCGAGCTCGTGCTCGTGCACGACGCCGCGCGCGCGCTCGTGCGCAGCGCGACGATCGAAGCAGCCGTCGAGACCGCGGCCCGCCTCGGCTCCGCG
>Ga0169931_10008429_pt1 | contig 15043 bp, 16 predicted proteins | sample Kivu_15m_20L_FD_129675 | JGI IMG/M metagenome (GOLD analysis project Ga0169931, IMG submission 129675) | Freshwater microbial communities from Lake Kivu, Western Province, Rwanda to study Microbial Dark Matter (Phase II) - Kivu_15m_20L... | ecosystem: Environmental > Aquatic > Freshwater > Lake... | reverse complement strand
TGGTGAAAAACATATTGTTTCTGCTCAGGAAATCTCAAAATATCCAGCAAATCGCCGGGATTTGGCTATAGTCGTAAAATCTGATGTGCGTTTTTCAGATATCCTTGCTACTATTAGAAAAGTTAGCGGAAATCAACTAGTTGACCTAAAGTTGTTTGACGTATACACAGGTCCGGGTGTAGCAGACGGCATGAAGTCGCTTGCTATCGCATTAACCTTGCAGGACAAGAGCCGAACACTGGAAGATAAAGACATCCAACAGGTTGTCAGTTCCGTGGTAGAAGCTCTTGGTGAAGAGTTCAACGCATCGTTGAGGGATTGAGCATGGCGCTTACCAAAGCCGATTTAGCAGAACGTCTGTTTACCAAGTTTGGCATCAGCAAACGTGATTCCAAGCTGATAGTCGAAGCCTTTTTCGAAGAGATCCGCCAGGCGTTAGAGGCGGGTGATCAGGTCAAACTATCCGGTTTTGGTAATTTTGATCTGCGGGTAAAAAACCAGCGGCCTGGCCGTAATCCAAAAACCGGCGAAGACATTCCAATTTCGGCGCGTTGTGTCGTGACATTCCGCCCGGGTCAGAAATTGAAAAGCCGTGTTGAAGTCGGAACAGCTAAAAAGTAATAGCTACTCTGATAGTAAAGAAAGCGTCTGAGCTTTAGCTCCGGCGCTTTTTTTTTGTCCTGACTCAACGACTTATTCTTTATATTCCGTCATATTTATCGCTGATCCAAATCAGCAAATAGCCAGTACAAGCAAGGAGTGTTGTTTACATGATGATCCCTGTGAAAAAAATAAAAATTGGTGTCAGTGCCTGTGTGATTGGCGAGCGCGTGCGGTATGACGGCGGGCATAAACTATCGGATTTTGTCGCTGGCAAATTGGCAGGTTTTGCTGACTTCGTCCCGTTTTGTCCTGAACAGGCTATTGGCCTGGGAACGCCCCGGATGGCTATTCGCCTGATGAAGTTCGATGATGGAGCTGTGCGGCTGGTGAATAACCGCGACAGTAGTATTGACCATACGGACGCGATGATCGCAGTATCACGTGAGCGTTTGCCAAAACTTGCTGATTTAAGTGGCTATGTTGTCTGCGCTAAATCGCCCAGCTGTGGCATGGAGCGGGTGCGGCTGGTGGATGAAAAAGGCGGCCAGCTTGGCAAGGTTGCCGTTGGTCTATTTACCCGTGAGTTGATGCAGGCGTATCCCTGGTTACCAGTCGAAGAAGATGGTCGTTTGTTTGATGACGGCATCCGGGAAAGTTTTATGACCAGAGTCTATGCACTGGCCGACTGGCAACAACGGATGCAAGACGGTTTTACGGTTGCTAAATTGGTGGCATTCCACAGCCAGTACAAATTTATCCTGTTGTCGCACCATCCGGTTGCCTACCGTGAATTAGGTCGCTTGGTAGCTAATCAGCAACTGTTTAGTAAAGATGAGTTACCACAGCGTTATCTGACGGCATTTATGCAGGCATTAACGGTGCCGAGTACGCGTAAAAACCATGCAAACGTCTTAATGCACCTGCAAGGTTTTTTCAAAAAGGTACTGACTACAGACGCTAAGGCAGAGCTACTTGAGCTGATCCATCAGTACCGGTTGGGCCATATTCCTTTATTGGCACCGCTGACGTTGTTAAAACATCACTTGCGACTGAACCCGGATGATTATGTCGCAGCGCAGCGCTACCTACAGCCTTTCCCTACTGAACTTGGAGTGCGGATATGAGTGGGTTTGCCGTTGCCTGGCTACGCAATGATTTGCGGCTGGCAGATAACCCTGTGTTTGCACAGGCTGTGCAAACTGGTTTACCGGTGGTGGCGGTTTTTATTGCAACACCAGCCACCTGGACGCAACATCAGATGGCACCTATTAAGCAGGATTTAATTCGGCGCCGCATCAATGCCTTACGCGACGAATTAGCTGGCGCGGGCCTTGCCTTGCTAAATCTTGAGGCTTCAACCTATCAGGATTGTTCCGCTGTGTTTGCCAAGCTGGCAGGTGTGGGTGCCAAGGTAGTTTTTGCACAAACGGAGTATGAATTACGCGAGCAGGACCGTGACCGGCAAGTGGCCGCGGTGCTGCAGCGTCATGGCGTGGCTTGCCATTTTATTGATAGCCAGTGTGTGATGCCGCCAGGCTCTGTACTGAGTAAAACCGGCGAAACCTACAAGGTATTCACGCCTTTTAAAAAGACCTGGTTAGCGCGCTTACAGCTCAGCGGTGTGCATTGTCTGGCCAAACCGAAAGCCCAACAGCCAGTAGAGCCGCAAATGTTGCAGCAGCTGGCACAATCGATAGCGTTGCCGTCAATGCTGCCGGGGGATAACAGCTCTGCGTCTTGGGCAGTGGCGGAAGCTGATGTGCTGGAGATGTTGCGCAGTTTTTGTCGGGATCGAGTGGCGGATTACAAGCAGCAACGCGACTTTCCGGCGGTTGATGGCACCTCTGCGTTGTCACCTTATCTGGCGATTGGAGTGATTTCAGCACAACAAGCGGTTGCCCGCTTACAGCTCGAAGCTGGCGAAGCGATGTGGCGCGAGGGCAGTGGCAGTGCCGTTTGGTTGTCAGAGCTGATTTGGCGTGAGTTTTACAAACACATCTTAGTTGCGTACCCCAATTTGATTAAGCATCAGCCCTTTCAGCATGAAACTAATGCCATTGTCTGGGGCAATAATGAGCGCTGGTTTCAAGCTTGGTGTGATGGCCAAACCGGTTATCCAATTGTAGACGCAGCCATGCGGCAGCTAAACAGCACAGGCTGGATGCATAACAGGCTGCGCATGATTGTGGCCAGCTTTCTAGTGAAAGATTTGCAAATTGATTGGCGTTGGGGCGAAGCCTATTTCATGTCAAAGTTAATTGACGGTGATTTTGCCGCCAACAATGGGGGTTGGCAGTGGGCCGCGTCAACCGGTACCGATGCGGCACCGTATTTTAGAATTTTTAACCCGGTAACCCAAAGCGAGAAGTTTGACCCGCAAAGCACATTTTTACGACGCTTTTTACCGGAACTTGCCAAAATCAACAGTAAGTCCTTGCATTGGCCACATCCGCTGCCGCTTGGCGTCAGTTATGCAAAACCAGTGGTTGACCACGCCAAAGCTCGTCTGAAAACGCTGGAAATGTTTAAGGCTGCGCGGGGTGAATCAATGTCAGGGGCTTCGGAACAGAGCAGTTTATTTGGAGAGGCGTAACATGCACACTGAAGCAGAATCAAGCCAGCAGTGGCCGCTCGAGCGGGTCGCTGCGCTGTATAACCAGTTAAGTTTTGACAATCTTGATTTATTGGCAGAGCTTTACAGCGAAGATGTGCAATTTATCGACCCAGTACATGAAATTAATGGCTTGGCAGCTTTGGAGCAGTATTTTGCCCATGCCTATGAGAATCTACAGCAGTGCCAGTTTGACATTATTGCCAGCGGCACTGGGCGGCAATGGGGTTTTTTAAGCTGGCAAATGACCTTTAGCCATTTATCAATCAATGGCGGTCAGCCGGTTGTGGTTGATGGTTGTACCGAACTTACTTACCAGACAGATGGCAAAATCTGCCGCCACCGTGATTATTATGACTTAACGCAGATGATGTATCGACACCTCCCGGTTATTGGCTGGTTAACGGCAAAAGTTCGTCAGCGAATGGCAGGTGCTTAACTATTTGATTGCGTTTGCCGTTCGGCGGGCGCAGCACAGGATGATGAGATGAAAATTGCAGTAATTGGTGGCGGTATTGCCGGCATGATGAGTTGGTATTTACTACGCCGGCAACATGATGTCACTTTATTCGAAGCGGGGGATTACCTTGGCGGCCATACCGCAACGGTCGACGTGACCGTCAATGGGCAGCACTATGCGGTGGATACCGGCTTTATTGTGTTTAACAATTGGACTTATCCCCTTTTCAATCGTTTTATTGCTGAGCTCAAGGTACCGTTTCAGAATACCACGATGAGCTTTGCTGTTACCGACAGAGCTGGTGATTTTGAATACAACGGCAACAATTTGCTGAGCTTGTTTGCACAAAAACGTAATTTATTGCGCCCGTCGTTTTGGCGTATGTTGCGCGACATCGTGCGTTTTAACAAAGTTGCCAAACAAGCGCTTGCCGAGCAGCATGCCGATTTAGATCTGCCGATTGACCAGTTTTTGCAAAAGCATCAGTTTGGTAAAGAACTGCGCGACCATTATCTGCTGCCGATGGGCGCTGCTATTTGGTCTGCCGGGTTAACCGATATGCCGGATTTCCCGTTGCGCTTTTTTCTGCAGTTTTGCAATAACCACGGATTGCTAAATATCAGCGACCGGCCGCAGTGGGCGGTTATCAAAGGCGGTTCGCGCGAATATGTCAAAGCGATGCTGGCGCAATGTGGTGACGCCGGTATTCAACTCAATTCACCGATAAAGCGGGTCCGGCGCCATACCGATGGCGTATTGATTGAGCTTGCTGATGGCAGTCAACAACAGTTTGACAAAGTGGTATTTGCCTGTCATAGCGATCAGGCGCTGGCTTTGTTGAACGATGCCAGTGATGATGAAACGCGGATCTTAGGCGGAATAGCTTATCAGCCCAATGAGGTGGTGTTACATACCGACACGCGGCTCTTACCAAAGCGACGAGCAGCTTGGGCAGCCTGGAACTACTTGTTAGGGCGCGACAGTCAGCAGCAAGCGACTTTAAGTTATAACATGAACATGTTGCAGGGCATTGCTGCAGACACCACCTGTGTTGTCACGCTCAATGCTACCGCGCAAATTGACCAGGACAAAATATTGCGTCAGTTTGTTTATGCACACCCGGTTTATAACAACAGTACCATGCAATCACAACAACAACGCGCAACGATCAATGGCGTCAACAATAGTTACTTTTGTGGTGCATACTGGTACAACGGGTTTCACGAAGACGGTGTGCGCAGTGCAGTTGATGTCGCCGCATTGTTGGGAGTCGATTTTTGAGTGAGATAGCGGGAATAAGCGGTCATGCTTTGTTTGTCGGTGAGGTTGGCCATCAACGGCTATCGCCCAAAAAGCACCAGTTGAATTATCCTATTCAATATTTTTGGCTGGAGCTGACTGACCCAGACAGCATACCGGAGCCATTATGCCGCGGTAATTTCGGCGCGTTTAGGTTTCGCCGATACGACTATTTACAAAACCGGCCTGATCTTGCCGCAATGGATTTAGCAGCGGCCTGCCATCAATGTGCTACCGAACTGGGTGCCACACTGCTTGGCAATGAACAAGTCTTTTTGCTCAGCCCGCTGGCTAACTGGGGACGCTATTTCAGCCCGCTGACACAGTACTATTTTTACCGGGATGGTCAGCCGGTGTACTTATTAGCGGAAGTCAGCAATACGCCGTGGAATGAACGTCATCATTATTTAGTTCCGCTGCAGGACGGTGCTTCAACCTACTGGCAGGCAAAAGATTTTCATGTGTCGCCGTTTAATCAATTGGATATGCAATACCGTTGGCAAGTTCGCAATCAGCCCGCTCAATTACAGTTAGTCATTGAAAACTACCAGCATGATGAAAAAATTTTCAGCGCCTGGTATCGGTTGTCCCGTCAGCCGTTAACGCGGCGAAGCTTGCGGCAGGCGCTGATCCGTCACCCTTGGCAAAACGTACAAGTGATTATGCGAATATACTGGCACGCTCTGTTATTGTTACTCAAAGGCGTGCCATTTGTCCCTTATCAAAAATCAAAGGATGCACAGTTATGACAATGGCGCTGAGTCAGGGGTTAATGCAATCAGCGGGTTGGTTAGACCGGTTATGTCGTGCTCAGGTGTTTAAGCATCTGGCGAAGTTAACTGACGGTTGTATTGAATGGATTGAAGATGGCGATGAACAGATTTTCGGTGATGCGCGTGCTGAGTTGCGCGTTCGTTTGACTGTAACCGATCATCGGTTTTACCAAAAGTTGGCACTGGAGGGTTCCGTTGGCGCCGGCGAAGCTTATATGGATGGCTGGTGGCATAGCGATCAACTGACCGCTTTGGTGCAGATTTTCGCCCGCAATATGGCACTGCTGGACCAACTGGAAAGCGGCCTGGCCCGCGTTAGTAAACCTGCACTCAAATTGCTGAGCTGGCGGCAACGAAATACGCTTGAGCAGGCCCGTCGTAACATTGCCGCGCATTATGATTTAGGAAATCCCTTTTACCAGCTGATGCTGGATGCGTCGATGATGTATTCCAGCGCAGTGTATCCGGCGTCGGATAGCACTTTGGAACAAGCTCAGCAATATAAGCTGAAGCTTTTGTGTGACCGCTTGCAGCTACAACCCAGCGACCACTTGCTTGAAATCGGTACTGGTTGGGGGAGCCTGGCTATTTTTGCTGCGCAGCACTATGGCTGTAAGGTCACAACCACCACTATATCCGCCGAACAACACCAATACGCTGCGGCCCGCATCAAACAATTAGGGCTGGAGCAACAAATCACCTTGTTGCAACAAGATTACCGGCTGTTAAGCGGCCAATATGACAAATTGGTTTCTGTTGAAATGATTGAAGCGGTAGGCGAACAGTTTTTGGATAGTTATTTTGCCAAGTGCGCTAGCCTGCTCAAAGCCGACGGTCTGATGGTGTTACAGGCGATCACTATTGCCGACCAACGATTCGAACATTACAAATCTGAGGTTGATTTTATTCAGAAGTTTATTTTCCCTGGCGGTTTTTTACCGTCGGTAAATCGGATGGCTGATGCTGTCACTAAGCATACTGATTTAGTCGTGCGACAGCTGGCGGATATCGGCTTTGATTACGCCCGTACCTTAGCCGATTGGCGTCTGCGATTCGAGCAGCAACTGCCAGCCATCCGTGAACTCGGCTACGACGAACGTTTCATCCGGATGTGGCGTTTTTATTTGTGTTACTGCGAAGGTGGTTTTTTGGAACGGGCTACCAGTACAGTGCAGTTGGTGATGACCAAGCCAGCTTGTCGGTTGGCCTGCTGATATTGTCGCAACCTTGCTGATTTGTGTTATAACTTTCAAAAAGTTAGCGGAAGACAAATCACATGGTAACAGAGTCCGGTGCTGCCACCGTCTTAAGCCCTGAGCAAGAACTAACATCGCTCAGGGCACAGTTATCAGCCTTTGATACCCTATATGCCTTGTCCCTGGAGATGCATAAACTGCCGACCAGTGAACAGGTTTATCAATACTTAGCCAAAGAGCTAACCGAACGTTTACAGCTGGCCGATTGCGGCTTCTATGTGCCAGCTGAGGCTAAACTGACGATGGTGTCGTTTTTCAGCCCACAGCAGATATCGACGCCGTTTCCCGATGTAAGCCTGCAGGACAGCGGCCATCCGCTGGTACAGTCGCTTCAAACAAAAAAATCGGTGTTAGTGCATTTAGTTGAAACACGCACCTTTCTGTTGGTGATCCCAGTGATGTCGCAGACTGAGGTCCTCACCATGCTACACCTGCGTTTCACCAGTATTGAGCAGGCGCAAAGCTGGCGGCCACTGTTAAAAAAGATGGCTGGAGTGATATCACGTAAGCTAAATCAGCTGGCAGATTGGCAAAAACTGCAACAAACTGTCGCTCAGCTGGAGTATGCATCAAGGTTACAAAGGGTATTGTTTAATATTGCCTCTTTGCAATATGACGGTGAACAGCCGCAGCTGTTTTATCAGCAACTGCAAGAAAACGTTGGCGAGCTGATGTATGCGCGCAATTTTTTTATTGCGATTTATAACAGGGAAGCTGGTCATTTCTCTTTTCATATTTTGCCGATGAATTTGAGCACATCAGTCCATCACAATACTATCCGGATGAGATTATCCGCCATAGCTTGACTGGTTATGTGTTTCGAACTGACCAACCCTTGCTGGCCGACAAAAATCAATTAATGGCGCTGGCTGAGCAGGATGTTGTTCGTTCTTATGGCATCACTCCGCAATGTTGGCTTGGCGTTCCTTTCAAAAGCGAAGATCAGATACAAGGTGTACTGGTGGTACAAAGCTACGACGCAGGCATCAGTTACCAGCAGGCTGACGTTGAGTTGTTACAGTTTGTCTGTCAGCACATTAGTGGCGCATTGGCACGGGCTTTTGTCCAACAGCGTCTCATTCATCAGGCGCTACACGATGCGCTAACCGGGCTACCAAACCGGCTGCTTTTTTTGGATAGGGTGCAACATGCGTTTCGTCGCCGGCAGCGTTATCCGGATCAGGTGATCGCAGTGGCCTATCTGGATTTGGACCGCTTTAAAATGGTAAACGACACTTTGGGCCATCAAATCGGCGACGCCTTTTTAATTGAAGTAGCTGCTGTGCTAAAAAGCTGTTTGCGTCAAAATGACACGCTGGCCCGACTTGGTGGCGATGAGTTTGCTATTTTGTTGGAAGGCACCCGTATGCCTGCTGATATTGACGAAGTAACAGCGCGGATCGCAGAAAAACTGGCCGAGCCAATTCAGCTGGCTGGCCACCAGTTGTTAACATCTGCCAGCATTGGTGTTGCGTTTGCCGACCTCTCCAATCAATTGACCTCAACTGACGAACTGATCCGCCGCGCTGATATAGCCATGTACCAGGCCAAGCAAGATGGCCGCGGTGTTTGTCGTCATTTCTCTGCTGAAATGGATCAACGTGCTGTACGGCATTATCAGTTAGAAATGGAGCTGCAATCAGCCCTGAATGAACAGCAGTTTTTATTACATTTTCAGCCGGTAATTGATTTGTGCTCGGAAGACACCCTGGGTTTTGAGGCCTTGGTTCGCTGGTGTCATCCTGAACGAGGCATGGTTAGTCCCGCGGAGTTTATCCCACTTGCTGAAGAACTCGGCTTAATGGCTGTGATTGACCGTTATGTATTGGCTGCGGCGATTCGGCAGTTACAGCTGTGGCGACTGGATTATGCCAGTCGGTTTTATATTAGTGTGAATATCTCCGGTCGCAGTTTTTCTGATGCGGATTTTGCCGCCACTGTGCTTAAGATGTTAGCTGATGCAGCGGTGCCGGCCAGTTATCTGGCGGTTGAAATCACTGAGCAGGCGTTAATTGATAATATTGCCCAAGCCAAAGCAACGATTGATGAATTGCGACGCCACGGTGTACGTATTTTCCTCGACGATTTTGGTACCGGCTATTCCAGTTTGAGTTATCTACATGAGTTTTCGCTGGATGTTCTGAAAATTGATCGCAGTTTTATTGCCGGCATCCGTCCACGTATTGCTGAAAATGCCGTAATTAATACCATTGTTACTTTAGCAAAGACCTTAAAATTACAAGTAATTGCCGAAGGTATTGAGACCAGTCTACAACGTCAGCTATTAAAAGAGTTAGGGTGTGATGCTGCACAGGGTTATTGGTTTGCACCAGCGGTGGCGGCAAAAGATGCCGTCAGTTGGCTGCGCTGAGGTTTTATCAGCTGCCAGCAGCGTGGTTGTTACACCGCGCTGCCAGCTGGTTGGTTCAGGCTGATTTCTCAGCGCAGGCTAACAGGCTGATTTGTTCGGGCTGGACCTGAATTTTGCCGGCTTTAAGCAGGGCTCCAATGGCTTGTTTATAGGTTTTTTTGCTAACGCCAAACACGGCATGGATTTGTTCAGGGCTGCTTTTATCAGACAGTGCCAGCGTGCCGCCGGCCTGTTGCAGTCGTTGCAAAATTTGCTCTGTTAAATCGAGTGTTTTGCCATACCCAGGTTTTTGTAGCAGGATATCTAATTTGCCATCATCGCGGGCTTTACCCACCCATGCTTTGCTGCGATAACCACGACGTAATGGCTTAAACACCTGATCTTTGTAGATAAGTCCCCAAAACTGGTGGTTTACCACCACTTTGTAACCGAGATCCGTCACGTCGGCGACTATCATCTCTACTTCATCGCCGGTTTTTAAGGCTGGCAGGGTTTTACCAATAAACTTATCCAGCTTGGTCGATGCGACAATACGGTTACTGCGGTCGACAAAACAGTAGACCAGATAACTGTAATCCTGTTGCATCGGCACGGCTTGTTCGGCAAATGGTACCAGCAGATCTTTCTTTAGGCCCCAGTTTAAGAAAGCGCCAACCTTGGTGGTGGCGACACAACGTAATTGTGCAACTTCGCCCACTTTAACTAATGGCCTTTCGGTGGTAGCGATCAACTGATCTTCTGAGTCGAGATATAAAAATACTTCCACACTGGAGCCAATATCGGCAGTTGCAGGCACATATCGCTTTGGTAACAGGATCTCACCCCAGTTTTTACCATCGAGATATACACCAAATTCTACCCGTTTTTTGATCACCAGCCGGTTGAGTTGTCCGAGATACATCAGGCCTCCAGTTGTAACAGCGGGGGATTACTATGTTGCAAAATTTGCGGTTGCACCAGCACCGATTGTTGGCCGTCGGAGAACCACAGTTGTCCTTCCTGAATGGTACATTGTAGCTGCATTGTCCGCTGACAGAGACTTTCCAGTGCGGCAGAATCGCCAGCGCTGATATTCACTACTGTGATGTTGGTCAACTCGCGGGTGGTTTTTTGTGCATCCTTCCACCATTTATCGACGATAGTGCCACCATAAGCGAGCACCATTGCTTGTTTTGCGCGGTGCGCTCCACGCTTGAGCAGTTTGTCTTCCGGCAACCCTAACTCAATCCACAAATCGATACTGCCGTCGTAATCGTGTTGCCACAGATCCGGCTCAGCGTCCTCAGACAGTCCTTTGCCGAATAGCAGTCGTTCATGAGCACAGAGTGTAAACGCAACCAGTCGCAACATCATGCGCTCGAGAGTTTCCGAGGGATGCTGCGCCAGTGTAAGGTTATAGGTCTGGTAGTGATGCCGACTCATGTCGGCAATTGCCAATTCGGCTTTGTAAATAGTTGATTTTAAGGCCATGGTAGTAGCGTCAGCAAAAAAGTGCGCTAGTTTAGCTGGTTTCTGCTGCTGATGCACTGGCAGTTTTATACCATGCATGTCACGTATTGATTAAGCGCTTCCTCGCTCAGGTATTCAGGCCTGTAAAGTGGCCCCCAGGCTGCGATTGAATTGTTGCCAGAACTTTTCATGGAAAAAATATGCGACGGTGTTAACCGCAGGCTCCACCATAGCGATCATGCCACCAATCAACAAATCACCCGTTAACAGGTATGTGACGCTAAATGCCACAGTGAAATGCATTACGGCAAAGCTGATAGTTTTTAACATGATAAGGTCCTCTGTGATCGGCTTGAGGACCAGTTTAGTCGGTAGTGTTCAGCTGTTAAATCAAAATAAAATGACGGCACTAATCAATTAATTTGATTGCGTCACCACCGGCGCTTGCGTCAATCGATTCAACGCATCGGTCAACAGCGGTAAATCAGGTTTGGGTTCAAGCCGCACAAACGTACCGGCTGACCAAATACTGTATTGACCATCTGCTTTCACAACTAACATTTTATCTTTGCGAAACGCGTAAATTTCATCACCAATAATATTCAGCTTGGCTTGATGTCGCTCTGCCAGCCAGTTATCGCCCGGCCAACTCTGCTGATTAAAACAGCCAGCGTAACTCAATACCGTAGGAATCATATCCAAATGCTGAGTGACATCATTGATGCGTTGCTGGCGTAATTCCGGCCAGTAGTACCAGGCTTGTGCCTGACCTATGGAAAATTGCCCAGCATCACCTTGAATTTGGATCACCAGCATTTGCTGGTCACTGCTGCGTTGCTTTAACTGACGGGTCAGGCTGGCATGATCTTGCAGCATCAATTGGACCGGTGCTTGCGGTGCATTGCGCATGGTCAGCCAAGGTAATCGCTTCTGCCAGTCGGCGTTTGCTTCGATCCCAACAAAACCGGCGGGTAGCTGCAACAGCCACTGCGGTGTTTCTGATAAGGCGGTGCCAGTCAGCTGGCCATGCAGCAGGTTACTAAGCGCAATCGTTTCATCAGTTGGCGCCAGTTGCTGAGGAAGTCGTTTAAAGTTCTGTAAAGACAACAATTGTTGTTGCTCAGCATCGATGTTCGCTACCAGCCAAACTTGCAGTGGGGCCGCTTGTGCAGCAGCAGCGCAGCTCAGTTGTACTTTTTGTTGAGCCGCCAGTGCCTGTTGCCATAAGCCGGTTGGTTGTTGTTTGCCTGGCTCCTGGCCTATCAGTTGATAACGAGTCAACACAGTCCGCGCAGTTGCCGGGTAGCTGAGTGGCAAAATATTGTCTTGCCGGGTGATGCTAAGATGCTGCTGAGCATCGCCCCAAATGTGCAGCAGATGGCTGCCGACAAAAGCCGATAACAGGATAAGCAATGCCGGACGGCCAACACCTGCGTGTTTTAGCCGTTCGATTTTTTTCCAACAAAAATTGCTCAACACCAATTCGATCGCTAGTAACAGACAAAATACTGTAGATGTGATCAGGATAAAATTACGTAAGTTGGTAACGACCTGCTGGCGCAGCAAATCGACCGTTTGCTCCCAGGACGCGCTGCCGGCGTGATAGCCGAGGTTATGATAGACATAGGCATCAAAAATCAGCAGGACCAGGCCGATGGTTGCCAGAGTCGCTGCCACGCCGCGGACATGGCGCTGCGACGGGAAAATCATGCTAACCGGAAATACCGTTACGATAAAAAACAGCAGACTGAGAAAGGCGGTGTGGCCAAGCCAGTTCAACACCAGATAAAACCAACCGATACCGTCTTTAGGTAACGGGTCGGCGAGGAAGTAACTCAGGGTAATAGGAAGTGCGAGCAGGATATTAAAAAAAGTATACCAGTGTCCCCAGCGCAGCAGCCGGTTGACCTTATTGACTAACGACAGGTCCTGCTCCAGCACCATAGTGGTTTAGTGGCTCCGGCCTGCAACAGAATCAACTAAAACTTGTGCAAATGATTTGGCGACATCAGCACGCTGAGACGCCGGGAACTGGCTTTGCAAAATATGGCTGATGGTGTTGCCAAGGCACATCAGGCTTAGCTCAGTGTTCGCTTCCTGCTGACGCAACGTCTCCAATAACTGGTTGACGATGGTTTCAATTTGTTCATTAGAATACTTTGACTGAATTGGCATGAATAACTCTGATAGATAACCTTGGAAACAGGTAGAATGGTAACAGAAATCGTTTAAACAGGAAAACTTATGTCGGTCGACGTTTTTGCGCTGGCGATAAACTATATCGAAGCAAATGAATCAGAGCAGCTGACGGCTCATTTCCGGCAGGAACTGCTTGGCGTGACTCCATCCGTGACGGCTTTATTGGAACAACTGCATCTGGCATACAACGCCAAACCCGCCAAAGGTTATGCCAGTTTCCGCAGTGAATTTGCCGGCGAGCAGGGGGCTGATTTTTTCCCGGCGCTGGCCAGCTGGCAGCGTGGTGATACGCAGTTTTTGACGTTGGCGGAACGTGCCACCGCTGCGTTGGTCGTGGAGTTAACCAAGCATCAAATCCCGGAAACCGGTTATCTGATGCTGTGTCACTACCGGTATTTAGCCAGCGAGTATCTGTTAGTCGCTTTGCTTGGCAGCAAAGAGCATTTTAGTCTGACCGCTGATTTGCAATTAGCCAGTAGTAAACATCTGGATATAGCCCGCATGCAACTGGCGGCCCGGATCGATTTGACAGAACTGGCGACCAGCCCAGAGCAAGCCAAGTACATCTCGTTTATCCGTGGCCGTGCGGGTCGTAAAGTGGCCGATTTTTTCCTTGATTTTCTCGGTGCTCAGGAAGGCGTTGACCCGAAACAAAGCGCCAAAGTGGTGCTCGCTTCGGTAGAAGAGTATTTAAGTGCCTCTGATTATGATGCGGTGGAAAAGCATGAAGTGCGCAAGCAGGTATATCAATACTGCGAAGACCGCGCTAAACAGGGCGCTGATGTGCAATTAGACGAGTTATCCGCCACAGTTGACAGCGGTGATGACAAAGCGTTTATCCGCTACTGTCAGGAGCAGGATATTGCAGTGCCTGAAGAATTTCCTGTGGAAGTCAAAGAGTTAAAAACACTGGTGAAATTCTCTGGGGCAGGTGCCGGCTTGTCACTGAGTTTTGAGCAAAAACTACTGGGTGATCGAGTGCAATACGATGCTGAACGGGATGTGCTGGTGATTAAAGGCACACCACCAAATTTGCGCGACCAGTTGCAAAAGTTTATTCGTGGCTATTCCAGTTTTGCCCAGCGCGGTGAGGAATAAATCACTGGCGCTTGGCATAACGGCTTAACAGCAACCAACGTTCTGTTAAAGGAAAGCGTTTATAAGTTGCTGTAAGGCCAGAAAGGGCCGCGCATTTGCCCGGATAAAACACCAGGCGATTGCACAATTGCCTGGTGGTACCTGATGGGTTTATTTCTTGTCGCGGCGGGAAGCCGGTTTTTTGCGTAGCTGTTTGTTTCCTTTTTTCAACAGCCATAGATTGCCGGCAACCAACGCAATCACCAGAATAATCATTAAATATAAATCCATTGTTTTACTCACAAATGTTGATGACATAGCGGCGATAAAGTGCCGGCAGATGTTGCAGGATCAACGCCAAATCAGGTAACTGGCTATGTGCCAGTGTTTCGGTTAGTAGTTCCAGCGTGAGAGCTGGCAAATACAGGCTGGCCAGGGGCCGATAGCTTAAATGCCATGGCTCTGGCGCGACCCCTTGACGGAACTCCCGATACGGCTGAAAAAAACCATAATGAGCAGCATGTTGCGTCAACCACTCAGACAAGGCGGCAAATGGCCCGCCTGGTTCGTACTCAGCGGCTTGCAGTTGCACCCGATAGTCAGCGGCAACAGCTGCACTGTCGTACACATCAAAATCAGTGCCCCAATGGTGGCGACTGGCGCCGGGCAAGGCTGAATACAACAAAACGGCTTCCAACCATGCCAGGCGTTGCAGTGGATCAAGCTCCAGAGGCCGGCCTTGCAGGTCATACAATGGCCGTTGGCCCGTTAGCTTTGCGCTGATAATGTGTTGCTGACGCTGAAAATCGCGCCAGCTACTGATGATTTGTATGCAAATGCCATCTGCTTTTGCCGCGGCAGCCATTGCCTGAAAGGCATCGACGACGCCGGTATGCAAAGCAAAGCCTGGTTGGACTTCACAAAGCGGGGGCTTTTGTTGGCCTG
>Ga0169931_10008428_pt1 | contig 15044 bp, 14 predicted proteins | sample Kivu_15m_20L_FD_129675 | JGI IMG/M metagenome (GOLD analysis project Ga0169931, IMG submission 129675) | Freshwater microbial communities from Lake Kivu, Western Province, Rwanda to study Microbial Dark Matter (Phase II) - Kivu_15m_20L... | ecosystem: Environmental > Aquatic > Freshwater > Lake... | reverse complement strand
TGCCCGAGACGTACGGGAAGCTTCCGAGCAGGTAGCTGTTGTTCTCGGAGATGTACCAGTAGTTGCAGAGGGTGTGCGCCATCAGTCGCGCGTGGCCCTCGAGCTTCGGACCGATGATCTCGCCGATGAACGCCGGAGTTGCCTCCGCCGTCATCTCGCCCATCGACATGTACAGGTTCGAGACCATCGCCTTCATGCTGACGCCAAGACGGTACGGACGGGCAATGACGCCGTCAGTCGCATCCGGCCAGGAGTTGGTGTTGCTCTGCGACTGCAGCTTGGCACCGATGTTGTTGACGGTCTTGTCGCCGAACAGCACGAAGTTGTCGCGGTTGTCGGCCATGTCGAGGACGCCAGCCATCGAACCCATGTAGATCTTGAGGATCTTGAGGTCGCGGCCGATCATCGACGCGGGGCCGACACCCTGGCTGGACACAAACGTGTCGCGCCAGGCGGGGTCAAGCGCCGGGAGGAACATCTCGATGTTCTTGTTGAGGATCTCCTGGATGCGGTTGCTCTGCTGTGCAAACAGAGAACCGACAGGAGCGAATTGCGTAGGCATTGTGATCCGCCTCCTTGGCGGGTGGGGTCATTGCGGGATCAGGCCTTGGTGTCCCCACCTGCGGAGACATCCACGGCCAAACGGGAGAGAGCGTCCGTGTTGAACTCACGGACAGACGTATCGACAGCTCCTCGGTCCATGCCCTTCTTGAATTCGGGGGCAGGAACCGGCGGCTTGCTGGCGATGGTGTCGATCTCGCTCACTGTTTCCGGCGACCGACCGATTGAGTCAAGGTCGCCGATGACCGTCGCGTACGACTTCGCCACTTCGGAAGCGGCCTTCGCCGCCTCTTCCTGGATCCAGTCTTCGCTGAATTCGCCTCCGCTGCGATCACGGCGCTCGTAGAGCCGGTCCAGCGTGGCCTTGCGAACCTGGTCTTGGATGGCCTGGTAGGCACCAGAGGCATGCTGTCTGCCCTTGGTCTTGTCCAGACCCATCAACATTTTGGCAATTTCACCGTTTGAGTCAATAGCAGACACAACTCCTTTTTGCATTTCTTCGCGCATCAAGCGCAGGCGCATCTGGTTGGTCTGCTGTTCAAGGCGGCTGTAACGGGGGTCATCCGACTGCATTTCTTCCTCCTGGGCTTCATCACCTGGGTCTCCGTCATCATCACCAGCGGAGATGTTCTGGGTCCAATCACGCACGTATTCCTTCACTTCCTCGTCTTCGTACCCCGCGCCAGACAGCATTCGTGACGCTGCCTCTGCAATCTGGTGGGGCTCACCTTCCTTGCGGAGGAACTGGGTGGTTGCCTCATGAAAGGATCGAAGGCTGTCCAGCTCGTCGATCATCTGCCCTGCGCTTTGCAGGGTGTCAATGAGGTCTCGCACCGCGATTCGTTCGCCTTCGTACTCGATCACCGAATCGAGACCAAGCACGTTGTTCTGAGTGTTGTCTTCGTCAGCCATTTGCATTCATTCCCTGAGGTTGAGCCTGCTGTTGTGGACCAATCCGACCGGCCACATTAGCCATGTCGTCCGGATTCGGGACCATCGCAGGCAGTGCCTGGCCCATGAATCCGATGAGAGCCTCCCTGAACGACTTGAACGCGTCCTGCACCTGCGGGCTAGCCACGGACATGATTGGGTTTGACATGAATGCGCTCAGCACGCGCATCTGGATGTCGGGCCGTGCGGTGTGCGGCGTCAAGATGATCTGCTGTGTCGACACGCCATCGTTGAACAGGAGGAGGATGTTGCGCACGATGCTCTCGTAGGCACTCTTCTCCTCCTCCATCCAGAGCGCGATGTCGATACCTTCCTTCATCATGAAAATCTTCAGGCCATCCGGGTCAGTCAATCCGGCCTGAAGCAGTCCCATGGCTTCCTGCTTCCGAACGACCTCGCTCTTTGGATTGATGTCGCGGACGCTGAATGCGATTTGAGAGAAGTTCGGGAGCGGGTTCTGCTCAAAGGAAACGGTTCCGTTCGTTGCATTGATGACAGCACCTGCAAGCTCCGTGGTCAGCTTGTTGACGGGAAGCGCACGCCTGGAAACAAGCATTTCACCAGCAGCCTTTGAGACCACCGACCGATACATCGTGCCAAACGCGACCTGCACCCCGCTGGTGGGGTTCGTCATCGCCTTCGAGATCTGCTCGTCGAGGAACTGCAGGCCCTGCGCGCTGTCCACGCGGCCCTTCTCAGCAATCAGGTCCTGCACGGGACTCAGGCCATCGGAAATGCTCTTGGCAAACTGAGCGATCTTCCCCGGCACGTCACCAGCATTGAAAGGCTGGATGACGAGCGGCTTGAACTCGTCGCCCATAAGGGCGTCCTTGGTGTACGACAGGTACCTGAGCCCATGCCCCACCTCGCGCATGGCAGCGCGCTCGTTGATCGTTCCCTGCGGAAGCAGCACAACGCCATACCGGTCCATCGTCCGCATGTTGTTGAACAGACTCTTCAGGAGCCGTTCCATCTCGCGGACGATGCCGAACATCAGGTCGAACAGGCCAGCTCCGTGGAACGTGCCGTTGTCCATGAACCGCGCAAACCCGATGGGGCAGTACGCCTCGACGGCATTGAGGTCCTGGTCATCAATCACGACGTCGCCGCTTGAAACGATGTAACGGGTGACGGTTCCGCGCGGCCCGTGGATCCACGTCTCGCGCACCTTGCAGACCTGCTGGGTGTCGTCGTCCTCGTCGTTGCCCTTGATCCCACCATTGGCCATGGTGGAGACGAAGTAACCGGTGCCATTCCAGGGGGCGTCCTGTGACTCCTCCATCTGGTGGCCATACTGCCAGCGCCAGACGTTCATCTCCTCGATGTTCTGGTCAATCTTCCGGTTGCCGTACTTTTCCTTGAGGAAGTTCAACGGCACAAGGCGCTGGCGAACCATGCCGCGGACCTTCGTGTGATCGTGGCCAAGCGACGGGAACGGCATCAACTCCTTGGGATGGATTACTTCAAGGTCTGCCGTGAGTCCCACAGTGGGGCTGTCGACAATATGACCAGTGATCCCGCAAGAGCCAAGAAGCGCATACAGGTAATTGAAGTCGCGTTGGACAGTAGCCAGCTGCTGGTCAGAGACCACAGCATCGGCAACCAATTGTGCCACAGATCGCTCACGAAGTCCTGCAAGACTAAATCCCTGCCTCAGCGCCCTCGGGCGCAGATCCATAGTGTTGAGGCGCGCGGTCGTCTTATCAACCACCGACAGCAGCTCGGTGGACTGGAACTCCATGTTCCCTTCCTCGTCGAGGTAATGCGGTGTCACGCGCCCGGTGCGCGGATCAAAGATGTCAAAACGGCGGAAACCGTTGAGGTAGTACCACGCCAGCAGCCACAGCGTGCGTCGATAGGTGAGCTTGAGCATCTCGCGCGAGACATGCGCGTCGATGATCTTGCCGAGTACCTTGGGATCCTTCGGGAGATTGACTCCGTCACTGGCCATCGGGCTTTCCCTTCTTCTGTACCCTGGTCCAGCCAGGCGGCATGTCCTCAAGGAGGTTGATGCCGTGGTAGTTCGAGTTTACGAACGGCGCGTCCTCCTTGGGCTGCACGACCTGAACTTCCGGTTCCCTGCGTCCCCGGTAATACGTTTCCACGAGCATGTTGAAGTACGTAAGCGGAATGGTGACCGTCAACACGTTTTGGGACGGCCGAGGCGCTTCGTAAGACATTTGGTCAGACACGGGAACCTCCGCTCTTTGGCTCTGGATCCCTCATGATACGGAGGGCATCTTCTACGGAGATGTTATTGAAATTCATCGCATCCGCAATGTTCACCCCGTACTTCCGGTCGACATAGTTGCCGGCTGCAATCTCCTCGAGGGGGTCTTCCACCACCAGCTTCTCGCCGTCATCGACCCTAGCGGTCGCCCGGTCCATGCGCCCCCGAACCACAAACATGCTCATAGCCACGGTGTCGATGAAGTCGTCGTGCGCCAAACCACCATTCTCGGCGTCCGGGTTGAACTGCTCGATCTGCTCAAACAGCATCCGCCATGGCATCAGACCCCGCCTCCAGGTGGGGAGCTTGATCAACCCGTGTTCAAACCGGTAGTTCAAGGCACTGATCTTCGAGGTCTTGTCCATGACACCGGGGTTCAACTTCACGACCTTTGGCGGGGTCATGCCGGTGATCTGGTCCGCACGCTGCCTGACCATGGACTCCATAGCCGCGTACAGGCTGAACGACTGCCGCACCACCTCCACATGGATGGTGGGAACCCGCCACTTCATGGCCAGCCGGAACGCGTGCTCAATGAGGACGGGCTCCCGGCACTGCCCACCCCAGGTGTCTAGGACAAAGAGGACAGCGTCCACTGGGTCGTAAGCCATGACCGTGCAGACCTTGAAGTCCGAGTCGCTGGTCGCAGTAAAAGACGTGTCCACGGTAGCAAACAACTTGACCCGCCCAGCCAGGAATTCAGGAAGGGACATGCGCTCGGTGTCGCCCGACTTGTTCTTCCAGCACACCGTTGACTGCGAGGCGTACGGATCCAGGTCGCTTTCCGCGTCCGGGTTCTCCAGCCACCAGCCATGCTTCTCCTGCGTGATGTCGCCAAAGTAGACCTCCTCGCTCTCACCGGGCTGCGCCAGGTACTCGGCCGTGTAGTTGTGGGGACCCACCAGTTCACGGATGTCCTCCAGCGAGACAAGGCCCTTTAGCTTCTCGTCCGCGTCCCTGGTCTTGCGGTCAATGGGCCACATCGACGGCCACGCACTCTGGTTCTTCCCGTTCTCATCCACATACTCAGCCCGCAGGACTAGGCGAGCCCACTGGTCGAAGCGCGGGTCCTTGGCCACCCTGCTTCCATCCGCAAGCAGTTCGCTCATCATGGCGTGCCACGCGTAATGCCGACGGCTCACGAACGTAGCTAGCCACCGGACACTCGTGTCCTTGCGCGTGACCATGGGCATAACCACCTTGAACAGCAGGCGCTCCATGTACGAGCGGAGGATGGACATGCTGGTCGAAGCCTTCGGGTCGTACTCAGGGTCATCAAGCGCGTACACGCGCGGGCGACCACCACGCTGCCGGCTCTCGGCGCTGATGGCGCGGAACCACGAGCCGTTGGCCAGGTACATCAGCTCGACGCCAAAGGAAGCCTCGCCCCGCTTGGGCGTGATGCGGCCATCGGGGAACTCTGGCGCAAAGTCGTCTGAGATCCGCCGGTTGCCGATGAACTGCGTCTTCAGGATCTGGCTCGTCTGCTCCGCGTTGTCAACGCTGCTGGTGGCATACATGAACGAGTACGCCGGACGCGAGAGCATCTGGAGAAGCGCCGTCTTCCTGAAGCAGTTGCTCTTGGCGTATCCACGTGGCGCAATTGCAATTGAGCGCGGAGACATCGCCCACATGCGATAGATAGCAAAATGGCCGGATGGAGGCTCGACGGGATCGTCATCGTAGAAGTACGGGTTGAAGTCCTCATCCCAATCAGGATGGAGGTACCAGTTGTCGAAGAAGTTCACCGATCCGGCAAACCGGGTTGCCTTCAGCTTCAGGTCGTTGGTGGGAACAAGCCACTGCGAGCACGCATTCACGCGCGCGAGCCGCTGCCCCTCCTGCGTGAGCGTGAGGTAATCCTCCGGCAACGGCCACATGCCGTTGCCTTCTGCCGGCAGACGGATGGCCTGTGGGTTCACAGACCCACCATCTTGCGCTGCATCCCCTTGATGCCCACCAGCTCGGTGGCAGCCATGCGAAGGATGCAGGCAGCAAGGAAGGCAGGCTCCTCCGCCGCCGGGCTGACCGCGACAATCTCGTTTGCGGCATCGATCCAGCGCTTGTGAAACACGTGGTTGTTGTGCTTGATGCGGTCTAGGATCGCGTTGCCGAGTTCGGAAGGCTCGCCCCACCAGGTGGCGGGATCGTTGATGCCAAGCGAGAACAGGATCGGAGCACCGCCACGTGCAGCTTGCACCCCGTCCATTGCAGTGATGTGCGCGAAGGCCCTACTCACTTGCGGATCCAGGTCCGCGAGATGGCAGGTAGACGGCTGCGATTCTTCCGGTTGAGTCTTCTGAGATTGCACTTGGTGTCCTCCTGAGGCTTGATACAAGTCGTGATGCCGATTGTGTGATTGTCTTCCCATCTCCGCTGCTTTCCGTGACCGTGTGGGTCGCGTTCGTGGTGGTGATCATCCCGTTCAGTTCGGCCACCTCACGGACGACCTCACGAATCCGCTTCATTGCGTCCAGCGACGTCTTGCCGCTTCCGTTCCTGGCAAGGTCAACCAGGCGCTCCATCTCCTCTGCCACGTCCCATTGAGTCGCCTTGATCGCCGCACCCACGCGGGTGGGACAGAAGAACGCCATGACGGCGTCGTCATTTGGATCCTGCTGGTTCGCAAGGCTTCTCGGTGTCAATCGACGTCAACCCTCTGATTGATGTTGTCGATCAGCGTGCTGATGCGCTGCTTGACCCTCGGGTTGCCCTTGGCTCTGACGGCACGCTGAAGCTCGGTGAGTCTCGGCTTGTACTTCTTCCTTGGCACCAGCGGGTTCTTGCGCCCACGGTTCTTGTTGCTCTCGACTTCCTGAATGAGAGAAGAGATGGGCTGGTTGCGCCTGCGTCCAGTCAGGTACAACGGACGATCAATTGGCACGGGACGTCTCGGGCTTGGGTCAAAAGACTTCGGGATGCCCTGGACCGCACGACCGGTGGTGTTTCCGAACTGGACCCTGGAAGGCTTGGTGAGTTCCTTGAGTTCCGCCTTGGCCTTCTGAATGCGCTCCTTCTTGAGACTGACAACCTTGGGGCTGTCGCTGTCCCTGATGACGTAATCGTCGTTGTCACCACGGAGCGCCGCCTCAAGGAAGTTGATCCTCTGCTGCCGATTACCAGCTCCTTGTCCGCGGAGGATGTTCTCGTTGATTGCACCTTGGATTGCCCTGGCTTCGTGTCCGGGCCTGAGACCAGGGCTCTTTGAATCGTTTTCCCTGGATGCACGATCCGCCTCGGTCACGAGTTCACGCTGACGTGGCCCAAGTTCATCACGGATCTGCTTGGCCTGGAACCGCAGCTGATTGAGTTGGTCACGCCTCGACTCAAGCGTCCTCGGCTCTGCAACGCTGGTGTCATCGGTCTTGAAGGTAACCTTGACGACCTTGTCCGGATCGGCACCACGCTTGATTTCGCCCTCGATCTTGGCAATCGCGGACTCGATCTCCTGAAGGCGGCGGACATCGCGGATCTGTGACGGAACCTGGGTCCGGTCTCCCGCCCTTCGGGCGAGGCCAGCCTCCTTCATGGAGGTGTCAAATCTTGCACGCTGGAGGACGCGCGCATCACCCTCGCTGCCGGCCTGTTCGCGGATCCGCGAACGAATCGACCTGACAGCCTCGTTCATCTCCTGGTTCTGGGGGTTCACCGACGGTCCAGGGCGGTCAAGCCGCCGGGCAGGTGGGGTCTTTCCGACGAATGCCTTGATGTCCTTCATCTCGATGCGACCCTTCGGACCAGTTCCGCGGATCTTCGAGACATCGACCCCAGCATCCTTCAGCGCCTCAAGTTCACGACGAACCGCCGGTGTCGGCTTGCCAATTGCCTTGAGGATCCGTTGGTAACGGGACTTGACCGCATCCCTTCGCTCAACAGTTCGCTGGCCAACCCGGTCAACCTGGCCGCCCTCGGGCTGGTTGCCACGAATCGAACCAGACTCAGCCGCAAGGTCACGCGGTGCTGGTGGGTCTCCACGCATCATTGCGTTGCCCTGCGCCTCACGAACGCGTCGGCTTCCCTGCCTTCTGGCAATTGCCTCGAAAACGCTTGCCTCTGCACCAGGCTGCGCAGCCAGGCGATTGCGCTCGGCATTGTTCGTTGCAGTTTGGTTGATGACTGACTTGAAGCGCTTTATCAAGTCATTGATCGGACCCGAATCGCCGTCAAGGTGAGACTCGATTACGGCGCGGACTGACGAACGTGCACCACCCCTGCCGCCACCAAGTTCAGCAACGTCCTCGATGGCGTCTTCCATGCGCTGATTAGCACGCCTCATCGAACGCTGGCTTCCTCTTGCGTCGCCAACGAACTTGACCTTTCCGGACACAACCCCCTGAAGAATCTCGACGGCACGCAGGAGTCTTGTGCGAAGTTCCTGCTCTTGCGTGTTTAAGCGGGACACATGCGAATCAGACGCCTTGAGCTTTGACGCTGGCTTTGTCCATGATGCGTCCGCATCAACACCATCGTCACCACCCATGATGGCGGCATCACGAAGCTTCTTCGTAACTCCGCTTGCACCTTTCGTTCTCCCGGACATCTGAAGCGCCTTGGCATTCGCGCCAACATCCAGTGACTTGATGACAGCGCGGATGATCTCAGCGCGCTCCATCTGGTAGGAGTTCATGACCTGGTCGGCCAGATCTTTGTCCGAGTCAGATCCGGACTTTAGGAGTTTACGTGCCTTGCTTGGAACACCGCTGACAACACCAAGCTCCTTCTCCAGCTTCATGAGTCGCTGGTTGACGCGGTTCACTGCACGCTTGTCGTAGCGGCGTAAGAACTTCCCAAGCGCTTCGTCGTTGACTGCCAGGAATCCGATCAGGTCATCGGCCATCTTCCCGGCTTCGTTGCTGGACGCCCCCGGTGTCCCCGTCCGTCCCTCGGTGACGACGTCGGTCTTGCGGGTCTGGGCTGCACCAACGTACGAACGCTGGTTGGGCTTCTCCTCCATTGCACGTTCAATGTCACGGTCGGTCGCTGTCCGTGTCGTGTCGTGCCCACCAGCATCGCCCTTGAATCCAAGGTTTGCGTTGAGCCGGATGGCGGCACGTCTTTCGAGGTCGTTCCATTCTCGGAGGGCAGTCTCGTCACCGGCTTGAACGCGACGGTAAAGTCTGTTCAAGTCATTAAACTCACCTGCAAGCATGTCGTCCGAGATGCCTGCGGATGTCTGCCTGATCCGGACATTTCCGGTCTCGCGGTCGAATTCTTCCTGGTTTCCGTCGGTGGAGATTTGCTTCAGCCGACGCGCACGCGCATTCGGCGCGTTCTGCGCAATGTCAGCATCCTCGTCACCTGAGTAGTCCGGTTGCTTTCCGCCGTCAAGGACACCCTTGAGCTTCTTGGGCTCGGGACGTGCGGCACCGGCTGGCTCCGGGACATTGAACTCCTCGCGCGCAAGCGAGCGAAGGTAATCCTTGAACTCGACGCTGTTTGGTCCGCGTTGAGGAATCCGCTTCCTCGATCCAGCTCCAAGAGTGCCACGCATCGCCGGATCAGACCCGATATTGTCGATGTGCTTCAGGGCAAGGCGGTATGCCAGCTCGTTGACGTCAACCTCCGGCGGATCGAATTCATCGCCCTTCTCCGCACGGATCATCTTTCGTGCAGCGGAACGGAAGTTTGCACCAAAGTTCCTGTCAAACCCGGATTCGTAGGCAGCACGCATGACCGTCTGGTCAATGCTGCCGTCCGCAATGCTTCGTGGACCCGGAACGAAGTTTCCGTCTGCGTCCGGTCCCGGAAGGCGGAACACTTCCGCATTCGGATTGAACGCCGCACCGTCGCCCACCAGCTGACGCTTGGTGGTGGTTGATCCCTGGGGAGCCTTCTGCGGCGGGCGGGCAAGCGAGGTGATGCCCCTGCCAGACGAGCCGCGAGCTGCGTTCATCCCCTGGATCAGGGGACTTTCGGTGCGAACCAAGGTCTTGACAGGCTTTCTGACGGCGGTCTTAGGCTTGGGCTTGGGCATCTGCAATGTCCTCTGGGAGCTTTGCAACAGGCACGGTGTCAGAATACTCCCGTGCAATGTCCGTGGGAAGCGTCGAGTAGGACAGTTCCGCCAAACGCGTGGTCAGGTCAAGCATCGCACGCTTCACCTGAGCGGGTGTTCCAATGCGTGCCAGTCGCCTGCCTGCCATGAGTTCTCCCACCAGCCAGCGCCAGTGGGTGCGGAGTTCCTCGATTGGGATGCTGCTTCTGGCGTGGGGGAGGTTGGTTCGCTTGCCGTTCTTGTTCTTTGCCCCCGGCATAAGGAAGTCCCGACCTCCCGCACGCGTGATTGCCTTCATGCAGATCTGGAACGTGACCGGGTCCACATACGCATGCCCCTGATCACCAAACACAAGTGGGCATCCAATGGCGCGGCACAGTCCACGGAAACCACGCTTCGACCGAACGAAGCCCTGAAGGTTCTCGAGGTAGTACTCCTCAGACAGGAGGCGCAGCCCACCGCCGAGCGAGATGTATGAGGGTGACTTAGAACCCACGGTCCCTCATGCGTGACAGCGATTCGTTCAGGTCAGACGGCATCCTGGCCAGTGCCCTGCCTCCTGCGCCAAGCCCGCCGAAGATGTCACTAATTGTCCGACTAACGAATGGGTAGTACTCCGAAAAGTTATCTATCGGGGTGTTGAGCGACCTTGTGAAATTGCGTGCTTCTTGATGACGATCCAAATCCGCTTTGTCTACTGATCCGGCAAGCGACTGATCTCGAAGAAACTCGTAGTCATCCGCAGTGCCATCGGGGACACCAAGCTGCCTGTTCATCATCCTCATGAAGTTGCGGATCATCTCTCGCTTTTTGAAATCAGTAGCGGCCCTTGCCGATTCTTCAATCTGCCGCGTGCGTTCCGCTTCTTCTTCCTGCTTCATCTTGTTCATCAGGAATTGGCGTTCTTCCTGAGACAGAAGCTCGAATGCCGGTCCGTGCTTGGAAAGATTCTCGTACAGTTCCGGGCTGACTTGCCGTGCTTTGTCGCGGAAGTCGCTCGGCACCATCTGTCCAGTGGGCGACATCAATTCGGAAGGTCGTTCAATGGTTTCGGGGATGCCGGGCTTCTGTGCCCGGTTGTCATCCTGGCGCGCAATGAGTTCGGGCGGCTTTGGAGGGTTGCGTGCCAGACGGTCCGCGTTCCGTTGCGCCATCTCTTTGTCGGCAACCTTTTTTGCAGTCTGGTACCAGAGGCCTGGATTCGTGTACTTGGTCTGGTCAAGGTTCTTCTGGATCTCTTGATCGCTGTACATCTTGTACAAGTCAGGAAGTTCTGCTGCCCATGACTTGTAGAACGGGTCCTCAGCTTCAGTCGGTTGTGCAGGCTTTGGCTGTTCAGGCGGCTCAACAACCGGCTTTGGTGTTTCCCCGGTCTTCTTTCCGGTTGCTTCGGGACGAGTGTCGTCAATGTCTTCGCGCGTCGGCTCGGATGGGTACCCCTGCTTCGCGCCCTGGAGCACCTGGCTTGGCGTGAACGATGGGGTGTTCGCGTACCACTTCTTGCGCTCTCGGTTGATAGCTGCGGTGCGCTCTGGGTGGTAAGTGAGCGAGTTGATGGGCGGTGGGATGAAGGCTTCCTTGCCCATCATCCGGATGCCGATGTTCGGATCGTTTGAGAAGATCGCTCCGCCAAATCCGGCTGTCTTGGCATTGCGCGCGAGGATCTCGCTGAGACGAGGGTTTTCGCCAAACATGGGATCTCTCCTTGTGGAATTCTTCGCGTGATGGTACAATGTTGGATCGGGCTTCAAGCCCCAAACTCAGGAGGCAAAACATGGATTGGAGACAGGATCCGCTCAACTCGGTTGAGCCGACAAAGGTGGCGCGTCGTGTCATGCAGGAGCGTTTCAAGGATTCCGGGGTGTACAAGTGGCGCAACGACTGGTGGGTCTGGCGCGACAACCGCTGGGTGGTGATGGATGACGAGAGGCTGAAGGACCTAGTATGGGTCTGCCTTGAGGATGCCGTCTGGGAGAAGCCCACCAGGAATGGGCTGGTGATCGAGCGGTATGGGCCGGACAGGCTGAAGATCGACGGGGTAGCTCGGGCACTTGAGGCACTGGTCCGGATCGACACGGAGCAGGTTCCGTGCTGGATCGGGACACCACTTGGGGACTTTGATCCCGGCACGACCATTGCGTTCGAGGACGTGCTGTTTAACGCGGCGACCGGGAAGACGATCAAGCGGCCGAAGAACTGGTTTGACCCGGCGGTTCTGCCAGTGCGGTACGACGCCGAGGCCAAGTGCCAGAGGTGGTTGAAAGCGGTCAACGAGTGGAGTGACGGCGATCCGCTGTGGTCGGAGCTGCTGGCCCGGTGGATGGGGTATTGCCTGCTGGGCACGAGGCGGTATGCCCGGTGGATGCTGATGTACGGCAAGATCCGTGGCGGCAAGGGCACCATCAGCAGCGTGATCCGGAAGCTGATCGGCAGAGCGGCATTCATGTCGAGCAGCCTGGAGGATCTGTCCGGCGAATTTGGGATGGACGGGCTAGAAAGGGCCAAGGTCCTAAGCATCAACGAGGTGAATGAGGTCGATTCAAAAGCGGGTGAAAGGGTCTGTCGGGTGCTGAAGAACATCGTCGGACAGGACCCGATGACTGTGAACGTGAAGCACCAGCGGCAGCAGCGGAATGTGATCGTGAATGCGGCTCCGATGCTTCAGAGCAACGAGATCCCGGTGCTGCCGAACAAGGGGCGCGGGTTGAGCGGGAAGATGCTTGTGCTGCCGTTTGAGGTCAGCTTCGAGGGTCGGGAGGACCTGAGCCTGGAGGACCGGCTGGAGGATGAGTTGCAGGGGATTGCGGTGTGGGCGGCAATGGGTGCCCGCCGGCTGTTGTCGGCTGAGTTGGACAAGCGGTGGCCAATCCCGGTTGCGGCTCAGGATGCGGTGCGGCTGTACCACCTGCAGAACAATCCGTTTGATTCGTTCCTGCACGCCCGGTTCGTGCAGCGCCGGGACGGGTTCGTAGCCAACGAGATCGTGAAGGATCAGTGGGAAGACTGGCTGGACAGCAACAAGATCCGGCTGCATGTCCCGGCTAACATGCTGTTCGTCAAGATGTGCCAGGAGTCCAGCTGGGGACTGCGGCAGACGCGGTTGCCAGAGTCACAGGGACACCAGAGGGGTCTCGTGGGGCTAAGCCTCCGCAAGAACCAAGAAGACGAAGTTTAAGTTCCACCAAGCTCCAATCCTGCCCCCCAGGTGCCCCCAAAGCCCTGGGGGGTTTCCTTTCGGGAACACACGCATACCAAGGATACCAACCTTTCTCTTTCCTGAGAGAGAGAAAATCATATATAGAGAAGAGAGAAAAGCACGGAAGGATAGGTACGCGAGGAAATTTGAGAGGAGTGGGGTCTTTCTCCTGCTACTACGTAGCACCCCAGGGGGCCGACCGGGGGTCGGGGTCTGAAGACCTGCTACGTATCCGCGACGGAGTGGCGTCCAATAATGAACGCCTGCATGGCTCTCCGAGCGTGTGCTCGGGAGATGCTCACTGACGTGTGTAGTGAGCATCTCCCCTGCTCACACACGTTGACGCTCGGTTTGCCACGCCGTACGTCAGCGACGTGAGTACGACGATTGGCGCGTGCCAGTCCGTACTCGCAACAACGTGGCAACAGAAAGGTTAGTCACATGGCTACCAAGTCACTTGCTTCCATCCTGTCCGCCTCCAACGCCGAGGTCGTCCGCGAGCAGCGCCGTCAGACGGAGTTGCCCAGCGGCACCTTCAAGGCGACGCTCTGTGGCGTCAAGGAGGAGTCCTTCCGCGGCCGCGAGGGACACCACGTGCCTTACCAGCGCGTGACGTTCCGCGTCGGCACGGCGACCTACAGCGTCTCGCTGGGGCGTCTGTGGTTCAAGGTCAAGGGCGGACGTGAGCAGATCGCGGCGGTCCTCAGCGCCGGCCACGAGGTCACCGTCAAGATGACCTCGTTCAAGGACGACCGGACCGGCAGGCTCGGATACGACGTCGACTGCGCCTAAGCCGGCACGGACAGCGCGTGAGCGCGAGTCGGCACACCCCATGCGACGGGGTGTGCCCTCTCGTTCCCACTCGTCGTGAGAACGACAGTCACCAACAGAAAGGCAAGCATGCTCGACCACCTCAAGGCTGCGACAATGACGCTGCTCAGCTTCGGACGCGACCTGGCCCGTCCGTTCCGCCCCGACGTCTGGCGTTACCGTTACAAGGACGCCCTCTACGAGATCCGCAACCCGTGGGACGACTACCACGGCGAGTTCGTGGAGTACTGCGTCGTGGATGACGCGCCCAACCCCGACGGCGACCGGGACTACCCCGGCCCCGAGAGCCTCGACGACATCAAGAAGATGATCGACGACGGACTCGCGGCCCTCACGCCAGCACAGTCAGCCGACATGCTCGAGTCCCTGACTCCAGTCAAGGATCAGGTCTACAACGGCCCGCTGTACTGCAGCTCGTGCGAGTTCAACCTCGTGCCTGACAACGAGGGTCGATGCACCGCATGTGGTGCAGAACACACATCTCTGTGACGCCTGAGTCGTCGGGCCACCCCACCAGATGCGACCTGGTGGGCAACCCCGTCCACTTTGGACAACCGCACCAGCCGGTCGCTGGCCTAGCAGAAAGGGACCTTCAATGGTCAAGCAGTTCTTCTCGTCGATCCTCCACATCGCCTTCATCGTGTGCATCATCGGCACCAGCATGTGGGGTCTGTTCAACCCCATCATGGAGATGGCCGGCATCTGGAAGTTCCAGTACGCCAGCACCGTCAACTCCGTGATCCTCCTCGTGCTGTCCTGCTGGATGCTCTACCACATCAAGGAGCTGCTCGAGGACATCTCGTACAACAAGTCCCGCCTCAGCAAGTCGCTTGAGGATCCCGCCTCCAACTAAGGAACAAGCATGTGCGATCCAACCTGTCCAGTGTGCGGCAATTTCTTGGAGGGCGATGAGTACACCTCTGCCCTCATGTGTCCCTGGTTCCAGCCGCACGAGGACCTGTGCCCAGAGCCGGACTCCGGCCCTTGGTACTGCAACACCGATGGCTTCACAGACTTCGTCGAATGCGATGGCTGTGACATGCATCGCCATCCCGATGACCTGACCACCTGCTCGTACACCGAGCCCGATGGCAACATCGATTCGTTCCGCTTCTGCAAGGACTGCATCAGCGACAACTCCAAACCCACCGTGAGTGCACGAGAAAGGAGGCCCAAGAATGGATGACATCATCGACATCCTGACGGAGAAGCGCGAGAAGATCCGCTGAGTGTCAACTATCCGGTGACACTCAACACGACGGCGCCCGGCGGGGGATGCG
>Ga0169931_10008427_pt1 | contig 15044 bp, 9 predicted proteins | sample Kivu_15m_20L_FD_129675 | JGI IMG/M metagenome (GOLD analysis project Ga0169931, IMG submission 129675) | Freshwater microbial communities from Lake Kivu, Western Province, Rwanda to study Microbial Dark Matter (Phase II) - Kivu_15m_20L... | ecosystem: Environmental > Aquatic > Freshwater > Lake ... | reverse complement strand
TTAAAATTTATTCCTCTTTAAAATAGAGTATTTAGTGATTTTTGATTAAACTTAATACAAATAAAATTTTAAATATGAATAAAACAAATATAAAATAAATTAAAGAGATGCGTAAAATCATATATATGACCCTATTTAATAAAAAATGTCTTTACATCTAAAATATTTTAGGTAACCAATTTTTTATTTTATGGGTATATTTGTCCATATAGATCCTTTTTCTATCACCGTCCTTTTATTTAATTTTATTTATGGATAATTTAAAGGATATTCGAAATTAGAGTGATGTTTTATTTATAAACATATATATTGATTGTTTTATTGGATATTCGTTTTATTTTCTATTTATATCTGCTTGATCTTGAGACAAAATAATAGTATGTATTCTTTCTTTTAGGTTAAGCTCGGCTTTCTAATTTAATTCCACTAGCAACAATTAAAAATGCTCTCATTGATATAGCTATTCCAACATACAATATATTGACTGGTTAAATTTTCTTATCGTTTTGCTTAAAATTGTGCATAGTTTATTGGAGTGAATTTTTTATTTAAATATTTATTATTTTAATATTAATTAAATATTTTTATTTATAATTGAAACACAGAAAATTTTTAGGATGCCCCATTCACTAAATCAAAGAAGATTCCTCCCAAACTCATCAATTTTTCATGATTTCCTTTCTCGACTATCTCTCCGTTTTCAAGAACGAAAATTACATCTGCATTTCGAATAGTTGACAATCTAAATTATTAAAAGAAAATTATTTACCTGTGAGCAACCACAACAGAAGTTCTATTTTTCATAATCTGATCCAAAGATTTTTGAATTTCCATTTCTGTATTCTTATCTAAGGCAGAGGTAGCTTCATCAAGAAGAATAATTTTAGGATCTCTTACAATTGCTCTCGCAATTGCAATTCTTTGCTTTTCACCTCCAGAAACAGGAAGTCCATTTTCATCTTTATCTAGCAAGTGACTAATTTGTGAAAAATCCGCTGCGTTGTTTATTTCATAGTCCTCAGCATCAAATTTACCATACATGATATTTTCTCTGACGCTGCGCTTAAATAGAATAGGTTCTTGTCCGACGAGACTAATAAACTTTCTTAAATAATTGATGTCATATAATTTTATGTCAACATCATCTATTAGAATTTGTCCATTTAGAAAATGTCCATCACCTTTAACATCATAAAATCTTTCCAAAAGCTGAATTATAGTCGACTTTCCTGAACCCGAAGCACCTACAAAGGCAGCAACTTGACCAGGGAAAATCTCAAGACTGACATTATTTAAAACGATTTTATCTCTTGTTGGATAAGCAAAAGTCACATTCTTAAATTCTATTTTACCCATTATAATATCGGGCTTCAAAGCATCTGGTTTTTGATCAAAGGGGTCTAATAAGGATACTTCCTCTTGAATTCTCATAAGATTATTTAGTGATTGGTTAGCCGAAGATATATCTCCTATATACTTCTGGGCCATACCTAAGTATAACATAGCCATTGAAAACGTAAATAAAGTAGTTAAAACATTGCCGAATGTTGTAGTTCCATTTGCTATCCAAACTCCTCCCAAATAAAAGGAGAGACAGAATGGGACATAAATAATTCCTTGTGAAATTCCATATAATGATCCATTTATTAAAGAAATTTTTTTCAGGTTCTTGTAAGGTTCTTGAAGGATCTTCTTATACATGTATATCGCTTTGGCTTGGAAATTGTAGCTGTAAACAGTTTTAGTGTTGCACACACACTCCGACAATAATTCGCCTGCCTCATATATGGATGCTTCACTATTTAAACTGTCTGACTGTGAAATTTTAAAATAAAAAAAGGAAGTGAAGAACATGATAGGAGTAAATGCTAGGCATAATAAATCTAATCTCCATTCATAATAAAGACCAATGATATTTGCCACTAATAGCATAATTATTGATTGAGTAATAACCCCGATAGAGCCAACGACTATGTTATTGACATTCGCTGCATCATAAGCAAGCTTAGTAAGTAAACTTCCGGGATTATTTTCATTTTTGTCATAATAACCAATATGCATTCTCATGTATTTACTGAATATTATCTCTCTAAGCCTTTTGGATAGGTGTTCTCCTATAGCGTCATATGAATAACTTATTAATAAAATAAATATAAAAATGATACCTTTGCAGATACATGCCTAAACCCGTAACAACTGCAAACAACAAAAATATAAAAAGATAAATCCATCCTTGCTTTACAATTTTATCAGGATCAGATGTGACTATCATATCCGTGTAAAAGGCGATTAGTAACCCTAAAATAGGAAAGCATATTCCTAGTACCACCGATGATATAAGAGCGAGGAAAACTAGCATCTTTTGTTCTAATACCATGTCTATGAGCATTTTTTTATGTTTCTTTAATTTTTGTTCATCAATTTTTTGATCTGTAGATTCCTCATTTATAAAAGGTTTTTCTTCGTTAATTACGTCGGGAAGTTTGCGTCTAATAGACATGCTTAATTTTCCGCTTATAATTGATTTTCTTAAGCTTACATGTGATTTTCTTTCTATCATACTTAAACTACTAATTGAAGACTTACGAGGAGTTTTATCATCCTTGTATAATTGGTATTTTATCATGTTTGAGTAGTACCCTTGTATAGCATAGAGAGATTCGTGAGTTCCAATTTCTACTATCTTTCCAGCGTCTAGCACAATTATATGCTCAGAATTTTTAATTGTTGAAAGTCTATGGGCTATCACTATTGTTGTAATTTGTTTTGAAATAGAATCTATCGCAGATTGCACTTCCTTTTCGCTCTTTACATCAAGAGCGGATGTTGCCTCGTCTAAAATTAAAATTTTTGGTTTTCCTAATATTGCTCTAGCTATTGCGATTCTTTGTTTTTGTCCCCCTGAAAATTTAGATCCTTTAACTCCAACTAAAGTTTCCAATCCATTTGGCAAATTAGAAAGAAACTCGTTAACATGAGCCATTTCACAGGCTTTATGAATTTGCTCATCTGTAATATTTTCTCTTCCAATTAAAATATTTTCTTTAATAGATTTATTAAAAAGCATTGGCTCTTGAGGAACATAACCTATTTGAGATCTTAGATAAAATTTATCCATTTTTGAAATATCTAATCCACCTATTTTAATTTGACCTTCATTGATCTCGTAAAATCTCTCTATAAGAGAAATAATTGTACTTTTTCCAGAACCACTTGTTCCAACAATAGCATTAAGAGAATTTTCTTTTAATTTGAAACTTATACCGTCAAGTATCTTTCTGCTAGGATTAGATGGATAGGAAAAAACAACATTCTTGAATTCGATTTCCGAATTATCAATTTGAGTTGTACTATTTTGATTTAATTTTAAGTTTTCAGACTCTCGAGTGATGGTTGAATCCCTCAACTTATAAAAATGATAAGCAGAGCTGCAGGATTCTATAATTGCTTTAAAATTAGGAGAGGCTTCTGAGATAATAAGGGAACTAAGCAAGATACAATTAAGAACAATATTAATGTCTCCGGGACGTATTACATGTCCAAAAATGCTGCTCTGATCCCTATTTGTGTAAAGATAAGCTGCAACTAATATTCCTATACTTATTCCCACATAATTGAAAAAATACAATAAAGCGAAAAAAGTTGATATCTTTTTTATTTTGCTAGTGCTAAATTTAAATGCTTCGTTCAATTTTGAATTGTATCTATTTATTTCGAATTTATAATTTGCAAAAGAAGAAACTGTCTTGAAATTATAGAGAACTTCTTCAGCAATACCTCCAGCTTTTTGGTAGTTTTCCCTGCTACTTTCTGCAAAGTCATCAATTTCGTTATTTTGTGATAAACCAAAAAATACTATAAAGGGAGTCGCTGAAACACAAGCAAGAGCCAATTTCCAATTAGTGATGAAACCAAAAGTAATGCCGGATGTAACAAAGAATGTATAAAAAATTGCATTCCCTATCTTTAGCCCTAACTAAGAATTAAAGAAATATTACCCCTGCTTCAATGGCTCTCGTTTGTGATTCTACTCTTGAAGTAATCTCATGAACATTCTGTTTGTCGAACCAAGATTGATCTTGAGACAAAATGATTCTAAAGTATTCTTTCTTATACTTTAAACCCAGCTTTCTACCATTATAATACCATAAGGAACAATGAAAAAATGCACCCACAAGTGTTGCTATTCCAACATACAAATATATAAAACAGTCATGTTTAAGAGTTTTGTAGTGTGCATCAGTCAAAGGATTAGGCGGTATCAAGTGATTGATTGAATTACCAATAACAAATTCGAAAACGTTAAAGGAAATTCCGAAAAATATACTGAATATTGTCGCGGTTATTACTACTGCATAATCATACTTGTTAGATAGTTCGAATTGAAGTTTGAATATGTTTATTGACTTTCCTGTAGTTGTTTCTGTTTCTTGCTCCTCTTTTTCATTTTTTAATTTAGATTCAATTATCAACTTAGCAGTTTCCTCATTATCTGAATTTTCAATCATTGATAAGTTTATATGTCTTTGGGTCTGATCATTTATCATTTTGAATAAAATAAAACATTGAAATATTTATTTAAATGGACATAAAAACGCATATATTAAAACGTTTATAAATGATTTAAATTTATATTTATTTAATACAATAAAGTATTTTATATATACAATGAAAAGGATTAATATAAAGATAATTTTTGTTTAAAAATCAAAGAAAATTTCTCGCTTCTTATGAATAAAAATGTTAGTTATCTTCTTTATTTACTTACATAAAATAAAATAGTTATTTATTTTATTAAATTCGTGTTAGTATTAATGAATTAATAAATTAATTTATTACATTATCCTTGAATAATCCGATAATCCTTTTAGAGTAAACAATAAAAGTTTATAAGAGCTTTATTTTGAAAATTAAATAAACAAACCATTAATAAATTTTATGACTTTTGAAATTTTGATTTATCTAAATATCTCTTTAATTATAAATCTTCTTTGTTTAAATTTTATAAATTTTAGGGTTACAACAATTTTTTTATATAATTTTAAATTTTAGAATATTTATAAGTAATCATAAATTTCCTTCAGTTTCAAATGTTTTAATTATAGATTTAGTTAATTATTATTTAAAATTAAGTACTGCTTTTTATTTTACATGATTCTCCGAAACTTTTCATAGAGTCACAAAGGAATTTCAAATCATCATCATTGTGATTGACAGTGATTCTAACAAAATTATCATATGCAATATTTCCGAAATAATGATTTGAGAAGGGGATAAGCCCAATTTTGAATTCTTTGTAAGCGGCCCTACAGAATGCTCTATCCAATTATTCAATTGGTCTATTATCATCATCAACTAAATACTTGTGAGGTAATTTTCCTCTGAATGCTTCAACATTCAATACGAAATAATAGCTTCCTTCCCATCTTAAACAGTTGATTCCACAGTTCATCATTTCCTTTTCGACTCTTTTTATTCTATCATTTATATCACATCGACTGAATTCATAATAACTTGAAAATTTATTATATGATTTAATTGCAGAACTCAGATTTTCTCTTGTCAGCATCTGATCAAGTTGAGGCGTCAAGTGAACATCTGCAGGAAAAATCTTACCGATCTTGTGTATCATATTTTTATCCCCCATCATGAATCCTACTCTAATTCCATTTGCGTTTAATGATTTCCCCATACTGTAGGTTGTAATCGTTCGATGGAAATTTTCAGGACAAGCTATGGAGAAAGGCATAGGATCTACTTCGTCTGAATAACAGTGGAAATATGCTCTGTCTTCTAATATAAAAAGATTCGGGAATTCTTTTATGCATTCTGAGATTTTTTGGAATTCCTCCTTTGTAAAGACTCTTCCAGTCGGGTTATTTGGATTAGAGAGAATCATCAATTTACACTTAGGATTAAGAATACTTCTTAGTGAATTGAAGTCGAATTCGAATCTATTTGAGGTTTTGTCGAAGTACATACCTATTGGTCTAATTTGAATATCTTTCCTTAAAATTGTTCTGCAAAGATGTAATGGATAGATAGGTTCAAATACAATAAGCTCATCATATGGTTCACAAAGTGCTTGAATGCATGCGCTAATTCCTCTTAGATCTCCGTTTGATACAAGTATATTATTGATGGTTAAATTGGAATTTTTGAAATATTTTTTAATATCAGGGAAGTTTTGTAAAAATGATTCTTTTAAATCTTTTCTGCCTGAAAATTCTGGAAATTGTAAATCTGCATTTGTACAATTTTTTGCTAATTTTTGAAGATTTTCAAACAAAAATTGAGGTACCGGGTTACTCCAAGCTCCATATGGGTTAAGTCTATATGATTCACTCAGTGGGTATTTCATCTCTCCACAACTTAGGTCTTCTCCTTCATATGTTGGTGAGAGTTCTTCTGAAAATATTTCCTCTCTATTTCTGTAAAGTAATGTCGAAATTTTGTGTTCTCCTAGCATATCTGTTTATATTTTTCTAGTTCTATCTTATAAAGATCCTTTATTAGGCAGTTATTTTATTCTAAAAAAATCAGGGGTTTAATCTTAAATTATATTATTAATTTAATCTATAAAACTGTATATTTTTAATAAACAAATTATAAAAATTTTTATTTGTGATATTTTAACAATATTATTTTAACAAATTCTAATATTATAATAATCTCTATTAATTATTAGATTAAGATCTATATTTATTACAAAGTTCTATAAAGATATTTTCCATATTCGATTGTGAAATAGCGACATCCTTAACATAAGGCAATATTTCATTTATCCTTTGATTATCACTTTTTCTTTTAAATAACTCAAATGCCTTAAATATGTCTTTTTTATTTTCGTTTTTTATTGAAATTGAGTATATCCCAGAAGTATTGTAATTAATAAAGGAATGAATGAAAAGAAACTTTATATTATCATCAAACACAAAAAATTTTGATCCAATTAGGTTTAAATCAATTGCTAAAATTAATTTATAAATAATTAAAATATACTTATTGTAAGTATTATCCCTTCCAAATGTAAATTACGCAATTCTGTACAATTTCCTAAAAAACGCATTTTACCACTTATAATTACACCCAATTTATCACTCAAAAACTCAGCTTCATCCATCAAATGAGTTGTTAGAACAATGACTCGATTTTTTTTTATTACGTTTATTAATTTCCAGATCTTTCTTCTATTATTAGGATCAAGTCCTGATGTAGGTTCATCCATGAAAATCACGAATGGGTCACCTAAAGTTGAGATGCAGATAGAGAGGCGCCTTCTCATTCCCCCAGAGAGATTGTTTACTTTAATAAATTTTAACTCTTCTAATCCGACTAGATTTAATTTCTCATCAATATATGATTCTATCTTCTCTTCTCTGATCCCTCTTAGTCTAGAATATAAATGCAAAGTCTGGTAAACGTTCAATTCATCCCAGAAATAATCAAACTGTGAACATATTCCAACCATCCTTTTAACATATATAGAATCGATAAATAAATCTGAATGGATCATAAAAGGACCGAGTTTAGCATATCCTTCACTTGCTGCTATTTGACTAGTCAAGATGTGTATCAATGTAGACTTCCCTGCTCCGTTTGGGCCAAGGATAGTAAACACTTCGCCTTTATTTATTTCTATATTTATGTCATTCAATGCATCAAAATTGTTGTTGTATATTTTGCTTATCGAAAGAATACGAAGGCCGTTTGGAATCGTCCGCTTTTTGTTGAGAATAGATATCTGCTTTTTTTCATTTATGACTGACACATGGCTTTCTTTTAGTATAAAGGACGAATTCTCATCGTTTTGTAAATTAGAAAGACGCTTTTCATTTTTTAGGAACTTTTCATAGGATTTGTTGCAGGAGTTTTCTATATTTTGTCTTATTAAATTCAATTTCTTAACACTTACTAAGGAATAAATTTTTTTTAATAACAAATGATATCTTTTAATAAAGTATTGACTGTGTTTTATATTAAATTTTTTATCGTCATGTTTAAAGTTTTGTTTCATTTCATTAAAAAATATCACTAAAATGAATACAAAATTCAGAAGAAAATACCAAAGAAAGGTATCAAACAAAGAATCTACATCATATTCAATTCCAATCCTTAACTTTCCAGTAAGTCTATTAAACATGTCACGAATGGTAAAATATCTCCCAGGGACCCATTTCAATTTAGGTGCATCAAAATGAAATGAGCAAACTCTTGAGATTAGAAGATAACTTTTACTAAAAAGAAACGGGGGATAAAAATGAAAGATATATTTAAAAACCTTAAGAAGGATGAAATAAAAATCATAATTCATATTCGTAGCGAATAAAATAAAAACGATTCCATAACTGGTGAATATACACTGTGTTACTATCCCTATAAGAATAATTGAATAAGACACAATAGTTGCTGTTTTCAAAGAGTTTATACATGATGATAGACACATCCCAAATAGCTGCATTGTAAATGAGAAAGAAAAAAACAAGATGATTAAAATTAAAAGATTTGAATTTGTAAAAAACTCGAATTTGAAAATATATCTGCCAAACATCACTGTTTCTAAAGCGAGTATAAGTGAGATAATTAAAATGACAACTAACCAGCTTACCCAATAACCTAAATGAGATAAGCCATATAAATTTGTATAGTTTTTTAGCATATTTTCCTTTTCCTTAACTATATCTAACATAATTATTGCAAAAATTAAGATAGTAGGAAAGAATAAGTAAAAGACTCCGAAAAGAGAAGAAACATTTGCATTTTTACTGAATCTTGTAATTGTTGTAGGATAAGCCTGTGATTGTATACCTTCTAATTTTGGAAAAGGAGAAATTCCTTTTACTTTTGCATAATAGGCTAGATATCCATTGTCTATTACTGTTTTTAAACGTAGTAGTCTATTATCTACAGGCCAAGGATTATTAAAAGAATCTAAAAATCCATTCGGGACATTAGTTATATTGTAGATGATTGTATAAAAGTTGTCTTTTGGGTTGGAATTTACATAACCTAATAAATTTCGTGAGTTAGAATTAGAATTGGTGAATTCTCTTTTGCAAGGTATCGAAATTTTATTAAAGGTGAGGCTTTTTGCAAAATATTTATTTATTATAAATTACCTTGAAAAACAGAATGAAATCGCGTATTGCACTTTGTTAGGGTTTTTTTCAAAATATGTATATAGATCATCATAATTATCATTTGAGATGAGTTTAATATCCTTTCCTATAGTTAAATTTGTTTGATTTGCTACGGATTCTATTATAAAATTCGTTTGAATATATTCTTCTTTTGTCACATTTCCCTAATAATAGATAAAACTATATTACATACTGTTATAGCTATTCCTATACTTATACAATCTTTTTCGTACCTACCCAAATTACTTGTAGTACATTTGAGGCTAATCCTATCTACTGCTATTATCTCATGGTATATTATTCTATTTGATTCGTTGTATTTGTCTGTCATCATTTGAAATATTTGAAGAACAGTTAGAAAAATCAAGGGAGATAGCAATATGAATAAAAGAACTTTCAAATTATTTTTGTAGATTAAATATTTTTGAGAATTCATTAATTTCACTTCTTCATAAAATGTTAAATATTTTGTCGAGAATTCTATTTTAGTTTTACGAGAATGCTTGTAATCTGAGTCGTTAATTATTATAAATTTGCTTTTGTCCCCTTCCATAGAATGTTCAGGCGAATTCAGGATTAAGTTATTTACTTGACTTTCGATATGATCTCCATTGATTTTTTTGAGTTCTATCATTTTTTTTAATATTTAAATGTTAATTTTCTTTCAATATTTCTTTATTTTAGTAATAGATTTATTTAGTCATTATACAAATGCTTTTTTAATTTACTTATAATCAGATTTGTATGATTCATAATATTTTCCTTTTTAAAGCATAATTGTTATCATTAATAGTGTAAATTATTAAATTAAACAAATTATGGATAACATACTAACATGTGAAATATGCAAATTAAAATTTGATGATAATCTAAGGCTTCCTTTAACACTCACATGTACAGATACCATCTGCAAAACTTGTTTAGAAAACTTGAAAAAAGTTAAAGTTAATAAATGCCCGAAATGCAATCGAGATGTAAAATTGATCAATATGAATATAAGTCAATTAATTCCAAACAATAAGATTTTAGAAATTCTGAATCAAAAGAAAGATAAAAAAGATTACAAGAAAATCAAAGATATAAAAGATTCAAGAAGTTTAAAAGAGCTACCTAAAAACTACAAAAAACAAAACAGCGACTCTTGCTCAAGCTCGAATTCAAATATCTACACAGATGAGTCAAAATCAAATCAAAGTGAAGAAGAATACGAATCAATCGAAGAAGGAGATGAAAATGATTCAGAAAGAGATGAGGAAAATTCACAAGAAGAAGTAAAATCCAATAGTCAATTAAATTCAGCCTACTCTGATAGATTATATAACGATTATTGCATCAAGCACAAAGACAAACTTATAGAATTTTTTTGCAAAACATGTACTCAAGCTGTTTGTGTTAATTGCATTTTCTACATTCACAATGGTCACAACTTAACAAATTTAAACGAAATATCATTAACGATAAGGAATAACATCAGCGATTTTACGAAAATTTTGACTAAATTGCAAAAAGTCAACATGGATAATTTTTCTACTTCCAAATCGAAAAGGGAAGAGCTACAACAATTCAAAGAGAAACAAATTAATATAGTTACTAAGCTTTTCCAGGAGATATCTGACTTCCTTGAAGATAAGAGAAATGAAATTATAAAAGAATTTGATTCTAAATACTCCCAAGAATTTAAACGTTTTTCTAAGCTTAATTGTCTTTTAACTAATTCTATGAATGAAACGAACAAGATAAAAAAGGTAAGTGAGCAATTAGAGTTTTTTGTGAAGAATCATTCTGACGCTACAGTTTTAAAGAAAATTGATGAATTAACCAAATTTCTTCACAAATCTTACATGGATATTAAAAGATTATACAAAACAGAAATTTCTCTTAAAGCTGAGCTAAAGATCGATCCTAACTTCAATCCTCTTTCAATCAATATCAAAAATTTGATTTCGATGATAAAATCTATTGACCCAAAAATGATTTGTTATGCGAATGAAAAAAATGAAATTTCAAAAGATAATAATCTAGAAAGGATGCAAGAAAAAAATTATCTATTAGAAAAAATATTAAACAGTAAAAAAGGCAACACTAGGGGTAATTTAGAAAATAAATTGGAAATGTCTCAAAGCTTATATCTATTCAAGAGAAAAAATAGAGGAAGAAGTGCTAAGGAGACTTACTTAGATTTTAACAAAAATTTAGAAACTTTTAATAACTATGAACTCAACAAAATTTCTGAAGAGAGTGGGACAATACACAATGATATAGAATTAGTCAAGAAGAATTTCAACACAAATGAAAATTTTATGAGAATTGAAAATCAATTAAGAAATATTTCAAGAGAAAACAGCGCAAATAGTATACCAGATGAAGACAATAAAAATCTTTTATGTAGTATTACTGAGAAAGAATACGACTTTAATAAACAAGTAATTAGAAATGATGAGGGAATAGAAAAAAACGAACTAAGGAAGCTGAAGAATTCTATTTCTTGTAATAATAATTTTAAGAATAAGAATGACAAAAAAATAGTATCAGCTAAGACCCAGAATGAAATCGATTATTCAAATTCCAATAAAATGTATAATTCTAAACTAGCTAAAATTCATACATATCCTAGGAAAGAATTAAAGGAATACGGAAAAGCCACTTCGAAAAATATTAATAGTAATAAATTACAAGATATAGACAATAAATATATAGCTCGGAAATCTAAAAATGAAGAATCATCATACATTCTATGTGTAGGAGATACCAATTTCTTACTAAAATATGATCTAGATCAAGATAGATGGCAATTTATAAATACTGAAGAAAAAATATCAAAGTCTACAATATCCTCTACCTCTAATAATAATATAATGGAAAAACTAAGATATTCTTCTCTTGTTTCGATTTCTCTTGACAAATTTATTATGACAGGGGGCTGTAAAATAAATGACGAAGAAGCTTCTAATTTATGTTTAGAATTAAACATTTTTAATAAAGATCGTGATTTAAAGTCAGAAATATCTGTGAATAGTAAAGTAATTTTCAAAGGATTAAAAGGAATGAATAAACACAGATACGCCCATTCTTCACTAATAATTAACAATTACATATATGTTCTTGGGGGTTTTGACCATAAAGACGACCAGAAAACACATCCATCTACATTGAAAGCATGTGAGAAATATTCAATTAAAGACAACAAATGGATTGATATTGCTTATTTAAATACTGCTCGAGCTTTCTTTGGAACATGCATTGTCAATAGAGAAAGCATATTTTCCTTTGGAGGATTTTCTGATGAGCAAATACTTAATTCAATAGAAAAATATGATATATTAGCAGATACATGGATCAGTTACTTTATACGATTACCTGAAAAGCTTGCGAAAATGGGTGTAGTTAACTACAATAGTCGTAAGATTATTATTATGGGAGGAATCGATTCCAGCTATAGAATTGTAAATAAAGTAATGGAATTCGATTTGTTAACGAACAAATTCAGAAACTTAAATGATATGCTTTATGCAAGAAGCTTTAACCAGTCAGCGATTTTATTTGATAATTATGTTTATGCAATCGGAAATAATCCAGAAAGTAATTGCGAAAGAATCGACCTTGCTAAAGATGAATGGGAAACGATTGAATCTTATTCGAATGTCATGAGAAACAGAAGGCAAAATGAACTTTATAATTTTTGTTTCAGCGTTTCGTTGCAAAATAATAGTCAATAATTTTTTTTTAATTAGTTACTAAATCCTACTAAAAACATTTTTTCTGTATCAAATAAGTCAAGTTTTTAAATAGATAATAAAATATGTTTTATTAATAATTAAATATAGTTTTTAAATGTATCGAAAATTCAGTTTATTTTTAATTTTTACATATAATTAGAGTATTTATATTAATTATTTTATTTTATGTAATTTTTTTAACATAAGTATCATAATTCTCAACATCTAATTGTTCACATCAAACTTATATATATCTTAAAATATTCAATTTAGTATTATCATCAAAATTTTTATCAAATTTACATATAATCCTTAAAGTATATACATGCTTCATTAGGTTCAACATTTAAGTTTGCTTTTTTCTTCCATTCTCTCATATAAATTATGTGTAAATTGTCAACTCTTTCCGTTAAAAAAGTATTTTCTGAATGCATATCTGTAGATATTTCCAATTTATCCAGGTTTCTTTTAAAGTTTTCGTTTTTCTTTATATTAATAGTTTTAATTTTTCTCTGAACGTATCCTTTGACATATCTATTATCATTTGAATATATATTGACCCAATTTATCATATCAAAATAAGGATGATTTTTAATTGCCTTGTAGTCACAAATTCTATTCTTAGGATTGTGAACAAGTAGAGACTTAATAAAATCGTAGGCATTAAGATCTCCCTGCACACATTTAGATAACAAATCCCAATCGGCTCTTGAATTTAAAATATTTTCATAAATTTTCTCTCGTGTTTCTCCGGTAAAAGGCTGAATTCCTGTATATAGTTCATAGAGAATAATTCCTAAGGACCATAAATCCACAGCATCTGTAATCGGCTCTCCCCTTATAATTTCTGGTGCTGTGTAATTGGGAGTACCGGGAATGCTGATATTTATAGTTTTCTTTGAAGTTCCCAACATCAAATTAGTTTTTCTTATTATATTTGCACTTGATCTTACCGTTCGCTTTTTAAGATAAGGATTGGATATTTTGCATTTTTCATGAATTGAAGTAGTTATATTTTTAACACTTTGGCTGAAAGTTTTTAAATTTAAAGTATTTCTTCTTGTTCCTTCATCACTATAAGAAATGTCATGAAAATTTCCTGACACAATTTGGTTGTATTTGATTTCATTCTCGTCTAATATATCAAGATTTACTCTAGAATTTAAAAAATCTTCAGCATCCCTTATCTCTGGTGGTAACAAATTATCAAAAATAGACACAGCAAACTTATTTTGTTTGAATTTGATTTCTGATAATCCGAAATCAGCTGCCTTAAAATGACCATTATTTGCAATTAAAATATTTTCTGGCTTTATATCTTTGTGGATTATTCCTTTGGAGTGTAGATATTCTAAAGCCAGTATAACTTCTGCTGCTATAAGTTTTATAGTATTATGAGGGATTATTTTTACATCTTCGATTAAATTAGATAAATCGCCCCCTGCAAGAAATTCCATTACCATGTAATAATTTTTAAAATCTGCGAAGATGTAATAACATTTGACTAGGAAATCGCTATCTACTTGGTTAAGAATAGCACTCTCTCTCTTAAGCATTCGATTAATGTTTTTAGTTTCGATTTTCGATAGGTCAACTTGTTTTATTGCAAATATGTCACTAGTGTCTTTTTTCTTTGCTAAGAATACCCGACCATATCCACCTTTTCCTATTAAAGAGACTATTTTGAAATCATCGATTGATATTTTTTTGACAGGTTTGGAATAATAAGGATTTTCTCCGATGTCTTTAATATCGTCCATCATTTGAATAAGTTCTGTAAGTTGTTGAGATTCTTTTTCTAAATCTTTTTTAACGTCCGAGTGATGTTCGTTTTCGTTTGCATCAACATGGATCTCTGAATTGTCTGAATCGGTATCTTTAATTCCTCTTTTAATATTCCTAATTGCTCCTGTGACTGGATTAAAAGTCGGTTCTTTATAATCTATGCTATCGTCCAAATTAATCTGAGAAAACGAACGCTGTTTATTCCCAGTTTTAGTAAAAAAGGGAGAAAGTATATCTTTTGTTTCTGTTTTACATCTTTTTCCTTTCGTAAATATTTTTATATCGTTTGATTTAAATTCATCTTGTGTTCCTTCAGGTTTTAGTTTATAGTATTCATATTCGATCTTCGATTCGCCAAATTTTAGGGGTGAGCCTTCATCTATTATTTGGATTGGAATTTGGT
>Ga0169931_10008426_pt1 | contig 15048 bp, 11 predicted proteins | sample Kivu_15m_20L_FD_129675 | JGI IMG/M metagenome (GOLD analysis project Ga0169931, IMG submission 129675) | Freshwater microbial communities from Lake Kivu, Western Province, Rwanda to study Microbial Dark Matter (Phase II) - Kivu_15m_20L... | ecosystem: Environmental > Aquatic > Freshwater > Lake... | reverse complement strand
GTTCAGGATTCTCTGCCGTTGGCAAAAACAGGCTGATTTTTTGTCAGTTTTTGCGTTTTTGAAGGCGCATAGCCGGTGCTAAATAACTGAAAAATGGCAAAAAACGAGCCGTTTTTGACCCGGTGAGAGGATCCTGAACAAGCTCAAAGATCAGTTCAGGAGATCGCGCATGTCGTCGTCATCATCATCGTCGTCCATTTCGCTGGCCAGGTGGTCTTTGAAGAACAAACCTGTCTGTACCCGCTCGCGGCTGAGCACGTCAAAAGCGGCCAGGCCGTGCAGTACCAGCTCCATAAACACATTCAGATCGGCTTCGGAGGTGTTACTGATCTCGGCCAATTTTTTGAGACCAGCGACCTTGTTCAGTGCCGCCTTGTATTCCGCCTCGGTCATATCTGCCATTACGTCGGCGATATGGCCGCCGGAGAACCAGGCTTTCACCACACCGAACGGGTCGCGCTCCTGTCCGCGCTTTTGTTTGACCGGATTCGGGAAATACAGTACAAACAACCTTTTAATCCCTTCACTGATCAGGTGAGTAGCCACGGCCTGTGGCCCCTCCTGCTCCCCTTCATATACCATCTCCACCTTGCCGGTGATGGCGGGAATAACGCCCCAGAAATCGGAAATACGTGCTGTGGTATGTGATTCACCGTTCAGCAGTGCGCGGCGCTCGGCAGCGGCGTACAAATTTTCGTACGCGGCAATTGTCAGACGGGCACTCACACCGCTCTTGGCATCAACAAACTCGCTTTCGCGGGCGGCGAAGGCAATTTCTTCCACCAGTTCCTTCAGAATCTCGGGAACATAGACCATGTCATGCTGTTCCTGCGGGATTCGCGCTTCCTGTGCAGTAATTCTCCGGCCTACATCCACCGTTTCAGGGTAGTGGGTGGTAATCTGGCTCTCGATACGGTCTTTGAGCGGAGTGATGATACTTCCGCGGTTGGTATAATCTTCCGGGTTGGCGGTGAAAACGAACTCCACATCGAGCGGCAGCCGCAGTTTGAAGCCGCGGATCTGCATATCCCCTTCCTGAAGCACGTTGAACAGCGACACCTGAATACGGGCCTGCAAATCGGGCAGTTCGTTAATAACAAACAGACACCTGTGAGAACGCGGGATGAGTCCGAAGTGTATGACCCGCTCATCCGAGTAAGGCAGGCGCAGGTTGGCGGCCTTGATTGGATCTACATCACCCACCAGATCGGCGATGCTGACATCGGGGGTAGCCAGTTTTTCAACATAGCGCTCGCTTTTGTGCAGCCACTCAATCGGCGTATTATCGCCATGTTCGGCAATGAGGTCTTTGGCGAAGCGACTGATGGGGTGCATCGGGTCGTCGTTCAGCTCGCTGCCTGCCACAATCGGTATGTACGTATCGAGCAGATTGATCAGCAAACGGGCGATACGGGTTTTGGCCTGGCCGCGCAGACCCAGCAGCAGAATATTATGGCGACTGAGCACGGCCCTTTGCACATCGGGCAGTACTGTATCATCGAAGCCGTAAATCCCGGGGAATACCTCCTCCTTGTTTCTGAGTTTTTCTATCAGGTTCTGGCGGAGTTCATCTTTAACGGAGCGCGGCTGATAACCGGATTTTTTCAGTTCGCCGAGCGTGCGGATTTGAAGCAGGTGGTTCATGGCGTTTGAACAGCAATTACAATGAAAAGTTCAATTTGAAAGCAAATCGCCGGGTCAAAAATGGTTCATTTTCGACCCGGCGAGCTATTCCGGATTGACAGGGCTGTTTACCTTACAGGTGTATCACTTCACCGTAGGCAGCCGCGGCTGCCTCCATAACGGCTTCACTCATGGTCGGGTGCGGGTGCACCGACTTGATAATTTCGTGTCCGGTGGTTTCCAGTTTGCGGGCAACCACCACTTCGGCGATCATCTCTGTCACATTGTATCCGATCATGTGGGCACCCAGCCATTCTCCGTATTTCTTGTCGAAAATAACCTTTACGAAGCCTTCCGGGTGACCGGCAGCCTTGGCCTTTCCACTTGCCATGAAAGGGAATTTACCTACCACGACCTCATAACCGGCCTCTTTGGCAGCCTGTTCGGTGTAGCCCACCGAGGCGATTTCGGGAATACAGTACGTACAGCCGGGGATATTGTTGTAATCCACAGGCTCCGGATGGTGTCCTGCGATTTTCTCCACACAGGTGATGCCTTCAGCGCTGGCTACGTGCGCGAGCGCCTGCGTGGCCAGCACGTCACCGATGGCATATACCCCGGGAACGTTGGTCTGATAGTAATCATCCACCTTGATATAACCGCGGTCGGTGGCAATACCGAGCTCCTCCAGACCGATATTTTCGGTGTTGGGCGTCACGCCGGCAGCACTGAGCACCACGTCACAGACGATGGTCTCCGTTTTACCGTCTTTGCGGCTCTTCATATTCACTTTGATTTCCTTGCCGGAGGTATCCACCGATTCGACAGCCCAGCCGCCGTAAACCTTGATGCCTTTTTTGGTGAAAATCTTGCCGAGCTCCTTTGAAATATCGGCGTCTTCACGCGGCACCAGGCCCTGCTCCATGAACTCGACGATGCTTACCTCGGTACCCATGGTATGGTAGAAGTAGCCGAATTCGACACCGATGGCACCAGCACCCACTACCACCATGCGTTTGGGCTGCTTTTCAAGCGTCATGGCCTTGCGGTATTCGATAATTTTTTGTCCGTCAACAGGCAGGTTTGGAAGCTGTTTGGCCCGGCCACCGGTAGCTATGATAATATTTTTTGCAGAATACTCGGTAGTTTTACCGTCTGCATCCGTTACTGATACCTTCGGCCCGGCCACCAGGCGGGCGTTGCCCATGATAACAGTAATCTTGTTCTTTTTCATCAGGAACTGCACCCCTTTGCTCATTCCGTCGGCCACACCGCCGCTGCGCTTTACCACCGCGTCGAAATCAGCGGAGGCTTTGCCAATCTTGATACCGAAATCTTCCGCATGGTTCAGGTAATCGAATACCTGTGCACTTTTCAGGAGTGCCTTGGTGGGAATACATCCCCAGTTAAGGCAAATACCACCGAGGTTTTCGCGTTCGATAACTGCCACATTCATACCCAGCTTGGAGGCTCGAATGGCCGCAACGTACCCGCCGGGGCCGCTGCCTATTACGATCAGATCAAAATTCATTGGTCGAAATGTTAATTTGTTAGGTGTAACTGTCGGATTTCCGAAAGTTAGAACTTGTTCAGGATTCCTTGCCGGGTCAAAAACGGCAGAGAATCCTGAAAAAGATCTTACAATTTGCCTGGTTGAAACAGGCTGATGTAAAAAACAGCGCAAAGGTACTTTTGATCTGAGTATCGGCCTCAAAATTTTCTACCTTTGTCTGAATGGAAGATGAAAAAACCGGAATTTTGTTTTGGAAGGCGCTTTTTTTCGCGCTTTTGCCCGCCTATTGCGTCCTGTACGCACCATACGGCGTAAACGAAACGGATGGCGGATTCATCACGGGACTCGCCTGGCAGGTGCTTAACGGCAAATTGCTGTATCAGGATATCATCTATGTGCGGCCTCCTCTCCCGGTCTTACTGCGTGCGCTGGAACTGCAATTGCTGCCGTCAACCTTCTCCGAGCTGGGTATGCGCTGGATCTTCTATCTGGAGGTATGGCTTTCCGCGTACATGGGTGCGCGCCTGCTCGCGCGGGGCAACCGGATGTGGCTGATTGCCGTGTTCGGTTTCATTTTGTCGGTACACAACTACTCGCCCAAGTCGTGGCATACCACCGATGGTATTTTTTTTGCTGTACTGAGCGCTTTTCTGCTGTCGGACGAAAAACGCACGTGGTGGCGGGCCATCGCGGCGGGCACCGCGCTGTTCGCTGCATGGATGTGCAAACAGTCTTTCTATCCGCTGGCAGTCGCTGCCATCGTTGTTATGGCAACAGAAAAAACACTGACTGGCAGGGTTAAACTGGCATTTTTCACCGGATTTTGTCTGGCAGCTGTCGTCTTTTACAGTTGGTTACAGTATAACGGAATCACTGATCAGTATCTGGCCATGACCGGCGGATCGGCCTCTTCGGGCAGGGCACTGCAGCACGGACTGACCGACTACTTTCTTACCACACCCGGACTGGCTATTCCCTCGATGGGCATAGCGGGACTGTTGTTTTATCTTTTTCGCAGTTCGCGCCACGATCTGGCGCTGAAATTGTGGGGGGGGTGGCTCTGTTTACTGGCGCTGAGCTTTGCCGCCGTCAGTTTGGTTAAACAAGAGCACATTGCCCCGTTTGCCCAGTCGAGGGTACTTTTCTGGATTGCAGCCTTTGCGCTCCTCCTGCCGCTGGTGCGGGAACGGCGCTTTCAGCCGATTCCCTTCTTCCTTCTGGCAATCAGCTGGTGCGCTTCCATCAGTTGGGGATATAACCTGCCGGTACTGTATTCAATCCCCCTTGTATGGGGAGTCATGGAAGTCACAGACCAGTTTTCGGGGAATTCTGGACTTAAAAAGTACTTTTTCGGGTATAGTATAGCGCTGGCAGCCATACTTCTGACGGTTTTCCGCATCGGATACGAGTTTGTTTACCGCGATGGCCTGCGCACAGACATGACCGAAGACATGGGGGTTGTTTTCCCGAAATTGACCGGTATTCGTTCTGATACGGCTACGGCATCTCTGTACCGCGACCTGAAGGAGCTCGATGCCAGATACCACGGACAATACGCCGTGCTGCCCGCTTTCCCGTATGCCTCATTTCTCACCGGAAGTACCCCTCCCCTGCCCCTCGACTGGGTGGTGAACAGGGAAACCAACGGACAAAACGAAAAAGTATATGAAAAACTGGCTGATTGCCGGTATGTACTGCTGGAAGCCGGATATCTTTCTCAAATCCCGACCAATCCGGAACTGGAAGTATGCAAAACGGTGTTAGCAACAAGAGACAGCACGGGGCGAACTGCCCACTTCATCATCTTTAAAAAACGCGACTGATGCCGGAAAGCAATGCTGAGGGCAAAATACTGGTACTGACCGACTTCGACGGTACGATCACTATGGGTGATACACTCTACAGGTATCTGCTTTTTGCGGTACCCGTCCACAGACTGATTGCCGGACTGATCATCTCCATATTCAGAATCGGTATGCTGTGGGTATTCCGGCGATACACCACAGAAAAGGCCAAGGAGCTGGTACTTTCTGCCTTTTTAATGGGCGAATCCGAGAAAACACTCAGAAAAAAGGGCGGGCAGTTCTGTCAGAAAAGATTGCCGGGAATACTCCGCACCGATGTATGCGACAAACTTGGAAACCTGAAAAAAGAAGGCGCAACAGTAGTTATCGTCACCGCCTCCCCCGATATCTGGGTACTTCCCTATGCGCAGTCGGAAGGATACGCCCTGATCAGCACCCGGCTTGAGTTTCATGAGGGAAGGTTTACTGGGAAACTGGCTACCCCCAACTGCAAAGGACAGGAAAAGGCCAACCGGATAGAGGCTTCCATCCTGCTGGAAGAATTTGATCATATCATCGGTCTCGGCAATTCAGCGGGCGACCGCGAAATGCTCGCACTCGCGCACGAGGCCATCATGGTCTGAGGATAGTCGCCCGACCCATTCCGAAATATTCATTACCTTTACCCCCGAACAAAGCCCGGCAAATAATGATTGATTTTCTTACACAGGTCCTCGACGTCATTCGTCACCTGGACGTACACCTCGAAAATATCATGCGCGAGTACCAGCTCGCCACCTACCTGATTCTTGCCCTGATCATTTTCTGCGAGACGGGACTGGTTGTTACCCCTTTTCTCCCCGGCGACTCCCTGCTGTTCGCTGCAGGCGCCATCACCGCCAAGACTGGCATCCTGAACGTCTGGCTGCTTATTCCACTGCTTTTCCTGTCGGCCATTCTGGGCGACAACACCAACTACTTCTTCGGCAAATATTTGGGGAGCAATGTATTCACCAGAGACTACTGGTTTCTGAAGCGCAGGTATATTGATCAGACGCAGGAGTTCTACGCCAAACACGGCGGCAAAACGCTCATTATGGCTCGTTTTGTGCCCATTGTGCGCACATTTGCCCCCTTCGTTGCCGGTGTGGGAAAAATGGATTACGGAAAATTTATCTATAATTGCGTGCTCGGCGGTATCCTGTGGGTTACCTCGCTGACTCTGGCTGGGTACTTCTTCGGACAGATTGAAATCATCAAAAACAACTTCGAGATAGTAGTATTCGGTATTATCGGCGTTTCACTGCTGCCTATTGCCGTAGAGTTTTTCCGCGCCCGTTTCGGGAAAAAAGAAAATGCATGATTCCGGAACTCTCCCGATTTGTCTGGGAGCACCGGAACGACGACCCGTTTCAACTGGCGCTGGCCCGGAAGCAATACCCCGGAGTACCTGTCGCTGATGCAGCCGCCCAGATTGAAGCGCTGCAGAAAACAAGACAAAAGATTCCATCCTGGTACCGGGAGGGCATGCTTTTCCCTCCACGGCTGTCCATGGAGCAGGCCTCGTCTGAAGCCACTGCCCGTTTCAAGGCGGGGCTTGTGCCAGCAGGTCGTCTGCTCGATCTGACCTGCGGACTCGGTATTGACACTTATTTCTTTTCAAAGGTTTGCACTGAAGTAACTGCCATCGAGCTGAATCCGGTCGTCGCAGATGCTGCAAGGCATAACTTTTCGGTATTGGGAGCCGGTAATATCAGCGTCATTGCGGGCGATTCCGGTGATTTTGAAACACTGGCGCCGGGTAGTTACGACTGTATCTTCCTGGATCCGGCACGGCGCGACCAGCAACAGAAAAAAGTATTCAACTGGAGCGACTGCAGTCCTGACGTACTGGCGCTCAAGGACAAACTCTTGAACCATTCCGGGTTTGGACTCATCAAAGCGGCACCCATGCTCGACATACACCTGTCGGTCAGACAACTGGCAAATGTACAGAAAGTATGGATCGTGGAATATGCCGGAGAAGTAAAGGAAGTGCTGTATCAGTTGGGTGCCAACCAGGTTCCGGCCGACCAAATCCCGATTGAAGTAACCGGAATTAACGATAACGGGCAGACACTGCACTCTTTTGAGTTTACACCGGAAGCGGAAAAAGAAGCAACACCTGCGTACTCCGATCCGCTGGGCTACCTGTATGAGCCCTCCCCCGCCCTGCTCAAATCGGGAGCCATGAAACTGTTTGGTGAACGTTTTTCACTGCAAAAACTGCACGAAAATACCCATCTCTTCACGTCGGAGGCACTGATTCAGGGTGTCCCCGGGCGCAGTTTTGAAATCTTGTCGGTATGCCGGTACGATAAAAAAGAAATTCAGGCTGCTGTTCCCGGGCTGAAGGCCAGTATAGCCACCCGCAACTTTCCGGATTCGCCAGAGATGATGGTCCGAAAACTGGGTCTGAGTTCAGGCGGATCCGTTTATCTGTTTGGAGTAACCCTGCACGACCAACGGAAGGCCGTGCTGATATGCCGCAAACCACCACAACACCCGGATTTAATATGAGAATCGTATTTCTTGGCACTCCCGATTTCGCCGTGGCCTCCCTCCGTATCCTCCTGGAAAACGGATACGACATTCCGGCAGTGGTTACTGCTCCCGACAAACCAGGCGGCCGGAAGGGTATGCTCCAGTCGGCCGTCAAGCTGTTTGCCCTGGAGCACAACATACCCGTATTGCAACCGGCCAAACTGAAAGATCCCGAATTTCTGGACACCCTGCGCTCGCTGAAAGCAGACCTGCAGGTGGTAGTGGCCTTCCGCATGCTGCCCGAGGTGGTCTGGAACATGCCGCCCCTGGGCACCATGAACCTGCACGGATCGCTTCTTCCCCGCTACCGGGGGGCAGCACCCATTAACTGGGCTATCATCAACGGAGAAAAGGAAACGGGCGTTACTACCTTCCTGCTTCGGCACGAGATAGATACCGGCGACGTGCTCGCACGCGAGACAATAACCATCGGAGAGAATGAAACTGCCGGTGAACTCCACGACCGGATGATGGACGTCGGCGCCCGTCTGGTGCTGCAATCAGTAAAAGCCCTCGAGGCAGGCACAGCCAAACCTGCACCCCAGCTGGAAACTGAAGTAACTTATGCCCCTAAAATACACACCGATACGTGCAAGATAGATTTCAGTCGCAGTAATGAAGACGTACACAATTTCATTCGCGGCCTGAGTCCGCATCCGGGTGCCTGGACAGTGGTGCAGGACAAGGTGCTAAAAATATACCGAACCGAGAAAACAGACGGCGACGGCCTTAAAAACAAACCGGGCGTCTTCCTGGTGGAAAACGCCCGGCATATTCTGGTTGGCACCGGCAGCGGCTACCTCAGGGTGCTGGAACTGCAACTGGAGGGCAAAAAACGCATGAACGACCGAGATTTTCTGAACGGCCACCCCGCATTTTTTGATACCGGATACCGTTAGAGCTTGTTCAGGATTCTCTCACCGAGTCAAAAACGGCAGAGAATCCTGAACAAGCTCTTAGGGCTGTGCAAGTTCTCTGGTAACCACTTCCCTTCCCTCCATCGTTGTCTTGCGACCGAAGATCAGTTCGTTGCCCAGTGCATCAATAATAATGGTGTCGCCTTTGATATAGTCACCTGCAAGCAGGTATTTGGCCAGTTCGTTTACCAGTTCGCGCTGCAGCGTGCGCTTGAGCGGTCGCGCGCCGAACTGCGGATCGAAGCCGGTGTCAATCAGCACCTTTGCCGCCTCCGGTGTAACCTGAAGCTGCAGTTCCTGTCTGGCGAGCATTTCCCGTACTTCCCCGACCAGAATCTGGAGTATCTCCTCCATCTGATTCATCTGCAGCGGATGGAACACCACAATTTCATCTATCCGGTTCAGGAATTCCGGACGCATATTTGATTTCAGGGCATCCATCACTTCCTCTTTGGCGCGGTCGAGCGCCTCGTTACGGCGCTTTTCGGTCATACCGGCGTAATTCTCGAACGCATCCATAATCCGGTCGCTGGCCAGATTGGAGGTCATAATAATAATGGTGTTCTTGAAATTGGCAGTACGCCCCTTGTTGTCCGTCAGGCGCCCATCGTCGAGTACCTGCAGCAGGATATTGAACGTATCGGGATGTGCCTTTTCAATTTCGTCGAGCAGCACAATAGAGTATGGCCGGCGGCGCACCGCTTCCGTGAGCTGTCCGCCTTCGTCATACCCCACATAACCGGGAGGAGCGCCCACCAGACGGGAGACACTGTGTTTCTCCTGGTACTCACTCATGTCAATCCGGGTGATTGCCTTCTCGTCGTCCAACAGCACATCAGCCAGCGCCGTGGCGAGTTCCGTTTTACCCACACCGGTAGTACCACAGAAGATAAAAGAACCAATAGGCTTGTCGGGATCACTCAGTCCGGCCCTGTTGCGGCGTATGGCATCGCTCACAGCAGCCACTGCTTCATCCTGACCGATTACCTGACGGTGCAGTTCAGCTTCCAGATGCAGCAGACGTTCCTTTTCGCCCTTCAACATTTTGGTGATCGGAATGCCCGTCCAGCGGGCCACCACCTCGGCGATATCGCCGGAGGTGACCGTTTGCGTGGTCATCCTGTTTTCGGGGGCAAGCTGCGCCAGCTTGTCCTCGGCAGCGAGCAGCAGAGCCGATTGTGCAGGTATCTCCTGATATTTGATACGGGATGCCTGTTCGAGATTGCCCTCCCTTTCAGCGCGCTGGTAACTGTTCTGTAGCTCTTCCAGCTTTTGTTTACAGCGCTGGATAGCTTCTACAATTTCCTTTTCAGAGTTCCATTTGGCGCGGAGACCGTCCAGATTTTCGCGCAGGTCCTGGATTTGTTTATTGAGCGTTTCCAGTTTGCGCTCGTCGTTTTCGCGCTTGATAGCCTCTCTTTCGATTTCAAGCTGGCGCAACTGACGGTCGAGCTTATCCACCTCTTCGGGAACCGAGTCGAGTTCCAGCCTGAGTTTGGCGCCCGCCTCGTCAATCAGGTCAATGGCTTTATCGGGCAGTTTGCGTTCCGACAGATAGCGGTTGGAGAGCTCAACAGCAGCGATAAGCGCTTCGTCGAGTATCTGCACCTTGTGATAGTTCTCGTATTTCTCGCGGATACCGCGCAGGATAGATATGGAGTCCTCCAGACCGGGTTCATCCACATAAACAGACTGAAAGCGGCGTTCGAGGGCTTTATCGCTCTCGAAGTATTTTTGGTACTCGTCGAGCGTGGTGGCACCGATAGTGCGGAGTTCACCGCGGGCGAGTGCCGGTTTGAGGATATTGGCGGCATCCATGGCACCCTGTCCTCCGCCCGCGCCCACGAGCGTGTGAATTTCGTCAATGAAAAGAATAACCTGTTCATTGCTGTCAATTACCTCTTTGACCACCGCTTTGAGGCGTTCTTCGAATTCACCCTTGTATTTGGCACCTGCAATCAGGGCCGCCATATCGAGTGAGAAGATCTTTTTTCCAGAGAGCGTTTCGGGCACATCCTGTTTCACGATACGCCAGGCGATACCTTCTACAATGGCTGTTTTACCCACACCGGGGTCGCCGATAATGACCGGGTTGTTCTTTTTGCGGCGACTCAGGATGTGCAGCACACGCCTGATTTCCTCATCGCGGCCGATAACCGGGTCAAGTTTGCCCTGTTCGGCAAGATCGGTGAGGTTAATAGCGTATTTACCGAGTGCGTTGTAAACATTTTCGGCGTTTTGTTCGGTTACCTTCGATCCTTTCCGGAGTTCCTTTACAGCAGCTGAAATAGTTTCTGTGGTAGCGCCCTGTTCGCGCAGCAGCCGGGCCGTTTTATCATTACCCTTCGAAATAGCGATGAGCAGCAGTTCAACGGAAATATACTCATCTCCGAACTCTTTCAGGAGAGATTTGGCAGAAGAAATAGCTTTATTGGCCTCATTGGTCAGATATTGCTTGTCAACCCCGCCGACCTTGGGAATCTGCAGGATGAGTTGATCGAGGTCATCGCGGAGTCGGATCATACTGACGCCGGCCTTCTTGAGAATAAAAGTAATGGAGTCATCGCTGGTTTCCAGCATACCCTTTAGCAGGTGGGAAGCATCCACACTCTGTTGCTCATTGCCGGCTGCTATCTGCTGGGCCTGCATGATGGCTTCCTGGGCCTTGATGGTGAAATTGTCGTAAGTCATAATGGTGGTTTGCGTGATTTGGGAAAAGTCGCGGGGCGACGAAAATGAATGGTCAAATACTTTACCAATTCAAAATTACTGCAAATTTGTCGGGAAAAACAAGAGGCAGTGCGCCAAAATGACAGAAACAGTGTCAATATTAATATTTTTATAAAAACAATAACAACCAATGATGGTTAATGCCTGTAATTTCGCGCCGTAACCAGCGTTATACTGAACTCATTACACCACACCTGCATGAAAAAACTGCTTATCCTGATTGGCCTGATGGCTGTCGTTGCCGGACAACTGAGCGCATCTGTCATTCTTATTCCGATGGATGAAAATACCCAGCGCAACCACCTGAAAGCCTATGGTATCACATACTGGGTATTATCGAAAGGTGTGGAAGCCTACTGGCTCCTGAACTACAAGGGCGGCAGCTTTGCCTTCGTGCACACACCGGAATTCGAAAAAGAGTGCAAGACCCGCGACGTAAGTTACCAGGTCATTTCTGAATCACAATTTGCGGCCATCGAGAACGAGATTTTGAATCCGGAAGTGAACATGGACAAGATCAAGCTGGAAAAGGCACCCAAAATTGCGGTTTACACGCCCGTTCAGAACGAACGCGGGGAGGTGATTCAGCCCTGGGACGATGCTGTTACGCTGGTACTCACCTACGCTGAAATCCCGTATGATGTGGTGTATGATACGGAGGTGCTGCAGGGCAAACTGGCGGAGTACGACTGGCTGCACCTGCACCACGAGGATTTCACCGGGATGTTCGGCAAATTTTACGCCAATTACAGCGGACAGCCGTGGTACCGGCAGCATGTGAAGATGATGGAAGATCTGGCGCGTCAGAACGGCTTCGACAAGGTGAGCCAACTGAAGCTCGCCGTTGCGAAAAGAATCAAAGATTTCGTCATGGGCGGCGGCTTCATGTTCGCCATGTGCTCTGCCACCGATACCTATGATATTGCACTGGCAGCACAGGGAACCGACATCTGCGCTACGCCGTTCGATGGCGACCCGATGGATCCGTCCTTCCAGAGCAAACTAGACTTTTCCCAGACATTTGCCTTTCAGAATTTCAGTGTGATTACCGATCCGATGGTGTATGAACACTCCAATATAGACAACAGCGAAGTTACAGGCCGGAAGGTAAGTCCCGAGCAAGACTACTTCACCCTGTTCGATTTTTCAGCCAAATGGGATCCGGTGCCGAGTATGCTGACCCAGTGCCACACCCGTACCGTTAAAGGGTTTATGGGTCAGGCTACTGCCTTCGTAAAGAAATACATCAAGCCCAACGTACTGATTATGGGTGAAAACAAGCCTGCCGGCGAATCGAGATATATTCACAGCGCTTACGGACAGGGATTTTTCACTTTCTATGGCGGGCACGACCCCGAAGATTACCGCCATTACGTGGGTGATCCGCCGACAGAACTGCAACTACACCCCAACTCACCGGGTTTCAGGCTGATACTAAACAATATCCTGTTCCCCGCAGCCAAGAAAAAGCATCAGAAAACCTGATTGCTTTTTGAGTACCCCCCGATTCACTGCCTGCCCTGAAATACCGCCCCCGGGAAAAATACCTGCGGACGAACACGCTTTCCATGAACGAAACAGGCAAAATAACCCAGTACGATTTCAAGCCCGGAGTACCGCTCGGAATAGAGGTGGTAGGGCTGAAGCAACTGCGCGAGTCGCTGAGCCACATGCTCAGGGTACCGCACCGCGTCAATTTCTACGATATAATATGGATACAAAAGGGAACCCCGGTTTTCGTCGCAGACTTCAACCGCATCGAGATTAAAACGAGTACCATCATATTCATCAACAAGAGTCACGTTCAGTACTACGAAAAATTCAACGACTGCGAGGGATTTATCATGCCCTTTACCGAAACGTTTCTGTGCCGTTCGGCTATAGAAACCAGTTTCCTCAACAACTCGCTGCTCTTCAACAATCCCGTCAGTGCACCATATATAGAGGTAGGGGAAGACGATCTGTTGATTAAGGAGCTCTTCGATGCCATTGTGGGCGAACTGGAGGGAGAGCCCTATGAAACCAAGTACTACCTGCTGCAGTCACTCCTGTTTGCCTTCCTGCTCAAGTGCGAACGAAAATACCTGCAGACCGGACTGGATGACATGCACGATCGAACAGAATGGAATACCGCCATTCAGTTCAGAAATCTGATAGACCAGAATTTCAGCAAGGACAGAAGCGTGGCGTTTTACGCCGGTCAGCTGAACATTTCGGAAAAAAGTCTGTTGAGAAGTACCAATTCAGTTTTCGGAAAATCGCCCAAGGAAGTAATACACGAGCGATTGCTGATAGAGGCGAAACGCCTGCTGCTGCACAGCAATGCCAATACCAAAGAAATAGCCTTTACGCTTGGTTTTGACGAGCCTACCAATTTTGTCAAGTATTTCAAGAAATATACACAAAAAACACCCCTCGAATTCCGAGATACCTTCTTCAATACCTGATATTTTTTGTCCGGACAGCATCTTGTCCGATTTTTACCATCATTGGTCTGTTTTTAACCTTTCCCACCTTGTGAGGCTGCCCTACCTTTGTACCGTCAAGTTAATCAAAAAGCAAATAGAAATGCTGACTGATAGTTCAACCCTGGCACCAAGTGCAAGCGCAATTCAAAAACGCAGAACATTAGTTAACATGAACTATGTGCTTGCCGACGAAGAAGCTGTGATAAAAGTATTACAGCAGTACAAAGAGTCCATCAATTCAGCTGATGCCGAGGCAGGTTCCATGATATGGTCAATGAATCCGGAGGTATCCATGATTCACCCATGTGGTCATGAGCGCGGCTGGGATCAAATCAGGAGCAATGTTTACGGGAAATTCAAACGAAATTTCATCGTTCGGAACCTGAAAAGCAGCCATGAGAAGATAAATTTTCACGGAGACTTTGCTCTGCTGGAATTTAACTGGGATTTCGAGGCACTTCTGAAGTCAGACAACATGAATGCCTCTGTTGAATGGGGATGCTGGGACAATCTTTCGTCTGGCACATCCGAAAGAAACAGGATTGTCAAGGCGAGAGGCCGCGAAAGTATGATCCTCAGAAAATTCGGATATGAGTGGAAGATTGTTCACATTCATTACTCCGGATTACCTGCCGCCGACAGTCATTCGGCACACTGAACACCAGAGAAAAATCAATTGGAATAGCTTTATTACTGAAATGTGCAATTTGAGAGCCGCCATGAGCTGGGCGGCTCTTTTTTTTTGTACTTTACGAAAAGGGGTAAAAACAACCGTTATATGGTCATTTTTACCCCTTTATTGAATTTATCACGCACAAAGCGGACAAATTTTACATACGCTTCTTCGCGTCTGCAATGCTTTTTTCGTTCATACGCGGGTAATCTGTGTTGCCCTCTTTGACAGCCAGTGCAGTACTTTTTTCGAAAGTAGCCACTGCGTCTTTGTAGCGACCCAGATCGCTGAGGATATTACCCTTCAGACGCAGGATCCAGAATTTTTCACCACCTTTTTCGAGGGATTTGTCCACCCACTCAAGCGCCTTGGCGAGATCTTTCTTCTCCTCATAGTAGTAGCGGGCAGCGCTGTAGTAATCGCCGGCAGCAGGACCTTCCATTGTTGACTTGATGGTTGACATCACCTTGCCGTCTGTATCAACCGTAATCGGAATAACCACACGGGTGTTTTCCCAGTTCAGTTCCAGATCAGCGCCGTTGTTGCGCAGGTTGGCGAAAGTGAGCGTAAGAGTTTCCACATAGTCGCGGAGCGCATAGGCGGAAGAAGTGAACTTGGCAGCCACATCTTCCTCTTTGAACTGATCGCCGGGTACACCCCAGAATTCAGTGTTCTTGTAGATGACGATGGTCCAGTCTTTCTCTCCCGGCGTGGCATAGATGGCATAAGTACCTTTCTTGACCGCAACGCCACCGAT
>Ga0169931_10008425_pt1 | contig 15050 bp, 5 predicted proteins | sample Kivu_15m_20L_FD_129675 | JGI IMG/M metagenome (GOLD analysis project Ga0169931, IMG submission 129675) | Freshwater microbial communities from Lake Kivu, Western Province, Rwanda to study Microbial Dark Matter (Phase II) - Kivu_15m_20L... | ecosystem: Environmental > Aquatic > Freshwater > Lake ... | reverse complement strand
TAGCCGAGTTCGCGAGATCCTCGCTGGCAGCGCAGCGGTTTCCGAGGCCGAGGTCAAGTCCCGCTTCGAGCGAGAAGGCAATCAGATCAACCTGGAGTACGTGCGCTTCTCCGTGCGTGATCAGGAAGAGGCTGTTGAACCATCGGCCGAAGAGATCGCGGCATGGGCCGCCAAGAATGATGCTCAGCTCAAGGAACAATACGAGCAGCGCAAGTTCCTGTTCGAGAAGGTGCCGAAGGAGCGAAAGCTTCGTCAGATTGCCGTACGATTTGCATCCGACGCAGACGATGCCGCCAAGAAGGCAGCGAAGTCGGAGGCCGAGAAGATCGCTCGCGCGCTGTCGGCAAAGACGCCGTTTGCGCAGGTGGTTGCCACTGCAAAGACCATCCGCTCGGGAAAGAACGCAGCGCTCGCCTACGAGGTAGAGGCCACGCGTCTGGGATGGCGTCGCGAGGGAGCGACCTCGTTGCCTGCAGAGGTCGAGAAAAAAGTACTCGCTGCCGCCGACGGCTCCGTCACGGGTCCGGAGGAGACGCCCGATGGTTACCAGGTCGTGCTGGTCGACGGGACGCGTGAGGGCGATCTGGCCTTCGACGCCGTGAAGGCTGATCTCGCCGAGGATCTCGTGCGCAAGGATCTCGCGAAGGACAAGGCGAAGGCGATGGCCGTGAAGGCGCTTGCCGACGCTCAGACTGCTTACACCGCGGACAACAAGAAGACCCTTGAGATCCTCTATCCAAAGGCTGCCGAGGCTCCGGCCGTTGCCAGCAACGGACCGCAGGCCGCCGAGACCGGTCTCTTCTCACGCAAGGGCTCGGTCATCGAGGGGATCGGTATCTCTCCGGAATTGGCACGTGAGGCTTTCGCGTTGACCACCGAAAAGCCCTTCGCCGGTCCCTTCGATGTGAGCGGTAACTTCGTCATCGTTCGCCTCAAGGAACGTCAGACGCCCGATATGGCCGAGTTTGAGAAGACCAAGGCCGACTTGATTCAGGGCGCGCGAGAGCTGAAGGGCAATCAGATCGTGATGGAGTGGGTGATCAGCCAGTGCAAGGCTGCTCGCGACGCCAAGCGCCTCGACTTTGACATGGAAGTTCTGGTTTACAGCGATGGCAAACCAGGAACCAAGCCCTACGAACCCTGCTCGACCGGACTCTAATTATGCCAATCGACGCCGGCGTGCCCTCATCCGCACGGCGCGTGCCGCTCAATTTCTCTATTAACATTGAGGGCGGGGTAGGTTCGCTCGGCCTGCAAGGCCGGAGCCTATCCCGGGTCGGACGCATCGAACGGCTGCGCATGATCGTGCCCGGTTTGCGTTTCCCCTTCGATCTCTCCGGCGGCGCGAGCGGGTTTCGCAACCGCAGGTGCGAGCTCTCGGTTTACGAACTTTCCTTCACGGGTGCCGAACTGAGGCGCAGCCTTCGGGTGCTGGATCTTTCTCGCTTTGGCTTGAGCCACGCGGGGGTTGATCTTCAAGGCACCGATCTGGTCTTTCACGCGACCGCATCGATCGGTGAGCATTCGGTCGAGTTTTCGGCGAAGGGGTCGATTCGTATTACAAATTCGGGTCGGCTGCGACTCGGGTTTCACGATCTGAGGGTCCACGGATTTTTCCCCGTGCCAGCCCCGATACTGGTCTCGACCGTTCTTTCGGCGGTGGTCGAGCTCGCCGGTGGGGCATCGCCGGGCTCGGATGTGGACACGGGTCGCAAGCGGCCCATTTCACGCAAGGGTCCGGTGTCCCTCGAGGTGGATATCGTTGACTGGTCGTTGTTCGATTTGCTTGCGACGCGCGGCTGGCGACTTCCCGAACGTGGCCGCCTGCGCGCCCTTGAGCCCGAGATCGAACCCGATCGCATTCGACTTCGATATGCAGCACAAGCCACGCCGGGTGATGCGGAAGACAATGCGTCCACGGTGCTTGCCTCTCAGGTCGGGGCGACATCCCATTCGTACGACGATGAGGGCGCCGCGTTTCCGAAGGCCGAGGCTGCACTGCTTGAGGGTGACATCCCGCTCGCGATCGCGCGTTACCGCGAGGCAATGGCCACAAGTCCCGGGTCGACGTTTGCGGCCACGCGCCTGATGCAGTTGTTGGTTGCATCGAAGGACACCCTGCGCGAGGCCGAGGAGCTTGCCAGCTCGGTCCTGGCGCGAAGTCCGAGAGACGTGGCCGCATTGCTCGTTCGCGCGACCGCAGTCGGACAGCGACAACGTCACGCCGAGGCTGCCGAGATGTTCCGCCTCGTGGCGGAGCAGGGGAGCCATCTGCCATCGCCCGACACGGCCTGTGCGCTGGTTGCAGCGGCGGAGGCACACCTGGCGGTTGGCCAGTTTGAAGCCGCCCGCGACCTGCTGGAACAGATTCGGTTGCACAGCCCAGGCCATGCGTCGGGTCTTGATCTGCTGCGCAGGTGCTACCGATCGGAGAAGCGATTTGCGGACTGGTTGTCGGTTCTGAGGCAACGTGAACTGGATGAATCTGATCCGCGACGGAAGGCAGCACTGCTGTCCGAGATGGCTCAGACCTTGCTTGTCGACATGAATGAACCGTCTCAGGCGGGTGCCCGCTTCGCCGAGGCGATCATCCTCGATGAAACGGTTGCCTCGATCTGGGAGGGTCTCGCACTTGCGCAGTCTCGTTCCGCAGACAGCGCCTCGGCAAGCTCCACCTACGCGCAGGCGCTCACGCTGTATCGCGCGGCTGCCGATCTGACGGGGACGCGAAGGGTCCTGATCGCGCTCGGAGATCTCGCGGAGACGCGCGGCGACGCCAGCGCAGCCGACGCCCATTTTGCCGAGGCGGAACTCACAACTGGTCCGTCGCCCGAGCTGGCGAGACGCAGGGCGCGTGTGCTGGAGACCCTCGGACGCTTCGAGCAAGCGACGGCTTCCATGCAGATCGCCGTGGATGCAGTCGCCGATGGGCCCGAGGCAGCCGAGCTGCACGTCGAATTGGCTGCGCTTCTTGCGCGACAGCCCGGCGAGATGGGCCGTGCGCGACTTGAGCTCGAGCATGTGCTGCGAATCAACCCGTCGAATGCCGCCGCATTGACCTGGCTCGCGCAGCTTACCGACGACGCGGGGGCAGCGGATCTGCTTCCGATCTTCCGTCGCGCGATCGAGCGCAGCGAGGGCGGCCCTGGCCTCCGAACGATCCTGGAGGTCGCTCACAAAACCGCCGTTCGAGCGGATCGCGCCGGATTTGTGCTCAACGCATTGATGGCGACGGCGCGGGCGGCGACGCGCTCGGGGGCCGAGGCGGCCCGACAGCTCGGATTGTTGGTGATCGAAAATCGCGAGTTCTCGCCGGATGAGAAGGCGATACCCGATGTGGAACGCATCCTCGATCGGCACCTGGCGAACCCGGTGATCGCAAGTGATCCACTCCGCGCAGAGCTCGCGCAGCTTGTCAGCACACTTCGCGAACGAAACGGTGACGAAGAAGGTGCCCTGAGCGCGCTCGAGTTTGCGATCAAGTGTGAAGCCCGCGCGGAGGTTGTCGTTTCCGTCTGGCGCAGGATCGTCGAGCTGAAAGCTCGGCGCGGCGATGCCGGCGGTGCCGCACGGGCCTTGATTGCCTCTGCCGATGACACCCGCACAGGTCAACTCGCACCGGCGAGGGCCGCGTTGTTGGTTGCGGCTGCAGAGATCCTGAGGGAGCGACTCAGACTGCCGGAGGACGCACTGCCCCTGCTCGAGCGGGCCACGATTCTTGATCCACTCAACACGAAGGCGTTCGATGCCCTTGAAACCGCGGCTGAAGCGGCGAAGGACTGGGAGCGACTCGCGCAGGTCATCGGAAGGCGTGCGGAGAAAGCCCGTCTGACAGAGCGGCGGAATCAACTCGGCCGCATGGCCCGAATCCTGATCGACAGGCTGGGCCGTCCAGAAGAGGGCGCTGTCGCATACGAACGTGCGCTTGAGATCGATCCAGAGTTTGTTCCGGCGCTCCTGTGGTTGGCGCGCTGGCGTTGGCAGGCAGGCGAGAGCGAGAGCAGCATCGCCATGTATCGTCGACTGTCATCGATTGGTAACACGGTTGGTGGGGCCAGCGGCCCGTCGCTTGAGAACTATTCCGAGTCTCATCTGCGCCTGGCGCAGATCGCCCGGGTTATCGGACAGATTGGGGAATCGGAGAATCACCTCGAGCGGGGCGTTGCCAATGAGCCCGGCGCCGGTGCGCCCGTCGAGGTGCTGGTCGACGCCCTCGAGAGCCTCGGCGAGCTGGAATTGCTCGCCGATCTGCTGCGCGCACGGACCGCATCCGCAGGGTCACCCGTCGATCGGCAGCACCTTGAAGTTGTCCTCGCGCGTGTGCTCGAGCAATCGGGACACAGCGCCGAGGCGGTCGCGATCTACGAAGGCATTCTGGCCCGGGTCCCTGGCGACGTGGACATTCTGGGTCGTCTCGCCGAGCTCTATCTACGCGAGTCACGCTGGAAAGAGGCGGTCCCCGTACTCGAACGCCTGCTGGCGAGTGAGAGTACGGCGTCGGAGTCAGTGGATCACTGTGCGGTCACCATCGATCTGTCGCGCGCGCTTTTACAATCGGAGCTGGATCCCGCGCGGGCAGAGAGCCTCCTGCGTGAGTTGCTCAAATCCGATCCCGAACTGCGTGAGGTGGCCGAGGCACTCGGACGGTTGTTGCTGGCGCGTGGCGACTGGAAGGAGGCAGACGCGGTCCTCGTCTCCGCAGGGATCATCGAGTCCGGGTCACCCGCTGCATCGCAACCGCGTGACGGTCAACCCGGTCAGGAGAGCGCGGCCTCGAACGCCGAGCACGCCGACACGCCTTCTGTGCCTGATGTGGCACAGGCCATCGAGACGGCCCGACAAAGACTGGCATCAGGTGCCGGCGACGTGGCGGCCTTTGCTGTCTTGCGCCCAATTGAACTTCAAAGCCTGAGCTTGGACGGCGTTGTGTTGCGCGCACAGCTTGCGAGCAGACTCGCCGACACGGCGGATCTCTCGTTGGTGGTTGAGCACTGGCGCACGCTGTCAAAGGGGGGGATCGAGACCGAACTCAAGAAGCCCGGCCTTGAAATCCTGGACGCCGCGCTTGAGAACGTGGGCACATGGGAAGCTGCGCTGGCCTTGCTCGAGGGACTCGCCGAGACCTTCCCCGATGATCGAAACGTCCTCGATCGCCTCGCGTCGCAGTACGCTTCGATGGAAGATCCACGCGCGCGCGGTCGAAAGGTCGACCTCGTCGCAGGCCCTGGCGGTGGATCGCGACAGTTGATCCTGGCAGAGAAGCTGGCCACGCTCGCCGAATCCGAGGGGGATCTTGCCGCAGCCGAACGTCACCTGGCGGCGGCAGCCTCAATGGATGTTGCGCCCGAAGACCGGGTGAGATGTCTGGTCGAGCATGCCCGTGTTTGTGTTGCGATTGGCGATGTGGATGCAGCCACGAACGATTTGAACGAGGTCCTTGCGCTCGATGGGCGAAACGCGAAGGCGCTCGCCATTCTGGGCGAGCTCAGCTACCGCTCTCAGGACTGGGCCGGCGCGCGGAGGCTTTATTCTGCGCTCGTCGAGAGCCCCGGTCATTCCGAGGTCATTGCGGATGGCGTTCTCGCCCTGCGCAGGGCTGAGCTCGCCGAGACCTTCGGTGATGAGGCCGAGGCCGAGATCTGTTATCGACAGGTCATTGAACGCGAGCCCGACAACGGCAGCGCGCGCGAGGCGCTTGCGCAATTCGCGGCGTACCGTGGCCAGTACGCAGAGGCCGCGCAATGGCTGGAAGGCGCGCTCGGATCCGTCGCACCGGGCGACACCGATCGTCGAGACATGTTGCGTGAACGCCTCGGTCTGGCTTGCCTGCAGTTGCAAGCGTTCGAGCGCGCACGAACGCACCTCGATCCGCTGGTGGTTGAAAAACCTGAACATGCCCCGGCGGTCGAGGCGCTCGCACAGGCGTGTGTGGGGGCCAAAGACTTTGCGCGCGGTGCAGAATTGTGGGGTCGGCTATCCCGTCTGTTGAAGGACGAGCGAAAGCGCGCCGAGGCCTTGTTCCAACAAGGCGAAATCCTGCGGACACGCCTCGGACAAATCGAGGCCGCGGACGATGCCTACCTTCGCGCTGCGGATATTGATCCGACGCATGTTCCGACGCTCGTACGTCTGCTCGATCACTACTTCAGGGAAGGCGATCAGTTGAACCTTGTCGGTCTCGGCGAGGAGCTCATGACGCTTCCCGAGGGACGGCAGGCGCTTGGTACGGGCGATGCGGGGTTGTTGCTGGCACTCGGCGCCACGCGCGCCGAGAAGGAGAATGCCTTTCCACTTCCCGATCGGCTCTCGGATGGTGCGGGACAACACCTCATCGAGCTTGGCAACCAGATGGAGGGCGAGTCCCCGTCGGCGCTGGATCGCGGTATTGCGGTTTACGCTCAGATTCTCGGCGAGGCCAAGGCGCATGGGCTGTTGCTCGATGAGGCGGTAAAAACCCTCGCGACCTCTCCGGGCGATCGCGGCGCGCTGACCTTGCTGGCGCGGATCTCCGAGCTTCTTGGTGACTCAATTCGTGCCCGTGCCGCCTACGCTGTGCTGCTCTTGCGTGAGCCGTCGGCTCGGATCAAGGATCGCCTTGCGGACCTGAAAGGCAAGTCACGTCGGGTCGCCGACGGTGTGTTGCTGCCATCGAGGGTTCTGCATCCGGATTGCGCGGGCGCCGCGCGTCGGGTGCTGACGCAACTGTCACCGGTGCTCCTCGCGCTGCACGCTGAGCCGGCTGAATCGGTTGAACCCCTGGATGGCGACGTGTCCGATCTCGTCTCGACGCTGGCGGGCCGTCTGGGCTTCGCAGGCCTCAAAACAGGTCGCGGTCAGGGCTCCGAGGTTCGGATCGCCACCGGCAGTCCGCCCACGCTGACCATCGGCGGTGCGATTGAACAGATGCCTGCCGCAGAGATGGTGTTTTTCGTCGCGCTTGCGCTTGATCTGATGCGTTCGGCGACGGTGGTGGTCGAACAACTCGGCGACGGCGAGATGCGGGATCTGTTCGCGGGAATCGCTGCCGGCCTGCGCGGCACCGAGCCGGTTTCTACCGAGGTCAATTCGGCGTTGCGCGCCGAGGTCGCCTTGCTCCTGCGCGACAACGACAGGCGTCTTCCCGCAGGTGGCGAGCGAGAACGACTTTTCGATGACGTGCTCGAGACGATTGAGGCAATGCCTGATCAAACGACTTACGTTGCGATGGCGTGGCAAAACGCCTATCGCGTCGCAGCGATCGCGTGTGGTGATCCCGTTGTCGCCTTGCAATGCACGGCGCAACTCACCCACCCATCGACAAATCGTATCACGACCTCCATGGTCCCCGTCGGTGACGCGATGCTTCGCGAGCTGGCTCGGCCGTCTGGACCGCTCGGCGCGATGGCGTCATTCCTGCTGTCACATGAGTATGTCCGGATGTTCGGATAGGGTGGGGGTCGAAAATGACGCGATTGGACTTAACCTTGCCGCCGAATTGTCGATACCATGATCGCATGAGAAATCAGGCAATCCTTCGCCTCGCCGTTTTGTCACTGGGTCTCCTCGTGGGTGCATGTGGAAAACCGAAGCCGCGGGAGTGCCCGGAGTCGATGGAGAAGGTGGAGGCGGCGTCCGTCGTGGGCAAGGAGGTCGCCTGTAAGTCTGCCGACGGGTTAACGGCCCGCTGGAGCACCTTCCACCCGGACGGGATGCGCTGGCAGGTCTGTGCCTACGAAGGTGGCCAGGCTCACGGGCAGCTGACCATCTTTCACAAGAACGGCCAGGTCTTCCTTGAGGGGATCTATCGGGGCGGACAGAAGGTCGGAAAGTGGACCCAGCGCGATGCCGACGGCGGAATCGTGGCAAAGGGCGAATACCGCGACGGCACTTTCATCGCCGGTGCGCCGGTCGGCATGCAGGCAACCTGCGAGAACAAAAAGTTCTAGCGCCAGGCATCGAGGGACAGCTGCGCAAAGATCGGCGTCGACTGTTCCCGCAGCGCGAGATGCTCCGGTTCGGCGGTGTCCATCAACAGCGAATCGTGCAGGCGGCGGAACGCCTGAAAATGTTCCGTGAATCGGCGGCGAGCGTAGGGCGCGTGTGCTCCGGTTGCGAGCATGAACGCCCAGTCCGAGGACTGCAGTAGCAGCAGCTCGCGACCACACTGTTGCAGGACGCGCAATGCCCCTGGCTCCGTTGTGTCTCCGAAGCGCTGCAGCAACTCACTCATGCCGCGTTCTGCCGCGTGTTGGTAGCGGTAGAGCCATTCGTTGGACGGCCCCAGCCAAACCTGATGTGAGCCACCGGCGCCCCAGGTCGAACACGCGGGTTCGATTTGAGGCCTGTGCGCCTCGCTCGCCACGAACTGAGACGGTGAGCCTGCGACAATCGTCTCGTCCGCGGCCAGCAGCCGCAAGACTTCACAGAGGAAGTCAGGGCCTTCGTACCACCAGTGGCCAAACAGCTCTGCGTCGTAACACGCCGTCAACACCTTCTGCTTGCCGGCGCTGGCCGCTGTCTTGAACTGCCTACGACGTGCGTCGACGAACTCACGCGCATGCGCATGTGCCCGCATCCGCGCCTCCTCGGGATCATAGGGTGCCTTCTCACTTCCCGGAACGTCCAGTCCTGTGACCCTGTGAAGCTTGATGCCAAGCGCCCTTGGCTCTCTCGAGAGCGGCTCATCGTGGCCGAGATCTCGATAGCGTTCTCGGTAGACGGGATCGCCAGGAAATCCGACCCGGGCATTCCAGACCTGTGCGGCGCTTGCGGGATCGCGCGCGAAGACCGTGACGCCGGCCGCGGTACCCGCGGGACACAGGACGTCAACCGGTGGAGATGCGTTCGTGACGGCGTTTGATTCCGCCAGAAAATACGAAACACCGTCGTCGGCCAACAGTCGGTCGGTGCCGGGCGCAAAACCACACTCCGCAAGCCAGTGCCCGGCGGCCGGTTTCCCGAATCGTCGCACGAACTCTGCTCGACCTATCTGGATTTGCGCCTTCTGCGACGCCCGGTTGCTGAACAAGGGCAAGAGTCCATGGGTCGCAGACTCCGAGATGAGCTCAATATGTCCGCTCCGCGAAAGGTCCACGATCGGCGCGAGCACGTCACCGCGCCAGCTTTCAAGGTGTCGCTGCACCTGTTCAAGGCGCTCCTCCTGGTGTGCGAGCGCTGCGTGATGCGTTTTCTCCCACGGTCCGCTTCGCGCTGACTTGACCCGTTCCCTCAGCGCGGCGACTCGGCGATCACGGCGCTGCCGGAGGAGCGGATCATCCAGCATTGCAACGAGGGTAGGGGAGAGTCCCAGGGTGATGCGAAAATCGGTTCCAGCGTCACGAAGCGCGACGAGCCGCGAGAACAGCGGCACGTAGCACTCGATGATCGCCTCCAGGAGCCAATCCTCCTCAAGGAAATCCTCGTCGTCGGCGTGGCGGACAAAGGGAAGGTGAGCGTGCAGTACGATACAGATCGCGTCCGGGGCTGCTCTGCTCATCGAGCCCGATTGGAAAATGCGAGCGACGTTCCGGTCATGGACAGTGAGCTGTCACCCGGCCCAGCGCTGAGCCTGCGTGTCTTGCGGCCACGGGAGGCAAACGCGAGTGAGGTGCCCTGAACGGTGGCGCCGATGTCCTCTTCGAAGGTCTCGGTTTCCTCGATGAACTCAAGCGTGAGTGGTACTCGGAAGTTTTCCGTTTCCGTTCCTGCTCTGACCTGCAAGCCATTGCTGGCGGTGGTTCGAGTGAAACGCACCGAGTCCGAGAACATTCGTGCCCAGAGGGTGCCTTCGGGATCGTTCTCAAAGGCGCCGGACTCGATCGCCGCTCGAACCTGAGCCGCAACGATGCCCACGTCACGTGCCGCCTTTCCTGCTCGCGGTGTCGCGGCAGCGTTGGAGATGGCGAGCACCGCTCCGCTCTTGTTGCGAAGAATCGCGCGATACATGCGTTCCGGGCGAACGGCGAGCCAACGCCTTCCCGAACAGGGCAGATCGCCACCGGATGAGAAGAAGGTGCCTCCCGGTCGTTCCTCGATCAGCAACTCGAGATCGGAGGCCTTGCTGTCCGCACCATCCCAGTAGACGAAGAGGCTGCGGGCACTGTGAATCATGAGGCGCACCGTCGGGGTCTTTTTCGCCCCTTCCAGTGAACCAAGCTCATCGGACCATTTTGACCACGCCGGCTCTGCCGCCGGTACGGCAAGGACCTCGCGATACAGCTCGGCGTAGGTCTGTGCGCTGCGCTCCCAGGACCAGTCCTCGGCCATCGCATGAGCCTGCAACGCCGTCCAGCGTTTCTTGTCCGCGAAGAGCGCAAGCGCGCGATCGACGGCGGCGCTCAACGACTCTGGCGTGGGCTGCTCGAATCGGAATCCATTGACGCCTTCTGTAATCGTATCACGAAGTCCGCCGACGCTGTGGACGACTGGAATTGCGCCATAGCGGAGGGCGTAGAACTGCACGAGACCACATGGCTCGGTTTGGGACGGAACCAGCAAGATGTCCGCGCCCGCAAACATTCGTCGTGAAAGTGCAGGGTCGAAGCGGGGAATCGCGCGAACTTGTTCCGGATAAGCATGACCGAGGGCGGCCACGCGCGCTTCAAGCTCAGGGTTCCCGGTTCCGAGGATGAGGACGCGGCAACCCTTCTTGACGAAGTGAGGCGTCGCGTTGGCGATGAGATCCACGCCCTTTTCGTAGGTCAATCGTCCCACGAAGGCGACCAGCGGCGCGTCGTCATTCGGGATGCCGAACTCGGTCTGCAGTGCCTTCCGGCACAGGGCACGGCCGGCGGGATTTTCGGCCGAGAACTTTGCGGCGAGTGCCGGATCGACATTTGCGTCCCAGCTGGTCGTGTCGATGCCGTTGAGTAGGCCGCGCACATCGGGACCGCGGCCGCGGAGCTCGCCGTCGAGACCGAATCCATGAGAGCGCTCACGGATCTCGTTCGAGTACGTTGGGCTGACGGTCGTCACGATGTCCGAGGACCGTATCGCTGCCTTGATGGGCACCAACATCCCGAAATGTTCAGCGACCGCTGGGTTCCACAGCACGGGCGGCAGCGAGAGCGCATCCATCAAGTCACGGCCGGTTTCTCCCTGAAACTGGAGATTGTGAATCGTGAAGATGGTGCGCGTGTCGCTCAGATTGGCCGCACGTTGTCCGGGGACTTGAAGCAGCGCAGGCAGGATTCCAGTGTGCCAGTCGTGCAGGTGCAAGATGGAGACAGGACGCTCCAGTCGAGCCGCGAGATCACGAATGGCAAGCTGAAAGATTCCGAAGCGATAGGGATTGTCGCCGAAGGGTCCGAATGCGTCTCCGTATACACCTTCTCGATCGAATAGGTGGCCGCAACCGATGAGATAGGTGGGAACACCGCCCGGCGGATCGTCGGCCTGTAGTACGGTTATTGGAAGGTGAGGCGCCTCCGGGAGGCGGAACTCGAAGACGACGTGGGTTCGGTCCTTTCGAAGGGCCGTTGCGTAGGCCGGCAGTATCAGTCGAACATCCCATCCCTGCTTTCGCAGTACGGATGGCAACGATCCGGCGACGTCGCCAAGTCCGCCGGTCGCCGCCCACGGGACGGCCTCGGAGGCGGCCCACAACACCAGCGCGTTCATGGCGACAGGCTCATTCGGTACAGAGTCCAATTTTCCTCCCTGGGTTTTCACGGTTGTTTCTTTCGATATCGGTGCGGTCTGCGCTGCAGAGACCGACTTTGAGGCGGGCTGTTTGGCAATGGTCTTCGGGGTTTTGTTCACCGAGGTGTCTGGCACAGAGGGCTTGGCGACGGGCGCGGGAGCTGGCTTTGCAACCGGCTTGGGAAGCGCCTTTGCGACCAGCTTGGCGACGGGTGTTGCGACCGGCTTGGCGGCGGGCGCGGGAACTGATTTAGCGGCCGGCTTGGCGACGGGCGCGGGAGTTGGCTTTGCGACCGGCTTGGCGACGGGCGCGGGAACTGGCTTGACAACCAACTTTGCAACCTGCTTGGCGACGGGTGCGGGGAGCGGCTTGGCAGCTGGCTTCGCGATTGGCTTTGCGACTGGCTTGGGTACTGACTTGGCCGTCGGCATTGCAACCGGCTTGGCCGTCGTCTTTGCAACCGGCTTGGCCGTCGTCTTTGCAACCGGCTTGGCCGTCGGCATTGCAACCGGCTTGGCCGTCGGCATTGCAACCGGCTTGGCCGCCGGCTTTGCAACCGGCTTGGCCTTCGGCTTTGCAACCGGCTTGGCCGCCGGCTTTGCAACCGGCTTGGCCGCCGGCTTTGCAACCGGCTTGGCCGCCGGCATTGCAACCGGCTTGGCCTTCGGCTTTGCAACCGGCTTCTTCATCGCCATCTTTGTCGCCGTTTGGGGCATCTTCACTGGTGGTTTCTTGGCAGTAGGTGTGAGCGCAAACTTCTGCTTTGATGCCATTGCCGGGGTCTTTCCCGGCGCCGTATTTGCCTTTTTTCGTGCTGCCCCGGAGGTTTTACTCGCGATCGCCGACGTGTTGGCGCGGGTTTTACGGACTTTGACGGATGGGGTTGCCTTGCGATTAGCCATGGGCGTTCAGCCTAGCCGTAGTCTCTCATCAAGAGGCCGAGGTCGGCCCGTTGTTTTGCGACGACGGTGACGCCGTTTTCGCTGACAGTGTGACGCAGCATGTCGCGGCCGATGTCATGGCCGATCTGGTCGCCGTCCTTGATGTGAACGTTCTTGTCCACGATGGCCCGCTGTACCCGCGCGCCCTTTCCGATCCGCACGTTCTCGAAGATGATCGAATCGCGTACCTCGGCACCTTCCTCGACGATGACGTTTCGCCCAAGAACCGAGTCCTTCACGAATCCGCCCGAGATGATGCAGCCGCCTGCGAGGGTGGATTGCAGGACATGCCCACGGCGATTGTCCTCGTCGAAGACCATCTTGGCCGGTGGATCCGAGTAGCTCGCCGTCATGATGGGCCACTCCCACCCGTAGAGGTTCAGGCTGGGAACGACGTTCTTCAAATCCATCGCAGCTTCGTAGTACGAATCGATGGTTCCCACGTCGCGCCAGTAGGTGTTCTCCTCCAGCGACTTTGCGCCAGGGATGACGTTGTTGTGGAAGTTGTAGGCGAAGACCTTGCCCGTCTTCATCATCGCGGGGATGACGTTGTGGCCGAAGTCATGCCGGGATTCGCGCCCCGAGTCCGCGATCAATTCCTCACGGAGAATGTCGGGATTGAAGATGTAGTTGCCCATCGAGGCAAGGCACAGGTGGGGCTGGCCAGGAATCGTTTTCGCGCCGCTCTGAGGCTTTTCCTCGAACCCAACAACGCGTCCATTCGCGTCGACTTCCATGATGCCGAAACTCGGCGCGTCTTCCACGGGAATCGGGATACAGGCGACGGTCGCGACGGCGCCTTTTTCGATGTGGTAGTCGACCATCTGTCGGACGTTCATCTTGTAGATGTGATCGGCGCCGAACACGAGGACGTAGTCGGGACGCTGGTCTTCGACCATGTGGTAGTTCTGGAAAACCGAGTCCGCAGTCCCGCGGTACCAGAGCTCACCCATACGCATCTGCGCCGGAACGATCGTGACGAAGTCGGTGGGGCTGTTTCGTACGGACCAGGCGCGCTGAATATGCTCCACGAGCGATTGCGCCTTGTACTGAGTCAGCACGTAAAGCGACCGAATCCCCGAGTTGAACATATTCGAGAGGACGAAGTCGATGATGCGATACCGGCCCCCGAATGGCACCGCCGGTTTGGCGCGGTCGCGGGTGAGAGGGAACAGCCGGGAGCCCTTGCCGCCGGCCATGATGAGCGCGAGTAGACGTGGTTGGTATGGCATCTGGACAGTCCTGATTATAAACGAGAAGGGGCTGGCGGCGAAGAGCGCCGGAGCGAAAAAACGGAACAAAATCAGAAATTTTCCGGATTGTTTCGCGGGCGTCGCGCCACCCATTCGCCGTGTTTCGCGCAGGAATCGCCCGGTCAACTCTGCAAAGCCCGCAAATTTTTCGGATGCATCTCGGCCGGTACGTGTTTTACTCCGCAAAAATGCCTGAGAAGAAAAAGCTCCAAAATAAGCTCCTCGACCTCGCCAATAACCTCTGGTGGTCCTGGAATCCCGTGGCCATTCGCCTGTTCCGAGACATCGATCCGGTCGGATTTCACGACTCTGAACACAGTGCCCTGGCGGTATGTCGCGCCCTGACCCCGGACCGCCTGCAGCAGATCGCCGATGACGCTGTTCTGCGCGCTCGAATCGATCGCGCCCACCGCGAATTGAACGCATACCGCACCGACAGCGAGACCTGGTCCGACACCCACGCAGCGCCACTGCGCGTGCGGCCGGTTGCCTATTTCTCGGCCGAGTTCGGCATCCACGAGTCGTTGCCCATCTACAGTGGTGGTCTCGGCATTCTCGCGGGCGATCACGTGAAGACCGCCTCGGACCTCGGCCTCGCGCTTGTCGGCGTCGGCTTGTTCTATCGCGAATCGTATTTCCGTCAGCTCATCGACAAGTTGGGCGCGCAGCATGCCGAATACAACCGCGCACCGATCGACAACCTGCCCGTCACGCAGTTGTCCGGAATAGACGGCAAGCCTCTCACGATCTCGGTGGAGCTCGGCAACGAGACCCTCTACGCATCGGTTTGGCAGGTTTCGGTTGGCCGTACGCGCCTCTTGCTTCTGGACACGGATCTCGAGCAGAACTCGCCGGAGAATCGCGAGCTCGGCGCTCGTCTGTACTACGGCGACAGCCGCGTTCGCATTCGCCAGGAGCTCTTGCTCGGCGTCGGCGGCGTTCGTGCCTTGAAGGCGGCGGGGATCAAGTGGTCCATCCTGCACCTGAACGAGGGACACAGCGCGTTTGCGACGCTCGAGTTCGCTCGCATCCTGATGCAGGAGGATGGCCTCGACTTCGAGACCGCCGCCGAGGAAGTCGCACAGTCGACGGTTTTCACGACCCACACGCCGGTCGCGGCCGGTCACGATCGCTTCTCGCCTGAACTCGCGGATGCGCACCTCGGACCACTGCAACACTCACTTGGCCTGGATCGTCACCGCTTCGTCGGCCTTGGTCGCGTCAATCCGCATGACG
>Ga0169931_10008424_pt1 | contig 15050 bp, 18 predicted proteins | sample Kivu_15m_20L_FD_129675 | JGI IMG/M metagenome (GOLD analysis project Ga0169931, IMG submission 129675) | Freshwater microbial communities from Lake Kivu, Western Province, Rwanda to study Microbial Dark Matter (Phase II) - Kivu_15m_20L... | ecosystem: Environmental > Aquatic > Freshwater > Lake... | reverse complement strand
TGGTTTATTTAAAATTTAGAATATCATTATTTATTTAGTAGTTGAATAAAATATAAAATATAGTTGTTATTAATATTCCTATAAATGGGGATTGGGGATTGGGGATTGGGGATTGGGGATTGGGGATTGGCCGAATCCGCAATCCCCAATCCCCAATCCCCAATCCCCAATTTTTGTATTTTTTGCTTTTTTTAAATCAAAATTTTATTATTATTAAATATGAAATAAAATAAAATTTTCAATAAATATAAACACAATTTAATAAAATATTAAATATAATATATTTGTAAGTTCTAAAAAAAATGAAATCTAAAAAAATTCAGCAAAATGAAAAAATAAAAAGTAAAGAAACAATAAGTCCAGTATGTGAGCTAAAATTAGCAGTTTTAGGGAAAACACTCGTCGGAAAATCAGCTCTGACATTTAGATTTATAAATGACAGGTTCCCTACAGAACACGATACGACAATTGAGGATCAATACAGAGTTAATGTAAATATCGAGGGTGTGGATTGTAGATTAGGTAAGTTTTTTTAATAAACTTAATAAAAATCATAAAGAAATACTCGACACAGCTGGTCAAGATGATTACCAGACAATGTTAGATTCTTGGATAGGATTCGCAGAAGGTTTTCTTTTAGTATACGCTATTGATGATAGAGAAAGTTTCAATGAAATAACAAACAAGTATAAAAGAATAATCAAAACTAAGACAAAAGATAAGGCTTGTATCATCATAGTTGGAAATAAATGTGACTTAGAAGAAACAAAAAGAATAGTCCAGAAAACTGAGGCAGAAGCATTGGCTAAATCTTTAGGAGTTCAATTTATGGAGGTTTCTGCACTTGAGAGGATCAACGTCAAAGAAGGTTTTTTAATCCTAGCCAAAGAGCTGCTTTACAAAAAGGGAAAATTAGAAAATCCTTCAGTAGCAGATGAGAAAACTAAGAAAAGATGTTATTGTTTTTGATTGATTTTTATTTAATATACTTTAATGCTCAATTTATAAAATTTTTTTTTTAATTAATTATATTTTAACTAATTATAAATATTCTTTAATTGTAATTGTTTTAGGTCAAATTATACTTTATAATAATTTGATATACTTTATCAAAAATATTTCATCAAATAAAAATTTTAAATTGATAATTTCGAAATTTTCTGATAAAAATATAAAAAATAATATATAGATAAAGCTATATCTTGATTCTTCTCTATTTCTTCTTATTAGATAAATTTAGGTTACCAGATATTGGCATTATTATTTTACTATTATGTCTCATATTGTTTGATGAAACATTCTTAGAATAATTGAAAGGTTTATTGTGAATAGACATATCCGACTCAATATTCATGTGATTCAATATGTTTGCTTGTTTTTGAGGATGAAATGTGCTGCTTAAATTGGAATTGTGTAAAACATGACTAGCAGAAAATTGATTAAAAGTGCCTAAGTTATTAAATAGCTCACCCCCTATAGATGGTTTCTTGTTGTTTAGCTTGACAGAAGATTTTAATGATCCTGTTTTATGTTCGTCTAAATTTCCTCTGTCTAAATTTAGGATGTCAACTATCATTTAGATAGGTGTATATATTTAATCTATTCTTACTATTTTTTTCATGCGCTTGAAGAAGTTCGTTCATTTCCCTTAAAAATAGACTAATACTATAATCCTTTTCTTTATTTTCTTCATGAAGAGAAAGAATTTTGTTTTCGTAATCTTTTATCTTAAAATTAAAGAAATATAATAATTAATTATACCTTCTCCTCTAATGATTTATGATTTTCATTCTTATCACTGCTTGTTCTTTTTATTTCCTTCAATTCTTCTACAAGGGTTAATTTCTCATCCTCAACTTTTTTGATGACAGCCATAAAATTATTTTCTTTTTCCTCAAAATTTTTCACCTTTTTAATAAGCTCGTTTTCTAATTCCAAGTACTTAGATATATTCGTTTTTACTTCTCTCAATTCCTTATCCTTTTCGTGTATTCTTATTTCATATATACTAACTTCTTTCTTATATTTATCAAAATTAGAGATTGTAGAAGATAATTGCTCCCATTTAAGAAATACTTTTATCCTGAGGTATTTCTCTTTTCTCGAATAAAATTTTAAAAATGTTTTCAATGCTGAGATTAATTTATTGTAAATAATTTCAGCTTTTAAGCTGTTGCAATATTTTGAGTCTGAGAAATTTTTTATATCGAAAAGAATTTTTATTTTTTCATAATTCATTCTTGAATTTACCACATGGCATAAATTGTTTAAATGAAATTTAATTTCTTCTATTATTAGTCTATGCTTCAGACTTGAAGCTGGATCCATATCGAGATCTTCGCGTATGGTATTTCTGTTAAAATTAGTGAAATTTATTTTACGTTTCGTTTTGATATTCAGTCTCACCTACAAAACTTATTTGTTTTTCGTTTTGAATTTCTTCGTCATAATCTCCAGGGCCAAATGAATTTTCCTTTAAAAAATAAAAAATTTTGCAATTACTTTAAATGACATATTTTAATTATTTAGCTGAAAATTTTTATAAATAATTTTGATTTTATCATAGGGATTATTTAAGATAAGATTAATCATCAACAATTAAAAAATTTAATTTTTCTAAGTGTTGTATTAGCAGTATATGATCCTTATTAGTAAGAATGGATAATGAAAAATTTTTTATAAAATCTCGATACAAATATTCTTTAAGAAATATTATTTATTGAGATACAATACTGATCAGGATAATATATTGGAATTAAGATTAATCGTTATTATGTTTTTAAATATATTCGATAATCTTAGTTTTATTAGATAGGTTCGTATTTTATTCTTATAATCCAAATGAAATCTGACCAACCCCTCCAAATTATTGTAATCGCAAGTAAAAAGTCCCAGGCTGAATCAACAGCTCAAATGTGGATCAAAGCTAAAGGCGAATTCGGAAATCGACCATTAGAAGCTTATATTAGTATCGTTGGTGAAGGTTACAATAAACTAAAGCACCTTGCTTTTGGTAAGAATACTCTTATTTGCTTAATGGCTGAGGATGAAGAGGAATGGAAAAGAGTCACAGATGAATGAAAAACTTTTTTCGCGAATCTCTCTAAGGAAACCAAGCTAGTTGTAGCCGCATGATCAGATAATCTTAATAAATGGTGCATTGAAGTAAATGCAAATGCAGGTATTGATATTTCAGAAGGTATGCTAGGATTTAAGGACATTAATAGCAGACTATACAGTGGTAGTAAAAAAGAGGCCAAACCTGTTCCATTAACAATTTAATTAAACGAAGAATAAAATAAATAGAATTAGCATAATAAATAATTGTTTATAAATATTTTAATTAAAAATGAACAATAGAAATTTATTTTCTGAAGATTTAGATGATTTAGACGATTATATTAACACTTTCAAATTAAAAAATTTTGATGATTCGGATCAAGACGAAGTCAAAGAGGAGCCAAATCAATTAATTAAAAAAATTCAGAATAAGGATTTTAATACTCTAGAAGAATCAAACAAGTCTAATAAAGAAATTGTAGTTGAGAATAATCCTATTCAAAAGGAATCCCAAATTGAATTAGAAAAAAATGTTAATATGATACCTTCTGAAATCAAATCCAAAGAAAATTTATTATTTGATGAGGTTTTTCAGATGAAAGACGAAGAGGAAATTTCTCAAAACGTAAATGGAAATTTTTTTAATTTATAGAATAATTTGAAAAAATCTGAACGAAGTATATTCGATGTTGACAGTTATGATGATAATCATTTAAATAATATCTCAAAAAAAAATTCAAATGAAAAATTTAATAAAAAAGAGGAGGTTCAGTCATTAGACAGAAATAATCCTTTAACTTTTGATGTAAAAAAAAATACAACGATTTCTAAAATTGAAGTAAAAGTATTTGAAAAAAAAGTTCGGGTTGATCCCTTTTCCAAGATCTATGACAATTTCGAGAATGTCTTCAATAAAAAAGTAGAAATTCCTTCTAAAAACTTTTTTGAGAGAGAAATGAAGAAATTAGAAAACGAAATTGACGATTATCAGTCTGCTGAAGGTTTGAAGAACAATGAAAAGGAATCTGACATAAAAATTCCAGAAGAAGAGGTAATTTACACAAAGGATGAAGAGAATCAATTTATCAAAGAACTTTTGAATGAGCCTGAACCAGAAATAACTTCAGAAATTAAAATCATCAATCAAGTTGAAATTAAAAATCAACCAAGTGAATTAGAAACTTTTAAAAAGGAAGTTGAAGAAAATGAAGATAATAGATTTACAGACAAACAATCAAACGCTTTTTATTCAGACTTAGAGAAATTAGATACTAAGAGGAAAGAATTTGTAGCTTCTATAGAAGTAGAACAAGAATTACATAAAAATATATATTTTAAAGGATACTTCGATAAATCTAATTTTCTTATCTTCCCAAGCCCCAAATCTTCAAAAAATGAAATTAGTATTTTAGATTTAAAAATTCAGATACAAAATATCAATACATATGTAGATAAAGAATATTTTCCTATCAGCTATTCTCAAAGTAAAATATTTTTAATTTTTTCGATTAAGAATTTGACTCTGAAAAATTCAAAAACATTTTTTCGACTTTGAAATCGAAGATAATCAAAAAGGAAATAAAAAACATAAAAATAGAAGATTTTGTTATGATTTCACTGTTAAATAATTTCTTAGCGGGAAACATGAAATCTTCTATTCTAACAGATGTTGAATCTAGAAAGGATCTAATTAAAAACATAAAATCTCTGAAATTAATCAATCAATCTAAGCAAAAGGAAAGCAAAAACTTCCCTTATGAATTTTTCTTAGACACAAAAGATAAATTAAATGCAAATTTGAATTTTCAAGATGTTCTTGATAACGGGATTGAAAGAATTCTTTCAGAATGTTACAAAGGCAAAAACATCAAAAATTTTATAATTCTCTCGGTGTTCGGAAAACAAGAAGATATCTTCAATTATCTTTTAGGGATATTCAAAGAGAATCACGAATATAAAAAAGACTTTTTTTATATTCTGTTTATGATTCGATCAGGAAACATAACTCAATTAATAGAAGAGCAAAAAGATTTTCTATTCCAAAATTTTTATAATCTATTCTGTTTATTAATAGAGAATCTTGAATTTTTTTATGATATGAATATTCTTTTCCTTTATGAGAAGATGTTGAAGACAGATTCTATATATGTAAGAATTAAATATTTACTCATAAATTAGAAAACTTTCGATAAAATAATCATCCTAAGGTTAATCACTAACAATTTCAATTTAGATGATTTCCAACAATATGCCGATTCTCTTACATTTTATCTAAACTTTTGTGATAGCTTTAGATTAATCATATGCGATCTGATTAATTATTTGTTTTTTAATAAGGTGTCGCAATCAGAAAAATTCAAATTTTCTGTGGTGGGATACTGCTCGATCTTGATTAAGTATAAATTCCTTCTTTTAAAAATTCAATCTAACTCTCTTAATGAAAATTTAAGAGAATATGGAGAAAAAATTGTCCAGAATATTAAACAATTCGGAAAATATTCTGGGAATAATTATTTCTTTAGCTATTTAAAAGATTTGTTTACAATTGATTTATGTAGAAAAGTAGACAATTCTTTCATTAAAAAAGAAATCAGTAAAGAAATAACACATACTAAAACAGATCATTTGAAGGAAACTCAAAATTCAGATTACAACAAGAACAAAGATCAATCAAATAATAAGAAACAAGAAGTAATTTTATTTATTTTATTATAATTAACTTTTAAAGAATGTAGGAGGGATAACTTCGTTTTTAGTAAGTGCTCTAGGATTTGGGACATCAACGAACAAGCAAGAAGAAAAAAAAGATGAGGAGAATAAAAAAGAGGAAGAAATAGTTCCTGAGATATTCTATGATCCAGTAAAAAAAAGATGGGTTCTTAAGGGTAAAATCTATGACGATGAAGAAGACGAAAAAGATCTTAATAAAAATTCTAAAATTAGCAGCTCAGAATCCACGGTTACTAATCAAAATGCTAGCGTATTTGATAATAATGGTATCGGGTATACCTCTCAATCTCAAGGAATTCCAACACTTGCACCTATAAAGCCAACCTTACTTCCTCCAAAAGTAAAATTGAACAGGCCACTCACTAATATTGAACCCTCTCAAATTAAAGCGCCACCCTCAATTGTTAATCCACCTATCATTAAAAAAGATAATCTTATAAGTCAAATATCTAATGCTACCACAATTAATCCAAACCAATCACATGTGAATAAACAAAATGTTATAAGCAATCCATTCCTGACTAAAAAGGAGACAGGTAATCCTACAAATTCTACTGTGACAACTGTTAAGGTACCCCCTAAAATTAATATCGCTAATAGATACGCTTCTATGTTAGATCATAGTAAATAAGGATTTAATAATTAAAAAATGACAAGTATTTAATAAACATCATCATATTCAAATATTTTCATCAATTTTATTAAATTTTTTATCTTAATAATAATAAAATTTTCTTATCTCCAATAGATCAAATTTAATTGTATTCCCCATATGCTATTATAATTAATTAGAAATGAAATTAACAATCAAAAGTCTTAAACAAGTTCCCTATGAAATCGAAGTAGAAAATGACAGCTTGTCTGTCAAGGATTTGAAAATTCAATTCGAAAAAGTTCATGGAATTGATCATAGCTCCTTAAAGCTTGTATTTAATGGAGTGATTCTAGATGATTCTAAGAAATTATCAGATTATAACATGAAAGAGGGGAATGTTATAGTCATGATGAGCATCAAAGTCCAACCGAAGAAAAAAGAAGAGGCTAAAGTAGAAGAAAAAGTCCCTGAAGTAAGCCCAGTCACAGTGCCTGTAACTCAACCCACAACAACCACTTCTACAATTCAACAACCAAAACCAGATACCACTGGAAGCACGACGACCACAACAGCTCCTAAAAAGCAGGAAAAAGATTATACTTCCCAAGTTAAGGAATTAATGGACATGGGCTTCCCTAAATCTGAATCAGAAGCAGCAGTAAAGGCAGCAAGAGGAGATTTAAGTTTATCTGTCGAATTCCTTACAAACGGTATCCCCGAACATTTATTGTCTCAGGGTGAAGGTGGAAATGCTAATGCTGAGGTAAATCCTTCAGCTTCGAATGCAGTTCTTAAAAATATTTCATCCATAGTGAAAGTTCTCTGTTATAACAATCCTTCACAATTACAAAATATTCTCCTCACACTTCAACAAAGCTCACCAGAACTCATAGAATTAATAAAAGAAAATGAGGAAGAATTTAAGGCTTTAATTCAGCAACCTATAACTGAAGAAGATATACGAGCCTTTAATGAATTTAATAGACAAGCTGGGTTAGGGGGTGCCGGAGCAGAAAGCGAATTAGCTGGAGCAGGTGCTGGTCCTGAAGGCGAGGGTTTTCAACAAGGAGGCAGAAATTATATCAAGCTTAGCAAGCAAGATTATGAGGCTGTAAATAAATTAAAAGAACTAGGATTTAGCGAGACTGATGCTGTTCAAGCTTATTTTGCATGCGATAAAAATGAAGAAATGGCTGCCAATTTGTTATGGGAAAATAAATTAAGAGAACAGGAACAAGAGCAAGATTTTTATATCGATTGTAAAATTGTATTTAATTAAATTTTTATTTTAGACTCTCAAGTCGGTGGAGGACAGAATAATCAAAATCAAGGCGGTTCTGGAAATAATTCAAATCCAAATCCTGAAAATAAAAATAATGAAGGAGGAAATTCTAATGCATGAGAAATTAATAAATTATAATATCCCGGAATTTAATAAGATATTATATAATAAATAATAATTTAAATTCATATCAATAATAAAGTTAGTATGAAATATAATATAATATAATATAAGTCCAGTATATTATTAAAAATTTTATTCCATCATAATTTTAATAAATTTATATAATTATCTGATGATAAATTTTTCGAATTTCTAAATTAAAAATATTTATTTAATATTTTATTCAAAATGGAGAAATTATCCACAATTACAATTACAAATTTACAAACAGACCTTCCTGATACGAACGAGGACGATTCAGCAAATACAAAACATCCTACAATTCTCTGCGAAGTTTGTTCTCAAAACAAATTTAAGTATAAATGCCCTAGATGCCTCATAAAATCATGTTGCCTCTTCTGTGTGAAAAAGCATAAAAAAGAGAAAAACTGCTCGGGTAAAAGAGACAAATTCCAAAGTAAAACGTTAAATGAAATAACCCTTAACGATATAAGGACCGATATGAGATTTATGAATGAAGCCATAAATGAAACTAACAAGGCATCCAAAAAATTATACGAAAAAACTTCTGAATTACAAGATCAAAAAAAAAAGGAAAAATTAAGAATAAACATGGAGAAATTTGCAAAGAAGTTTAGAAATATAAATCTAATCACATGTCCCAGTGGAATAAACAAATTTCAAGAAAATAAATCCTATATTGACACAAAAGAGAAAAAATTTTATTGGACAATAAAATTTATTTTTTGGGATCGCAATAAAACCGCAGGGGAATCGAATCAATCTGAAAAATTAGAATTCATTTTTCCACAACCGTTTGATGATTCTGATTTTACTCTAGATAAACTTCTAAAATGGGCAAAAGAAAATAAAAATGAGATGAGTTTAGATTTGCTCATGTTTCTAAATAATCATAATCATAATCTTGATCATGACTTCGAATTTATGTACAGGATCAATATTAAAGAATTAGATAAAAATTTCATTAAAGGCAGATTAATAAAAATTGATAAATTTTATTATGAAATCCTTGACAGAAATGAATTACTAAAAGAAGTGCTCAATGGTAAGGATGTTTATGAATTTCCTGAAATATATATAGTAAAAAATTAATTTAACATAATATGCATTTATCATTTTGATTATATAACTATCTATTTATTTTACAATCTATGATCTTGATTTTAAAAATTCAATTATTGTAATATATACATACTATTTGAAAATATAATAGATGACAAATTCAAAAAAATCGGGAATCAAATTTAAGAAACAGATAGATAAATATGAATGATAATATTCATTTTTAAGGAAACACGAAAAAATTTATTCATAGAAAAATTGGAATTTTGCTTTATGGAATATTTTCTAAATCTGATTTATTCTAACACAGAGATAAGAGACGAAATAATTCATAATCATATAATTTATTTTTATTTGAAGTTACCTAGGTTTTTTCTATTCTAATCGAAATAGTAAAAAAATAATTATGTCCAGAAATATAAATTTAATAAATTACTTCATACAATGAAACATTTTATTTTAACCGAATGCAACCGCTCTATCGAAAATATTCAAGTCTAATGTCATTTTTAAAATATGTTAAATTATTAGCTGAATCAGAATTCGTCATAGATCATCATACAAAAAATTGGATTTATAAAGATCAATGATAATTTCAGTCTTAATTTCAAAATGGACATAAGAAGGTTTTAAATATTTAATAAAATGTCTCATAAATAAAGAATACATAGCGTCAAATAATTGTTTAGTATAATAAGAGGTCAAATTAATCTAAGAGGCATTACAAGAATACTTTACAAGAAACTTTACTCACACTCAAGTTAGATTATTTTGTCATTCTTATGGGGAAAAGGACATAAGTATATTTCCGAAACTCTAAAATAACAACGATTAGCAAAATATTTTATAATATCAATACCAATTTAAATTAAATTTTAATTCAATATTTATTTAATTAAATGTACAATCCCTTCGATTTAATTCCTAAAAATATTGACAAAAATTTAAGAGATATTTTAATAGCCTTGATCTCTATCCAATTTATTTCTTTCTTGATTCTTATGGTTTATCTTATTGTGGAATTCGTTAAACACAAAAAAGAGAAAAAGGTTGAAAATATAGAGAAACAATCTGAAAATGATGAGAAAACTGAAAAATTAGAAAAAAGCAATAAAGAAGAATCAGAAACGCAAAATTGTGATAAAATTGTGACAGATATTAATAATAAAGATGAAAATTATTTAGAAAATGAAATTCCATATAATCATGAAAAGATAAATGATGATCAATCTGATCACTTAAAGCAAGATTGATATAATTCCTTTAAATCTAACCCAACAAATTAAATTTATTATAAAATTTTTTAAAGATTATTAAAATAACAAAGATAATCAAATATTAATTTAGAGTTTTTTCTGTAAGTATATACCTATGTAATTATTTATTTTTGACATCTTCTGAGAATTCTTTAACTAATTTCTGAATTTTCATCATATTGATTTTACTCTTTTCTTGGCTTTTTACAGATTTTATTTTAGCAGCGCCTGTAGATTTCTTTATTTGATTTTTTGTTGTGCTCGTAGTTGCAAGTCTGAATTTAGAATTTTTTAATTTCATAATTCTCTTCTTGAGCAGGGGATTTTCCTTTAAAGCATTGAGATCTTGAGTATATTTAATGGTAACGGATTTATTCAAGATAAATGCCTTTAGCTTTTCTACCGTATTTAGAGAGTCCTTTGATAAAACTTCGAAGGATTCCACATTAGACGCGTGGTTATGGATTGCCAATCTTTTAGGGTTTTTATAAAAATAACTTTTAAAAAGTTCCTTTATATAATTAAGATCTATTTCTTCTAATGCTTCTAAAAGGAATTTGAACCTGTTGAAATCATTTGTATTTAAGTCAATTTCTCTCCAAATCTTCGAGCTTCTCTCTATTAAATTAACATCCTTCTTAGCCAGAAGTGTACGGATGGATTGTACAATCTCTTTGTAGTCTGTTTTACTACACTCTTCAATTTTTTCAAAGGCTTTAGGAAAAACTTTATCGATGCGATGTCCAATTTCTAAAGGAGGTAATTTGGAACCTTGAACAACTATTATATAATACTATGTTATGAATTATTATTTAAATATTTTACGACAGCGTTGTCAATTGTGCTTAAGGAAGATTGGACCACGTAGCCTAGTTGCTCTTGTGTTCTCAATATTTGATAGAATAGGTTTCCTATGCATTTGTCTATTATATTCCAGTACAAAATGTTTTCATAATCTCTTAAACCGATTTGATAGTAATTAGTAACTGCATGGTTCAATTGATTTTCCTCATCGTTTTTAACCTGTAAAGTAATCATTTCGTTGATTTCTCTATGCAAACCAACCATCGCTTGGAAATTGTACTTTTCCAAGGTTTCCGTTTCTTTTAACCTTCTTTTGGGAAAGTAACCTCTTAAATCTTTTACCATTTTTTCTACTTCTTCTGCTTCGGTACTTCCATAGATAAAGACAGTTAATACCATTTCACTCTTAAATTGCTCCAAAAATGTTCTGAAATCGTGAAAATTTTGCTTGTTTTTCTTCAGTATTTCCAAAAGTTCTGAATAATGGATATAGGATGGTCTAACCATTTTTTTGAAATAGTAAGAATTCTTATAGAATGGTTTCGATGTTTTCTGGATATTATTTAAATTTTTTCTTGTGATCTCTACTATTTCTTCGAAAATAATTGAATCTGGGTTGAATTTGAAGATTTCACTGGAAACAGCATTTATTAATTTTTCGGCTATATCAGAAAAAGCGAAGATCTCCACGTATATCCCATCGTTAGTTGATGTAATCTTCATTGAGTTTCCGGTCTCTAGGGCATCTCCCACGATGAATGAGAGATTGTATTCTAGGTAATTACTTAAGATATTTGCGTAGATATTGTTTTCAGGGTTTTTATTGAAATGTTCAGACATAAATTTTAAAACGATAGCGACTTTGGGTAATTTAAAGCTTTTGTCAATTTTATAAAAAACTTTGAAATTTATGTCATTAGCATATGAAATCGGTGTAAGATCTCCCTTTTTACTATCGTATTCATCTAACTCGCAGGAATCTTTGGTTTCTCTGCAATCCTTCACCAAATCAGAAAAGTTAGAGATATATTCATTCTTCTGTCTTAGTTTAAACGATTTTCCTCCATCGACATTTACGCTGGATTCAAAAGGAACAGGAAAAGATTCAAGGGCACTGAGCTTACTTTCATCTATTATGTCTATCAAATATTCTGTTTTAAACCATTTTTCTTTATTCGCCTCTCCATCGCTAATATAATCACTAGGGAAATTGTCATCTTCACTCCCGATTATCACAATCGCTTTTCTTGGGTTCAAGTTGTTTAGAAAATTTTTAATTAAATCTTCATTGTAGACGCTTAAGTCATAATCATCATACAAAATGTTTCTATAATCAACATCAAACATTTCATTCGAAATTTTAGCTGTCAATGAACTATAATCCTTCTCTAAGTCTTTGAATTTAAAATTTAGTTGATAGATTTTTTGGAGCTCTTCGAAAATTGACTTCTTAACTGGAGAATCTTTGATTAAATTTATGAAATTAAAAACTAGTTTGATAACAAAATCGACTTGATTTAGACCTTCTTTCGTTAAATCGACATATATCCTAAAAGTAGCAAAGCTTTTAAAAGAATCATAGATGCCGCTGTCAATTTTATTTGCGAGTTTTCTTTTCTTGAGAAAAGAAAACAATGATTTATCTCCGCTATGACGGAACAAATAAGAAAAATAATCCCAAGGTTTTGATTTGCTATGTTGGAAGATAGAATCAATTGAAAAGATAATAGTTAAATCAGCTCCAGAACTTTTTTTATACCAAACTGCCCTTCCTAAATCAGATTTACGAAAAACTGGTTCTTTGGTTTGTAGATTGCCGTAGAGATTTATATTGGTCTTTTTATCTTTGATTAAAGAAAAATATTTAATTGCTAATGCTTGCATACTGTCTAGAGTAGAGTTTGTTAATATTGTCAATTTCATATTCGATGCAAAATAGTATTCATTAAACATTTCATTTAAATTTCTGTTTAAGGAGTCTGTCTTATTAAGAGACTCTAAATTTCCAGTCGAAAACCCATTATGAGGATGGAGGGGATTCCCAAATAATTTAATAAGCTGATTTAGTTTCCATTCATTCGAGTTTAAATTTTTTTCAAATTCAGAGTTGACTGCTTCGATTTCTTTCATTGTGTAATTTTGATCTAACAAGGGTTCATAAAACATTTTGCTGAAGATATCCAATGATCTTTCGAATCCTGCACTGTTTACTGTAAAATAGTAGGTAGTTTTTTCACCTTCAGTAAAGGCATTGTTAGACCCTGAGTATTTGCTTAAGACTTCCTCAAATTCCCCTATCTTAGGAAATGATTTGCTCCCTAGGAACAGCATATGTTCAAGTAAGTGTGCCAGTCCATGAGTACCCCTATCCATATGAGACCCCACACCGACTGAAATACTAGCAGAGGATTCTGTAATCTTAGGATCTGATATAAAAATTGCTTCTAAATTGTTTGCCAATCTTACTGCACGATATTCTCTGCTATCGGTCAGGTATTTTTTAAAATCTATTATATTCGTTTATCTTTGATATTTTTTACCTTCAGATTCATAAAGAATTTTCGCTCTTGATTTATTAAGAGCGATGAAAACTAAAGAGAACACAAGTAATGAAGGTAATATCATTCCTCCTAGTATAAAGAAACAAAGAGCTCTTTTACTTTCTTTAGGATTATCTAGGAGAGCTCTATAATTAAAGTTTAATTTACTCTTTTTCAGCTTCATTCTTAGGTCTTAAAACTTCATTGTCCATAAATTAAATTTTAATTTTTATAAAACTATAATCAATCGAGAATGAAATAATTGAATATGTGTAATGTTTAAAATAACGAATGAATCCTTACAATATTTTGAAATTAGAATTAATTATTTAAAAATAAGTATGATAATAAGAATAATTTAATATCTATATCAATAAACAACGGAACTCCTCCTATATTTCTACTTTAAAAGAAATAATTATAAGTAAAAATTATTGGAGAATTCTTATATTAATCATTTCAATACAATGAATAATTTATATTAAATAATGAATAATGTCGAATTGTACGAATTTAATCATAAATTTTAGTGACCACATGTTTAGAGTACTCTTGTTAGGCGATTCGGGGGTAGGGAAATCTTGTCTAATATTAAGATACACAGTAATTCTATAAAAATATAATTGCTGTTTTAATCAATTCAAATCAAATAGGAAAATCAATTTAATTCCACCTTGATGAGTTCAATAGGAGTAGATTTTAAACTGAAATACGTAGAAGTAGACGGGAAGAAAATAAAATTGCAGATTGTATTAAATTCTTTCTTATTATTAGTGGGACACTGCTGGACAAGAACGATTCAGAACGATTACGACGAGTTATTATAGAGGAGCTAACGCGATTGCGATAGTCTATGATATAACAGATAGGGAATCATTTGAGCATGTTCAAAGCTGGATGCTCGACATCGAAAAGTATGAATATTTATGATATACATATCGTCACTTATAGATATGCAAAAGAAAATGTGTTAAAATTTTTGGTCGGAAATAAATGCGATTTGAAGGCCAATCGTAAGGTAAACGAAGAAGAAGGAAGGCGAATTGGTAAATTTTTTGAAATAATTAAGCGAAGTCGTATAATATACCCTTTATAGAAACTTCTGCGAAAGAAACTGTGAATATAGATGAACTGTTTGTAATGTCTATTAGATCCTACTTAGAGGAATTGAATCTAAAAACGAGTAAAAAAATTGTAGATATCAACGCTAAGAAAAACCAAGTTGTTTTAGAAAACAAAACTAGCACAAAAGATGAAAATATAGATAGTTGCTGTCTTAAATAACTGATGGAAATAGTGCTAAACAAGACGCACGTTGAAAATGATGACTATGAAAATTTTTATTATTGTTATGTTAATTAATTATAAAATAAAATTTTTGCTATAAATTTTTTAGGTATTTATTATGAATTCTATAATATAATAATTTATTATTCAAAAGAATACAGCAATAGCATAAATTTATTAGAAATCATTATGATAGAAGCATCTTCAATTTTAGTTTTCAGCTATCATATTGTCGATTACTCATTCCTTAGTATATTTATATAAAATATAAACTTATTTTTATTTTTAAT
>Ga0169931_10008423_pt1 | contig 15050 bp, 8 predicted proteins | sample Kivu_15m_20L_FD_129675 | JGI IMG/M metagenome (GOLD analysis project Ga0169931, IMG submission 129675) | Freshwater microbial communities from Lake Kivu, Western Province, Rwanda to study Microbial Dark Matter (Phase II) - Kivu_15m_20L... | ecosystem: Environmental > Aquatic > Freshwater > Lake ... | reverse complement strand
TGGAGTACAAACCCTGATGTAGTTTGTCAGCTTTGTCGGATATTAAACCGATCTTTTACGACTCAAAGTATTCAATCTTTTATGATTAATAGCTCAGATTCACAAAAATCTATTCTTTTGAAGATGCTCATTCTGTGGATGGGAGAAACTCCAAATTGCCTTTCAATATATCCTTAGGTAATAGATTAAATGATGGCGTTGATTTTCAAGCTGTCACAACAAAAATAGTTTGCTACTTTGCTAAAAAATCATAAATTGATCAAAACAATCATAGAAATATCGAAAGATGGACTTGCATCTGCTGAAATCAAAAGAATGGCTTTGCAGATAATCAGACAGGTCAACGGAAAAGGCACAGGGTTAGGCACAAAAATCAGTTCTTAATACATCCCTAGTGCTCTGATGGATTCTTCTACTAATTTGTTTACTTTAGATGATGTTCTGGACAGTCTCAGTAGTAATAGTCAAGAAAATAAGTTAAGTGCGTTGAAATAGTTGCTTGCTAACCCTTCTTTAGTGACATAAGCGGCCTCTCGTTCTGAAAGTTATAACAAACTTACATATATTTTTACAATCAGACCGCCTGATAAAGTCATTTCTAAGGCAGTCGGTCAAGTTATTCAAAAAATTACGATATAAACTTCAAAAGATAGGGCTCAATAGGCTATGCAAAAAGGATTGCTTAGAAAAATTCATGCTTTTCTTTTGTAAAGCGGAGTCTAAGCTCATTCTTCTGTATTTTAGTACATTAAACTCGTGGCAAGCTAGTGTTCGCAAAAAGGGTCGTATAGTATATAAGAAGGAAGTTAACTTTTAAATTCTCCTTACCCGATTTTCCAACAAATAAATACGACAGCTTTAGGTGAAATGAGCTAGCGTTAGAAAAAGACGTCTCCTTTAAGATTTTTACCCCATGTGAAAGATTATATCAGAACAGCTCTAAAAACTACACAGCCTTAGGTTTACACTCCTCTTTTAAAAATATTAGGAAACGTTAGTTTGGATGAACAATGTCGATACCAGATTATAAATTTAAAAGGAATATAAGTCTTTATTAAGTTTTTATAAATCGGTCAAAGCACTTAAAATATTTAATTGCAAAGAACATGCGCGAAAGGTTTGATGAACCTTTCGCTTTCTTCCAGATAAAACAAAGCAAAAACTTTAGGTCTGATGTCGAACATTCTGGAGCTATACTACAAAGCTCAACTTGACCCTGTGGCTTGCAGCTATCTTGAAAATTTACTCAAAACAAAAAATTGATTTTTTTTACAGTTAATGATCATTTTGACTTTATACTCTTTTTAGTCACTAATGGCTATAATATTTAAAGCAAATGAAAGAAAAGCGCACTCCTGAAACCTACATCGTATAGATCTGCACAAAGAAGCGAGCACAATAAAAAAAGCAGCTTCTTGCAAGTCTGCGCTTCAAAAATGAAATGGAATACATCTGGCGCGAATAATAGTAAAGACGAAATACAATCCATTCTAAAATCAACTAATAAACTTTTGAACGTTATCTTATTGAAGAAAACATCGATCAACTGTATTTAGTTGTTTTGTATCAGCTTTTGCCAAACATGAATACGATTGAAGATCACATGAAGGTGCTTGTTTAAATACTTTGTAATAAAATATTTTTGCCCAAAAGTATCATCACGCTCGATAACCTTGCTCGACTTACAAAATAGTGTGTTTTTCAGATTTTTTAAAGAAATCTTTTCCACAAAATTTATTCTGGTCTTTCTAAATTTCCCAAAAGTTCATCATAATATAAGACTTACTTGAGTCTCATAAACCAACTTTTAAAATAAAAAACAGTGATAGATAGAAGTCAACTCCAAGACTTCATGTATTAAATGTAAAAGAATTTCGAGCACAAAATTTAAGAAGATTAATAATTTAATGTTTAGATATAAATCTGGGCTAGCCTGGTTCAGCTAAGCACTAACGAATTTCATTTTTAGGAAACTACTTTGATCAATCTATGCGGATATTTTTGGAAAGTTTAAAAACCAATAAACAAAGCAAGGCTCTACGAAATGGCAAAAAACATCATCGAAAATAGATTATATATCTCTTCAGTTACACTTATGCTCAATGTGGCGGCTATAGTGTGTCGTGGTCGGCATCACTTCATCTAGAAAGACATGGATTCTTTTTCTTCGGCTTGTTCTATCTTGAAAAACTTATTTTATGAGTTTAACCAAGCTTATCTAGATTAAAAAAGGGTCGGAACGTTAAAAATCCCTTTTACTTGCGTATAGACATCTCTTCATCGATTTTTTTTGTAGTACTAGGATGCTATTTTTGATCAACAGCATTGGAGTGTCGACTACTTTCAATTTTTACAATAATTTTGTAAAAACGGTCCGGTATTTTCGTGCTAATATAGATCCCATAAATCTTTAACCTTTGGCATCAAAAAGGATTGATATACTAGATGATACAAATGGTATCTAACATACCCGCAGATGTATGCCTCTAAATTCTGAAACTCCTCTTGGCAATCTTCACAAAAAGCGTATAAATTTACACAGATGAGCTCGGCCTAGCTTTCAAATAGCTCTAAGTCGTCGATACAATTCATTTCATCGACGAAAAATATCCATCCTCAAAAGAAATATCTCAGTTATGTGAGGCCATACTCTCAAAATACGCTTAAATGAAGAAATAGTTAGGCAATTTATACGTATGATATGTATAATTTGTAACATCTTAACCAATAAATAAATTAATGTTGTATCTAACTCGTCGTCTCGCTCAGCCTTTCTCTGGCTCCAAGCAAAAGTTTTTCTTCTTGTTCGGAGCTCCAGGAGTCGGCAAAGGCACATACGCTAAGCTTCTCAGAAAGGATCTGGGTTACAATCATGTTTCAACTGGTGATGAAATCAGAAAAATCCTCAAGGGCGCAGTTGCTAGTGGATTTGATAAGGATTTGATTGAAAAAATCAGAGGAATCGTCAAGTCAGGTGGTTTGGTCAGTGACTAGATTGTTGCTCAGATCATCAAGGAAAAGGTCAAGGAACCAGAATCAGCCAAGGGAGTCATCTTGGACGGTTTCCCCAGAACCAAGGGTCAACTCGAGCAGTACCTTAAGATCTTGCCTTGCCATTTCGTCTTGAACATCACTCTTAGAGACGACATTCTTTTGGAGAAGTTGATGGGCAGAAGAACTTGCAGCAACTGCGGTGCCGGATACAATATTTGCGATATCCAGAGGTAAAAATATATTGATTTAGAGACGGATATTCGATGGATCCTCTTCTTACTAAAGTAGATGGAATTTGTGATGTTTGCGGTGGAACTTTGATGATCAGAGAAGACGACAAGGAGCACGTTATCAAGGCAAGAATGTAGGAATATGAAGCCAAGACCAAGCCTCTTCTTGACTAGTTCAAGAAAATGAAAGTTTTGATCAATGTTGAAGCCAAGAAGGGAGTCAAGGATTACCCTTAGATCAAGAAGCTCGTCCAAGACAGAATCGCCACCATTGTTTGATACATCATCAACATAATCAAAATAATAGTTGATAAGCTATTAGCCATCTCATCATTCCAGCTTGCATCTTCAACAAAAGTCTTTTAAAGGTTTTCCATCAGTTTTGCTGCTAAAAATGTCCATAAGAGGATCTTTTGCAAAAGATGCGATTTAGGGGATTTAAGTGTATCCAAGTACACTATGTCTTTGGCCTGAGGTCAGGGGAACTTCATCAAGGAAGGTCATAGAGGATGCTTAAGATAAAAGTCGACTGTCTTACTATTCTTCGTTATCTTCGTTGAAATTTTATTTCTTTTCTGCGATGTATTTTTGAGGCGGAGGGAAACTAAGCAAAGTTGGTCTGAAATTCGGTATGTTTCCTTATACTAATGTCTAATTCGCCTTGAACTGATTCAAAAGATTGTTCCACAAAGGATCCTAGATGTCAAAATATTTACCTGATAGAGAACTTTAGCGTTTCCGAGAACGATCATGCCATATCTAGCTCGAGTTATAGTAACATTAAGTCTTCTTGGATCTTTTAGAAATCCAATGCCTGGGCCTTAGTTAGATCTCACACATGAGACGATAATATAATCTTTTTATCTGCCTTGGTATCCATCAACTGAAGCTATTTATATTTCTTTGTAATAGTTAGGATTTTTCGCTGTAATTTGACCATTTTTTTGCAAATAATTTATAATATACGCTCTTTGCCCTTTATAAGGCGTTATAATTCCAATCTGTTTAGCCATAACTCCAGCTCTCTAGAGATAAAAAACTATCTTATCAACAGCCGCTGCTTAAGTTCTATTCAAATACGAAGTCCCCGAGGCAGAAAGTTCCTAAGTCCCATAAAGATTCAAAAAGAAAGAAGGTTTGTTATTCGGCCATGGGAATTATTTATTGAGTTTTCGATCTTTCTAAGTGATGCCATTTTGAAGAGTACCGTCATAAAAAGTATTGGAAGGGAAAAAGGTCAAAGATGGATGCATTCTATACTGAACTTGAAGTCTTATAGGTCTATGACCAATAAGAACTAATCTTTAGAACAAACATTTATTCAACCCAGCTTTGGCAGTTTACCGGCATATAACTACAGGTCCAAGTTGCAAATGATCGCCTACTAATATAACTTGTTTTGCAGATTTTACCATAGGTAACAAACATTAAGGTTATATAGCTTGAGTAGCTTAGTCTATTAGTACGTGGCTGAAATAAAATTAAGCGAGTCTTCGATCAGCTGAAGCGATACATGTACAACAGATCACATCAGCGTTTTTGATGATATCGTATTAAGCTTATTTTCTTAGATGTTTGAATTTGTTTTATTGATCTGCGGTGAATTATTTTTAATCATCAATCATTTGATAGAATTGATTCAGTTAAGTAAAATACGGTTTTTACATGTTTCGTAATTTGTAATGAAGAGTCAACTACTCGACATCAGATGAGACACTCTATCGTGATTTTGAGCAGAATCTAAGGACTCTTATTCCGGTTTGTTTGATTCTTTGTGCGAGCATGTCGACTACTACGTTTGAGGGGGCGCAGACTAAAACTTGTCTTCGTGTTTGTTTTACTAAGTGGTAGACGATGCTTGCGCTTGTGACTGTTTTTCCTGTGCCTGGAGGGCCTTGGATAAGGCATAAAGGTTAGACTAGAGCTCGTCTGACTGCCTATTGTTGATAGAAATTAAGCTAAGGCAATCCTGGAATTCTCAAGTATTGTGGTGGTTTGATATCAAGATAAGTTTTAGGCCAAGGCTGTCCAAGAATCGAATGATACAAAAAGCTAGAAATCGAAGTATGGTCATTTTAAAATCTTTTCAATCCCTTTTTCATCCTATGATATGACGTAGGTTTCCAAATGAACTCAACTTTATACGGATAATCTTCCTTAGGAGTCGGCTAATGATTAAACAACTCCAAACAGACTTCTTCATCTAAATAAGAATATTCATACTTCCTGTGATTTTGACGACAACTCCTTTGGAACTCCACTAATTTTTATAACTAATTTTAAGCTAATTCCCTGGAAGTAAGCTAGCGTCATAGTCTTATCTGCTTCCAAATAAAAAATATGCGAATCTTTTTCCATTTATGTGATTAAAAGTTATTTTCATGTTGTTTTGTGTCTGGCTCTATTTGATTTTTCTATCAGTCTTAGATTACTAAGTAAGCAGAGCTTCGAAGATATATTTGTATTGTTTGCCTGATTTGTATTTAAGGTAGACTGGTTTGAGTCTTCTCACTACTTTTTTTTTGAAAATTTAATTAGCTCTCAATCTCGGATTGCTCTTCCAAGCTTACTCTAAACGGATCATTTCTTGAACAGAATATTAATTTCTTTTGTCCTAGGGAGATGCTTTTTGACCGATCCAGCTTACGATGGATTTTTGTTGAATAATTGGTTGCCAGTCTTAGGGTTTCCACTAGTATTACGTGCTTTTCTTATCAGTTACACAAGGGGCTCGACAAACGAACAAAACTGAACTTTAGTTGCCGTCTTTTACATCGACGTAACCAAGGACGAACACGTTTGTATTTCCGCATACGAAGCATTAGATGGCTAGCTATCCGAATTAAGAATCAGGATGAGTCGCGATTTAGTTATGTTTTGATTTTACCAAATGAAAAACGATATGAGACGCGAAGCCATTTTACCCCTTTGTATCAAAAAAATTACTTTTTAATTGCAGAACCATTTTCCGCAAGTTTTGTTGTTGCACTTAATCACAGAATTTTTGTTACTTAGTCCACAATATGAGCAAGCATGTGGAGCTAACTCCTCCTACAAAGAAACATTAGACGAATGATCAGATTAGTCATCTGATTCTGATTTGCGAGGCTCGTGGTACATATATTCCGATGCTCCCAACACCACTAATATATAATCAAGACAAATAAGCTCAAAATCGTATTTAATTTAATCTTTTTGATGTATATTGTAGCTGAGATGCTTTTAAATTTAACGATTATATTTGAATATGAGTCAGGAAAGAGTTTTTCATACTTTGACCAAAAAAAGTCCTCCGTGTTTTTCGACAGCGCACACAAGAAATAGAGATTCACCTATTAATGTGCTATGTCCTTAGGTACGTGAGTTCAAGACTGGAAAATCTTTGGACCATCTGTATATCAGAAATATTAACACGGATTATGGGAAACTTAAAAGACCTAATCATTACTATTTTGAGGAAACTTTGTATCAAAAGGTGTTAAAAATGACAGAAAGTCAAGTCTATGAGCCTTTGTTTGAGTAGCCTCCGACTAAAAGATTCAAAGGAATAGCAGCTTTAATCGATGACAGCTCGAATTAAAAACAAACTACGAACAAAAAAAGCATAAAAAGAGTCACACTATAGATCAATCAAACTGTATAAAACAGACAAAGTACCTAAAAATCAGGCAACAAAAAACTGAAAATAAAACTAAATGAAGTCGCAGCTTTGAGTTCCAGACGAGAAAAGAAAGAAAACAATAGCAAAAAGATACATAGCAGAATCGTTACTATGGTCAGACCTGGCATATCATAGACCAAAGTTATTTCTTATCCCGATAAAAGCGATTATCTTAATCTAATATCCAGATGATCTAACTAACTTATGCATCTACATTAACTAATATCATTAAACAGCAATTTTTTATAATCCTTTCGATAATGTCTAAAAAACTGATATGTTTTGATAGAACTAATTGATCGTGCTTACTATCCCTAAAGGTTTGCAGAAAAGTGCTCTAGGTCCTGCAGAAGTGACCGTAACTGCTACGAAATCACCAAGTTGCATCTATCTCTACCCGATTATTTTTCCATTTTAATATAAAGACACTATAGATTTATCGACGTATCCACTTTTGTAGTTATCTGTTTTGCCCAAAAATGATTCATTTTGTCTTTTTGTTTTGCCTTATAATAGAAGTAAATGAATTTTACCGATTTCTTGTTGGTTTAAAGGCGTTTGTGTCTAGACAAAAAGATCGATCATTTATTTTAGTCTTTTTTGTTTTATTTAATTGGGAACATCGTCGACGTAATTTCTATGAGCATGGGTTCCCTAGCGCATAGAATATGCATATTGAAACGCCATATCAAATTTTACTTATTTTATCAGTGATAGCGTCTTCATAACGAAAAATTTACCTATTTGAATTGCTATTATGTCTATCCACAAAAACCACATATCAAATCAGTTGAGATCCCGACATTCGGAATGATTTTTCTTACCTTATCAACTAAAGATAAATACGCTTATCTCGAGTAATTTCTTCTCATTTTAGTGAGCACCTAAGTATTGCCGCTTTGCGCAGGAAGATGGACAAAATTACAAACATTATTGTATTTCGCTATAACGTGCAACAATTCTTATGGAAAATCTTTAGGATGCGGCGACGTGAATCTAAACCTGACATTAGGGTAAGCTATAGCTGCTTGTTAGATCAGATCTGCAAATCTAGCACCAGGTTATTTTCTTAGTTTGAACATCTAACTGAACCCTTACGTATTATGATGGGGTGATTTTATATCTTTGTTTGTGATATCGTGATAGCTATTTACATTTTGACCTAAAAAAGTTATGTCTTTTATCCCTTATTTTTATAACTTACCGATTTGTTATAAGATGGTCTATAGACTAGTGCTTCTTTATCTTCCTCTAACGAAGGGAACGATACAAAAAGAACACATATTATTGCATCCTCGCATGATTGATAAAAACGCAGTTACGCTTCCAGTTTTGCGAACAGGACTGATATCTGCGTATGTTTACTAAAAACTTAATTGAACGTTCATTTGCTGTTTGTTTGTATTTATAGCATTATCTATGATTCTTGGAAGATCTCGATATGCGTCAGGTCCACATACAACATGCACTCCCTATTTAAACATCCTATCTTTTAATCTTTATGCCATACACCCCAAAACTCCAACAAGTTGATTACCTCTATTTGATCTTATTTTTTGTATTACTTTTTCTTAAGGTTTTTATCGAATCGCACAAGTATTCAATAACCATATATCAGCTTGCTACTGGTTGTCAACTTATGTGTATTTTTAATTTAGAAGTGCTTTGATGATTTAAGTATCGCTTGAGTTCATTTGGCAGCCGTGAGTTTAGATGTGATAGGTCGGGGTTCCTTGGATTGTTTTTATTGTATTTAGGGGTTTTTTTGTTACGAATTATTTTAGAGTAGGAATGTGGGAGGTTCTGGATGTTGTGAAGAAGTATTTTATGATTTTTTGCATTTATTTGGGGTGATTATTAAGACTATTTTATTAACAACAATATCAATAGACAATCATTCTTATTAGAAATCAAATCGGTCAATAGATTTTTTTCATTTTTTTGTAACTTTCGTTGAAAAACTGATTCCCAATATATGACTGATTTATAGTACATTTTTACGAGCCGTGAACATATCAGCTCTTTTGATCACTTACCAATACTACGATTTGTTCGCTATTCTGACAGAAAAATAATAATTATTGTTAGTGAAGCGCGATTCTCCTATCTATCTGATAACTAGTTTGTCTCCCTAAACTATTTTGTAGTTCTATTATCGTTTTTTGAGTCCAAAGTAAGAATATTATACAGATTAGATTGATTTTTTGCTTTTACATATGCGAACTATTCTTAGCGATAGGTTCAAAGCCAGTAGAATCGTAATTAAAATCAGAAAACTTTGAATAAAATAAATTGTTTTGTCGAACCTTTCGAGCTATGTTTACAAAGTATATTGCTCTATTTTTTCATCTTTTATCGGATAGAAAAATCCTAAATTGAACGACTAAGTTTACGGCTAAAATCTTTTTGCGCTTATTATGGGATGTTTCTCGATTATTTCTTTGGCTATCTATACCTGAAACCATCCAAGCATGAGTACAACTGCGATCAAAGCACACATCATCACTAATTTTTTAGTCGGATACTGTACCAACTTAGCCTCTTTTGGATCTTTTTTCGTGAGTTACTATTGATATTGTTGCAATCTAGACTTTCCCCTGTACTTGCGCATGAACAGCGCAATCGCAACAGCAAAGCTCACCGGCATCTTCTTTTCGTTTAAATATTTTTATAAATGTATAAGAGGTCAATCAAATTATATCATTCATAACTATTGAGCATGAGGACTTTATTCAGAGTCTCCAGAATCGTCTTATTATTGTTGTGATGGTGTGGAAGCTTCAGTTTGTTTGCGTTCGATGCAACCGTTGACTTATATCTCAGCGTTTTAGAATGTTTTCAAAGGTAATTTGTTGCTATCTCCAAGGTTAGCTTTCAAAAATTTTTAGAAATTGCTTTTGGAAAGTTTGGCCTTTAGACTTACAAAACCATTCTGTCTGACATGATACACAACTAGACCTCCGTTACTTTGTTGTAATGCTGGTATTTCTTTGGTAAACTCTTAATTGCAGCTCAGATCGATTTAGTAAAACTTGTATTCGTTTATGAAGTTAGTAGCGATGTCAGCAAGGTAGTCATAGGCTGTTCTGTCTTTTTTGAGAGGACTTGTGAACAAAAGAGCACATTTTTTTGAAGGATAATCGCATAGATTTTGTAATTTGTTAGTCTATGTAACTAGAGTTATAGGTTCGTTAATGAAATGATCGATCATGAGCTTAGCCTTCATTCTTACTTGCTATATAAGGAAATATATACATATTAGGCAGTTTGATAGACTTGGGCAAATTACGCAGTATTGAATGCTTGTCCTTTGACTTTGCTTGCAGTTCCTTATACTTAATTGTACGCCACAAAACCAATTTAAAATTAGTTATTCAGTTGTTTTGATGCCTAAGGATAAGCGTCATCATCGACGATGAAGCACATGGTGAGTCCTCTGAACACGTTAAAAAGCGATAAAGAACAAAGATGCCCATATTTTTCTCTTACTGCCATGACAAGATAGTCTTTTCTGAGCCATCCGGTAGTATTAGTCAAGAATTCTTAGGCATTCAAAGGTCTAAAATTGATGCTATTTCCTTGAAGCTCAAAGGTTTTCTTGGCTGATGGATCATAAAGATCGACTCTTGATGTGTTTTCTTCGCCATCGATGAAATGGTAGTACTCAAAAAATCTGCCGTATTGTTGCTTGAACTAAAGTAATCTACTGGGTGTGCCTTTTGTGTGCTATATAAGTGCCCATCCGCTAGCTTGATCGAGGTATTAGGTAATCTATGGAAGAGAGTCGGTGGTTCTGAAGATTTCTTAGGTCGGCATTTACATTCTATGAAAAACAAGGTCGTTTCTGGGCTGGGAAAGGGCTAAAGGTTAAAGGAAAGTTTTGATGCTTTCGTAGCTGGTTTATGAAAAATCTTTCTAATCATATTCGTAGAAATCCATGCCATTCGAGGTGAAGTTATACTTGAGTACTAGCAAAGTAGGGAATTTTTTGATATTGAGTTTTGTGATGACACTTTACGTCAGATCTGAAACATAAGCCATCTAAATATCTCATTAAATACATCAAATCTGAGATAATACGCGACACTGAGTTTGTTAAGCACATAAGGCACCTAATCTTCTCTCGTGGCTAATAACAATTTAGGCGAATATCTAGGCTTGAGCCACTCCTGGAACTGATCTTAGTTTTTCAAAAGAGTAAAGAAACTTGGTACGATTGTTTTGAGAAAAGATTATATTTCTTAAACTGTGTATACATCTCTAGGATGGTCATAGCTGCGTTGAACTGGTGGACTTTGCATTCTTTTTCCTCCAAAATTTGTATATTTATTAGAAGGAAACTGCCCGAGAACCATTCTATTTTATTTTGTTTCTCTCATATGTCTGCATGCATATGATTCCTCTATATACCCCCATAAATACCCGCAAACTCTTCACAATCAGTGAAAATGATCTTAACATAATCTTTATTGCGATACTAGAACTCTTCGATCACTTAAAGGAAATCTTCGAATTGTCGACTGGTGGTGAAGTGTCGATCATGATGAACGTGTATTATGGGAATATGGGAGTTTACTTAATAGAAAGCGAGGATTTGTTGACGTTTGTTTATGGTTTGACGAGTGAAGGAGAAGGCGAGGAAGAGGAGGAAGAAAAAGAGGTATATACGTGTCATTTTTTGTTATATATAAGATACAAAAGATATCATCAAGATAGAGAAGAAAGTCCTTTTTGAGCGTTTTAGGAGATCGATTTAAAGGCTATGGCTCGATCTTGAGCTGCGAAGATAGAACTTCCGCATACCAAACAATTCGCTCCAGCTTTTGCCACTAATTATGCGTTTTCAACTCCGATTCCACCATCTACCTGAATGTCTAACTCAGGAAACTTTCCTCTCAAGTATTATACTTTTCTCATCATATCTGACATGAATTTCTGGCCTCCAAAGCCTGGTTATACGGTCATCACAAGCAATTTGTCTACCAGTCCTTCTGATATAATATTTTCTATTGTAGAATCTATCTATGTTTTTGGTTTTATGCTGATACCGACCTAAATTTTATGGCTCCGAATAGATTGGCAGAGCTAAATATGCATTGTGATACTTGCTTGAGATCTTAATATTGAGATTAGTAGTGAAAAGTGAAGCAATTGATATTAGCTTTTGAAAGAGGCTACAAGTAATGCTGCGGGTATGTTACCATCAAATGGCAATCAAAATGTATATTTGGCAAATGTTTTCTCAAACAAGCGACCACAGGTGCTCCAAAAGTAAGATTAGGCACAAAATGTCTATATTCATACTAAAATACCCATCCATGATGTCGATATGAAGCGATTGTACTCCGTGATTGATGACGTCTAGACATTATTGTTTCAGTATTGCGAAGTCTGCAGACAGGATTGAAGGGGCTACTACCAGCTGTCGTTTTAGATGGTTCATATTAGATGATGAATAGATATATATGATATGTATGTTAGTCATAATGTGAAATCAAATCAATAGCTTCCATCAATTTATGCACCATTAATAGCTATATATTATCAGTTAAACGCTCCAAAACATGGGAAACAATCTAAAAGTTCCTCTCCCTCCCCTACCATCTAGTTCTTCATAACTCATCTAGTACCAGAATCACTTCATTAAACCCTTGAACGCTTTATCTGAGCTACAACACAAACAACTAATCATCACTCTATCATAAATCAAACAACATCCTTCCCCTTTCGTGTTAAGATTCATAGATGCGCATACGGTCTAGTCGCATAGTTTGTGCTCAGTCAGTATGCAACTCTATGCCATCATATAACGACCTAAATACACATTCAAGGAATATTTTTAGAAGATTACAAATAATGGACAGATCGTTAATTCTAAGATACTTACGAATATTGTTTCGGGACTGGTGAAGGCGTTGATTCATTTGGAAAAAAATAATCATCAGCCTGTTTATTTTACGTAGTCTCATATTTTTATTGGATAGGTTTAGAAAGGATAAATCACGCCTAAAATGTTGCATCCGTTCTTCATAGATGCGCCAACTGAGCCTACAAGTATCCTGAAAACATAAGTCCAGCATCTTGGGGAGATTATGAGCAAATATTTAAATGGAAGTCATCCTTCAGATTTGCAGCAAACTATCAGTCAGATGATTAAAGGAAAAATTTCTCTTGAATAGCTTTAAAGGCATTTTGCTTTGAAGAAAAACAAGATAAGACTCTCTAGAGATTTGACTAATAGAATCAAATAGCGACCTTAGAGATAATCGATGACATCAAACGGATCAAGCCTCATGATCGACGCAGGCGAACAAAGCCAATACTTAAGTTTCCGCTAGTTTTACTAATAACAATACAGTCTGACCCAAATATAAAAATCTCTCAAAGGAACTTAGGACCCTACCACACCTTCTAACGACTGTACCTCACGAATGACCGTTTATTCTTTTAATGTAAATTAGCTGTAGAGCGATGGGGAGTGCTCGCACTTGTTTCCGAAGAAATTTTTGAAGAAAAAGGCAAGAAAAACTTAGGAAGGGATCTTGGGTAGTGCCTGGAGTGAGGGATTGAGGATGAGCTAGGATAAGTATAGAATCTAGCCGTCGAGTTTGGAGTTGTACTCGGCTAAAATGGTGCAGTCGTATATAGGAAACTAGTGATACATGTATACTTGTCATATGTAAAAAATACAATAAAAAAATGAAATTTCTTTTATTTCATACATTTTTCTTAAATTTATGCAACAAAAACCTATCACAAACCGATACTTCTAACTAATGAAGCCAACCTTTCTTAGTTGCCATCTATAACTCCCAAAATACCATCAACCGCATCTTTATACCTACTTAATTCCGGATGGCTTTCCTTCTCTCTTCTCCTAGCTCCACCCCTTCTCTGTCCTCCTTGTTGCTCCAATATATTCAAATAGGCATGAATGCGATCATGCGCAACAGGTCGATTCTCCAACAAATTGTACAAATACTGCCACTATGTCAGCAATCTCTCTGAAGTCTTCTCTCCGTTAGCGATGATGTGAATGAAGCGGTTGACTATTGGTAACGACTACTACATGTGTTTTAATACTAATATATATTGGGGGTATCAATTGTATAACTTAGTTTTATAGTGATGTTTGAACTACCTAACATCGATTCGGGGCTTATGGCATAGCATATTAGTAAAGAAGCCAGGGAGGGGCAGGGCCAGGGATTTGTGTTTCCGAGGATAGATGGAGGATTGATGGTTGAACAGATTAAAAGGGAGACTGCTATTTAAGATCCTAGGGTTATGCCACATGTTGCTAGTATCTTAGCAGCTGCAAAACATTCTAAATTTGGAACAGATATCGTGCATATATCAAATATTGTCAAACAAACTGACCCACAGATAGACAGAGTAAAGCCAACAAAAGCTTAAAAAATAATTCATAACGTGCCTTTAATCCATAGCAAATAGCCCAAAACATACTATTTAAGGCGATTTTCTCAAGACAACGACAAACTGCAATGGGCGGGTGTGGGTCTTACTCGCTAGTAGACTCATATGATCGATATTCATTTACATCGATTGGCAGAAGAAAACAATGCGGTTGAGATTCGATTCTGGGGGAGAATTTTAGGCTCAGCTGCTGATTATTATATCGTTCAAGGGAGATTGAGAGATGGATTAGTGGATCAGGCTGCAGCTGGGTAAGAAAAGTAAGGATAGGGTGCTAATTTTTATACATATTGGGTGAGCAATAATATTCTCGAGATGGCATGGACCCAGCTGCCTTTGGTGACGACTGCTATGATAAAAACAGCAAGAAAAATAAAAGTTTTACTAAGCGGTAATCTAGCCAAACCAATATTATCGCATCCTCCTTTCCCAGGATAAGAAAGACATTATGTATTTCTCATCATATTAAGTTGAAAGCACAACTTGTAAGAATGACTTCAAGTTTATAACTGGTTCCGAAAGGAATATACAAACCGAATGATGACAATCCTAAGATTACTTAATTAGAGTAGTAGGTCAAATTGCCATAGTATGCATAGATGTGCGGGTTAGAAGCATGGCAGCATAAGAATCTTAATCTTCTTCATGTATTATATAAGTTAGTCAGCTTGGAAGATGTACGCATTATATCGATCCTGCGACACCTGAGGACCAGCTCTAACAAGTTA
>Ga0169931_10008422_pt1 | contig 15052 bp, 33 predicted proteins | sample Kivu_15m_20L_FD_129675 | JGI IMG/M metagenome (GOLD analysis project Ga0169931, IMG submission 129675) | Freshwater microbial communities from Lake Kivu, Western Province, Rwanda to study Microbial Dark Matter (Phase II) - Kivu_15m_20L... | ecosystem: Environmental > Aquatic > Freshwater > Lake... | reverse complement strand
ACCAATGAAAAAAGCACTTCAAATCACAGGCAAAATCATTTACTTGATCCTTGCACTTTCTCCCATCTTTATCCTGGGATATATGCTAGGGCTTAAATTAATCTAAAAACCAAAACGAAAAACCCCTATGGAAAATTTACTTGGAAGTGGAAACACAAAACTAAAAAAGACTGCGGCCGAATTCGGCGTAAAAATCTTTAACTTTTCAATCCCGGCGGGTAACGATAAAGCAAGCGGGAAAATTACCTGCCCCTTTGCGGCTTCTTGTTTGTCGCTATGCTATGCAAAGAAAGGAATGTATAGATTTGGCAATGTAGAACGCGCGCTATCTAAACGCTACGAAGCAAGCAAAGAATCGGATTTTGTGGACCGTATTACGGCCGAGCTTGCAAAGGTAAAAAAAGATAAACAAGTATACGTACGTATCCACGACAGCGGGGATTTTTACAGTCCGGCATATTTCGCGAAATGGCTAGAGATTGCCCGTTTGAATCCTTCCGTCCGTTTTTACGCTTATACAAAGAGCCATTCGTTTATTAGAGGAAATTTTAACTTACCCGAAAACTTCGATTTAATTTTTTCCCTAGGTAGTAAAAACGACGAACTAATAAACACAGAAACCGAGCGCCATTCTAAAATTTTCCAAACTATGGACGAAATGAACGCGGCGGGCTATAGTGATGCGAGCTACCTAGATTTGAACGCGACCAAATGGGTAACTGAAAATAAAAAGATAGGTTTACTAATTCATTAAATATGGTAGACCTATTCGAATATCCCGAAAAATGGCCCGCTAATTTGCGGGCTATTTTAGCTACCTACCTAACAAAGGAAAAGACGTACGCTAATTTACTACAGCTAGAAAAAGAGTTAAAAAATATAGGCTACTCTATAGAGTACGGTCTAGACTGTGTTGCATATAATTTACAGAAAGTAGGGCGTTTGTAGGTCCTATTTTTTTATCCTTTCAATTTAGACCTATTTTAAGCCGTTTTAAGACCTTTAAAATTTAAACCATGTAAGACCACACAAAAAAAAATATCGCCTTGCTACGGGCTTAAAAATAGCCCCTACCGAATCCCTACGAATATGGATAGACCATAAACCACACGGACCGACCTCGACCGCGACCGACCGACCTCGACCGCGACCGACCGACCGCGTGCATATACCCATAGTGTAAAACATAGCCTAGTGTAAAACATAGCCTAGTGGAAAACATAGGGTAGTGGAAAACATAGCCTAGTGGAAAATAAAATCACTTGACCAGGTGGTAGTGGAAAATAAAATCCTCTACAGGGATACCCTAGTGGAAAATAAAATCCTCTACAGGGATACCCTAGTGGAAAATAAAATGTTAGACTTGTCCCCCCTAGTGGAAAATAAAATCCGACTACCAATCTGACCCATAGTGTAAAATAGAATCATTCTAAATAACACCTTAGTGGAAAAAATAATTAATTATTTATTTGCAACTTTTACAAAACTTTGCTAATCTTGTATCACACTAAACACAAACACACAATGTTAAAAGACCATTATTACTGCTTAGAACAATCTGGGCTAACTCTCGAACTGGAATCGTTTGAAAACGATGGCATCGCCTTAGAACTTTACTTTGGTGGTGGAAAATCACTTACGTTGGACATCTACGATGACCTTACAGAGAGGTTCTCTGACCACTACAGGACTATCTGTTCGGTGCTTGATCCATTTATTGTTGAACAATTAGAAGAAGAAGTTAAGAAATGCTTTACGAAATGATGTCAGCCACAGAGTACGGAGTACTCAAGGGCTATAGTGAAAAATCAACCAGAGTACACCAGATTATCAGGTCTGGTAAATTCCCTTCTGAGTGGGTGCAAGCACCTAAAAAGATAGGTAACCAATGGATAGTATTTGTAGACGCTAATTGGATTAAGGATGTTAGTAGATGATTTTATCGATACGAACTACGGGGAAATACCTCGAGAGAAGCGAATAGCCATAGCTACTACCTTCGAGCTTCTATGGGATAAGTACGGACTATGGTATGCCAAGTCTGCTACTCTAAGACATCACAAGCCATGAAAGAACTAGTAAAAACATTAGACCAATTAATCAGAGAACTTTACTTAATTAAAACAAACACACAAACACATGAAAGAATTAATTGCAATTCAATCGGAGTTGAAGGCTCCAAAGAATCAGTTTAACGCATTCGGGAAGTACAAGTACCGATCCTGCGAGGACATCCTAGAGGCTCTCAAACCATTACTCTTGAAGTACGGATGCACCTTGACTATCCATGACGAAGTTAAAGAAGTAGGTGGCTTGGTATTTATCGAGGCAACAGCAAGCATTCAAAAGGACTTGGAAGGTCGCACGGTTACCGCCCAGGCTGGCATCGACCCAAATCGTAAAGGTATGGACATCGGGCAAAGTTTCGGGAGTTCCTCAAGCTATGCTCGAAAATACGCGCTCTCGGGCCTACTTTTAATAGAAGATAGTCATTTAGACCCAGACGCGACGAATGATCATGGTGCGAAAAAGGAGGAGCTTAGTCCAAAGCATCAGAAGTGGCAAGGAGCAAAGGAATCCGTAGCCAATGGCAAGGTAACTATTGAGCAAATTAAGGCTGTGTACATCCTTACTGCTGAGAACGAAAAACTTCTACTAGCATGAATTTTAGATGCAGAGCAAGTGCCTTGGGTAAGTTAATGACTAACCCAAGGTCTAAATCTGAGACATTATCTCAGACTACAAAAAGCTACCTAGAGGAATGGGTAAAAGAGCAAATATACGGAATAAATAAGCAAATTAATTCTAAGTATATACAAAAAGGTTTAGCACTAGAAGATACTGCTATAGAGTTCTATTCTGTTGCTATGGATAAGGACTTCATGATTAAGAACCTAGACAAGTTTGAGGATGATTTCTTTACAGGAACTCCTGACTGTATGCACGAGGGTATAGTCTATGACTTCAAGACCTCTTGGGACTGCTTTACATTCCCTCTATTTGACCAAGAGCCTGATATGGGGTACTACTATCAACTCCAGGTTTATATGTACCTTACAGGTCTTAGAAAAGCTAAGTTGGTGTACACGCTTCAGGATACCCCTGAGTTTATAACTTATGAGGAACCTGTAAGCTACGCTCATGTAGATAATAGCTATAGAGTAAAAGAATTTGACATTGAATATGACCCACTGGTGATTGAGACGGCTAAGGCTAGAATTATTGAGTGCAGGGACTATGTTAAAGAACTACTATCATGAGCGATATAACGATGTGCGAGGGGACAAATTGTCCCCATAAAGAAAAATGTTACCGATTTACAGCAAAACCTAGTGAATATCAATACTACTTCATAGAGCCTCCAATTAAGGATGGCAAGTGTGACATGTATTGGGGAGATGCTGAAGTAATTTGGAATCAACTAAAAAAAAATGTGAAATGAAACAACAGACAGCAGTAAATTGGTTAGTAAACGAAGAATATCAAAATTATAAATCGGTTATTAACATGGCTAAATCAATAGAGGAACAGCAAATAATTGAGGCTTATCTTGAGGGTTGTAAATCCGTAAGACTTGAGATGGAAATGAAATCAATTATAAATTCATTTGATGAAGATACAGCTGAAGATAGATGGTTCTTATCAGCAGAACAATACTACAAAGAAACCTACAAATGAAACAGACAGCAGTAGATTGGTTATTCAACAGATTGTGGGAGACACCAAAGGATAAACTTACTTGGTACAGTATCTTTAAAGAAGCCAATGAAATGGAAAAAAAGGAGATACAGCGTGCTTATTGTGCAGGTATAGCTGATTCAGAAGATTATGAGGAAGGAAGCAAAATAAATTCGGAAAAATACTACAACGAAAGATTTAAACTATGACTTCACTAACACAGGAACAGAAGGACGAAGTCATAAGACTTTACAAGCTGAAAATTAGGAACAAGAACATTGCTAGGTTTCTAGGAGTATCTTTCCATATAGTAAACAACTTTCTATACAAGGAATATCTGAAAACCAACGAGCGAGCTAAGAATAACCGATTGCACTTGAAACTAGCAGATGAGGTTCTTGAAATGTACAAGAACGATTATACTTACAAGCAAATCACAGAACGTACTGGATTAACTCATCACCAAATCTGTGAGGTAATTAAGCTGACTACTTATCGTAGGAGACAAGGAATAACCATAAAAAATCTTAGAGAAGTACAACAATTATGGGAAGAAGGATACAAGATTGCTACCATTTCCTATAAGCTAAATTTACCTTATGGACAGGTTCAATATTGGGTTGCTAAGATTAAATCAGGGGTGTACACAAGTTTACACTAAGTGTACACCTAAGTGTAAACCAAAATCGGCCTCCATTAGCTCCAATCGCAATAAGTGAACACTTTGAACACTTTTTGGCTATTTTAAAAAAAAATAAATTTTTACTAGTCAAAAAAAAATACATTACGAAAAAAAGTGTAAACTTGTAAACCTAAGCCAAAAAAGTGCCAAAAATCGGTCAAATTAAAGCGTATAAGAGGTTTTAGGGGTTTACACTCTAGTGTAAACTTAGTGTAAACTTAGTGTACACTTTTTGCCAAAAAACACCCATTTTCTACAATTATTTGTAAAAACACATGAACGTCACTTTAGGAAGAGCAATCAATTTATTGAACGCTGGATTTAGCATAATGCCCATATCAGAAGGCAAAAAACCTTTGATTTTATGGAAGGAATATCAGACCAAAAAGATAGAAAAATCAGAGTTAGAAAGGCTTGAGTCAAAAACCAAAGGTTATGGTATTATTACAGGATTTTATGGTACTGAATGTATAGACATCGACTTAAAGGTCTTTCCTAGTGTACAAGAGGGTAAGAAATTTTGGAATGAGTTTATTGCATTTGTTTCTGATTACATTGATGACTTTGCTAGAAAGTTCGTAATCTACAAGACCATTAACTCAGGGTATCACATTATCTACAGATGTTCTAAGGTAGAAGGGAATAGAAAGTTAGCTACACTCAAGGGACATTCTCAGGCTCTGATTGAGACTAGAGGTACAGGTGGATACATCTACATCTACGATAATCAAGTCAGCGAATTGTCTTATGAGCAAATTCAGGAGATTACACCTGATGAGCGTGATGTGTTGATGAATCTATGCAAGTATTTTCACTACGAGGAGAAGCTAGAGGAAACGAAGCCAAAAGAAGGCGATTACAGCGGTCTTACGCCTTGGGATGACTATAACCATAGGAACAAGGCGATTGACCTCTTACAAGGCGAATTTATAGCCATTAAGCACCTATCTGATCGCATAGTTCTACGCAAGGTAGACAGCAAGGATGCATTGCACGGATTTATCTACAAGGACACAGGACTATGCTACCTATTTACCACTGCGACAATCTACCCGCATGAGACTCCGCTTAGTCCGTTTGCTATCTACGCTTGGAAGTTCTTTGGCGGAAACTATTCTGAGGCTGCTAGAGAGTTGTATAAGGAAGGATATGGAGAACGAAAGATTAAGAAGGTAGAGATAGAGAGAATAGAAATACCAAAGGAGGCACTTATATTTCCACTTGATGTATTCCCAGAGCAGTTACAGAACTATATTTTGTTGAATCAGAATACCTTGAATCATTCTATTGACTATATGGGTTGCTCCTTACTTTGGTACATTTCTATCTGTATAGGAAACTCTTGCAAGGTACAAGTCAAGACAGGATGGAGGGAATCTGTAAATATTTGGATAGGATTAATTGGTAAAGCTGGTCTAGGCAAGACTCCTAGTATAAATGCAGTTATATTTCCCTTGTCTAAGAAAAATAGTTTTGAAATAAAACATTATCAACAAGAATATAGAAAATATAAAGAGTATGAAAAATTAAATTATAAAGATAAGAAAGATGTAGAGGAAGTTAAGGAGCCTGTTAGAAAGCAGATTATTGTAAACGATGTAACTGTAGAAGCTTTAGCAGACCTTCATGAGGAAAATGCAGTAGGCATTGCAGTATTTAAAGATGAGCTAAATGGTTGGATTAAGGATATGAACAAGTATAAGCCTGGTTCTGACTTAGAGTTTTGGCTTTCCTGCTGGTCGAATCAGGAGGCTATTATGACTCGAAAAACTGCAAAGAGTAGCTTTATTCAGTCGCCATTGATTCCTGTGCTTGGTGGTATTCAGCCTGGCATATTCTCTCAGATTTCTACCTTAGAGAATAAGGACAATGGATTCCTTGACAGATTACTTATTTGCTATCCTGATAAGGACATCGAGCATTATAATAGGAATGCGATAGATCAGGAGGTATTGGATTGGTACGAGGCATACATGAGTCAGTTCTATAACCTGATAAGAAAAGAAATCTTGCAGTTTAATAAGTTCGGTGAGATTGAGCCTAGAGTTATACGATTTGATGCTGAAGCAGAGCAGGAGTGGGAGAGAATATTCAACAACATCACAGATATGCAGAACTCAGATGATATTTCTGAGTATGTCAAGAGTATGTTGAGTAAGCAGAAGGCATACATTCCAAGGTTCGCTCTGATAATTAACTCGATTACTGCATACAATAGTTCTAGCGGTTTTGATTGGATTAGCAAGGATAGTCTTTTGAAGGCAGAGAAGTTGAGTAACTACTTCATTGCGATGTCTAAGAAGATTAAGGTTAACTCGATTGAGAGTTCAGAGCTAAGTGAGTTGGTTCGTTCACTTAAAAGTGAATCTATTGAAAGAAAAATACAGCAGATTCAAGAGGCTATTCCAGACTTTAATAGGTCGGATTTAGCAGAAATGTTAAATGTAAGTAGAACAACAATTTATAAACACTTGAAGAAATGATAATTAACGGAAAACAATTAGGTTCATTTGAGATTGTGAGATATTCATTTGACCAAGTAAAAGGGGAGCCAAAGATTCTGATACATCAGATAAAGGCTTTAGATGTTAATGGTGCATACATAAAGTTTGCTAAACTAGAAGCTGTTTTGCCTTATTTAAGTCAATATCCTATCACATTTAAAGATTTAAGCCATGCTTGAAGCACTAGATGAAATTACTGAAATCCCATTTGAAGTATTTTGGGATAAGTTTATGGACATTTGTCCAGGTATTTATGACAGATTTACCGCAGAGGTATATTGGGTAAAAATGAGAGAAGCAAACAGAATTCTAGCATTTGAGTACTTATGTAAGTTCGGTACGGACTACAAAGAACCTTGGAAGCATTTACATCACTTTGACCTTCCGTTTTGATGTCAATAAAGGAGAAATATCTAATTAAGTCTATTGACCCATTCTTGACTTATGATTGGCTTTTGCATAAGCATTACGCAAAAAGGCTTTGCAGTATTTCATATTCTTTTGGATTGTTCGATAGTGAAAATATTTTAAATGGAGTATTAACTATCGGGAAACCAGCAAGCCATTCACTCTGTATTGGTATTTGCGGAATAAAAAATAAAGATTTTGTCTATGAATTAAACAGGCTTGTTATAAATGATAACCTAGAAAAAAACATTGCGTCATATTTTATTAGCAATGTACTCAAATTGTTGCCAAAAATGATTTTAGTTAGCTATGCTGATTCAAAGCAAAATCATCATGGATATGTTTATCAGGCAACAAATTGGATTTACACTGGCAAAACAAAGGAAAGAACAGATATAGGATTAGATGACAATACTCATTCAAGACACTACAAAAAAGGAATAGACACAAAAGCAAATAGAAAATTTAGAAGCAGTAAGCACAGATACTGTTTTTTTATAGGATCAAAACAAGATAAAAAAGAATTTATAAAAAGTTTAAAGTATAATATAGAACCCTACCCTAAAGGACATAACAAAAGATACGATGCAAGTTATCAGCCTGTAATTCAAACTACTTTATTTTAACCTACCCCCCCCCTATATTTAATATGAGATTAGGTAAGTTTGATTGCTCTACAGGGATTATTAATGTCCTATATAATGACACTATAAAAAACATATCTGTAAGGACATCGACAATAAAAGATATGCTTCTTATCGACAAATTGCAGAAGGATAATTCATATGCAGTTGGATTTATTCAAAAGAGCGTATGGGAAAAATATGTATTTGGAGGTGAGAGAAACTTTGTGGTGTTTATTTGTGAGGCAAATAATGACGCAGTAGGTTATGTGCTAATAACTCCAGGAAAAAGCTCATATAAGTATGCTAAAATTCAGCAGATAGCCGTAAGAAATGATGCTAGAAGATTGCATTATGGTACTGCATTACTAGATGTATGTAGACAATTCTGTGAAACATTCCATAGAGTAGGATTTACTTTAAGATGTCGGCAAGATTTAGAAAGCAATAAGTTCTGGAAGCAATTAGGATTTCAAAACTATGGAGTATGGGAAAAAAATAAAGTAAATCATGTTGGATTTAAAGCAAGTGACGATATAAATCTTTGGAAAATAGAACTAAATAAAAATATTATTACTTTGTTTGATTATTTATCAGACAATGATATTGAAATATTTTCTAAATCATCTTGGACTAAACTATGAAACCACTAGACATACTCAAGGAACTCAAGCTCAATGATAGTATTAAAGACCATCCAAACGTGCCTAGATATGCAATCGCACTACCTAAGTACGAGGATAAGACAGCTAATGGACTTACTAGATGCATTATCGACTACCTACAGCTTTCTGATCACCAATCGGAGCGAATCAACACAATGGGTAGACCAATCGACAACCGAAAGCAAGTAACAGATGTGCTAGGCAGAACAAAGACAATCGGCTCAATGACCTGGGGCAAGTCTACAGCTACCAAGGGGTCAGCAGACATATCGGCAACGATTAGTGGAAGGTCAGTAAAGATAGAGGTCAAAATAGGCAAAGACAGGCAGTCGCAAGACCAAAAAGTCTATCAGGCAAACATAGAAAAGTCAGGTGGTCAGTACTGGATAGTAAAAAATTTCGATGACTTCATGAAAAAATATGACGAATTCTTAGATAGTTTAAAATCAAACAATTAATATTACTTCACAAACTAAAAAACAATGGCAAATTTATCAGAAATCTTCCTCAAGCAGGAAACACTAGAAACCTTACTAAACACAGTAAAGGCAAAAGGACTTAAAGGTATATCTATTACCATTAGTCAGAACGACACCGCAAACGAGTGGGGTCAGAATGTAAACTCTTATGTATCTCAGTCTAAAGAGGACAGAGAAGCAAAGAAACCTAAGTTCTACACAGGATCAGGCAAGGTATTCTGGTCAGACAACAAACCATCCGTAGTTGCTGAAAAGAAGGAACAGAGTCATGTAAGTAAAAAAGAATATGCAAAAGAAGAAAGTTCTTTGCCATTCTGATTACACGCTTAAACGTAGGTTTATCAACAAATTCAATGAGTACACCCCGTGGCAGGATATTGGCCACGGGGAGTGGCTCTCACTAGAGGATGTTCAGGAGAAGATTAAGCTCCTAGTACAAAATTATAGAAGCAAGCACGTTGAGGTATGGTTTGAAAAAGATGGTAAACTGCTAGATTACAATGGAAATGTAACTAATGAACCCATTAAATTCATACCAAAATGAAACCAATACTTTGGAAAATACTAAAATTTATTAATGTAGTTGCAGGATTCTGCATAGCTTTATGGTTAATTGCGGAAGGATATGGAATGTTTGCACTTATCCTAGCAATCTATATTACCTACTTAAATACAGTTATTGATGAAATACTCAAAGGACCAGATCAAGAGGGCTGTTAGGTCTTGCGTGTTCTGTGAACGCAACGGAATCAAGGCAGACATGGATATGGAAGACCATCCTTATGCAGGAGAAATCCTTTACAATTACTTTTCTGGAGTTGCAGAATCTAGGCTTGCAGAACTGCTACAGAACCCTCGTTATATATTAAAGCTAGAACTAATACAGAGACACTTAACACACAACTACAAATGATTAAATATAATATTGAAGATATGAACTTCTACGTTGATACAGAAACTGGAGAACTAGTTATTGAAACCCTAGAAGTTGATATTAAGATTGAAAATCACATAGCAATAGAGTTAGTAGAGATATTAAGACAAAAACTCTATTTGCATAGAGAACAAAAAGAAAGTGTTATCAAGAGGTTATTTAAATGACATTCCACGAACAAGTTTACGAAGTACTTAGCGAGATCACAGAGATGTTAATAGCTAAGAATGAAAAGTACGGCAACTCAGCTCTGGAGCCGCTTGGCGTGTTTAGTAAGTTATCAGCAAAAGAAGGACTACTGGTCAGAATAGATGATAAGCTGAAGCGAATCAAGAATGGTTCTCTAGATAAGGACGACGAGGACGTTATTAACGATTTAATTGGTTATCTTGTACTGCTAAAAATTCAGACAAACTCAAAGTATGAGCCTAACGAAGATTTGAAAGCGGCAGCAGAAAAATACATTATGCAAAATAATATAATTAAGCCTGTAAGTGTTCAATCAAATGGAATTACAAGTTCATTAGGTCAAAGCACAACTACTAATGTTTCTGCAAATGGGTATCCAATTGATGGTTTCTGGAGCTACACTAATAGTAAACCAACTCAAGGCTGGCGAGAAATGAAAGAAAAGCAAGAGCTAATTAAAAAGATGCAACAAGAGTTGCGAGATGAGATGATTTAATTAAGGCGAAATCGCCATATTTGTAACAAATTTATATAGTTTTTTGTTACAAGAAATGTCTAGTTTTTAAGTAAATAAACTAGACAAAAGTGTAATTAATTGCACATTTTTAGGAATATCCCATCATTAACTTACTTAATGTCACTTAAAGTGCAATATATGTGACGTTTTTGTAAAATATATTACACCTTATCGGAAATAATCCGAATTAGAACAACTTTTTAGACACTCCTATTTGGTGTGTCTTTTGCATTGGTTGGAATTGGTAGCTAAACAAATACTTGTTGTCCAAATAGGCAACTCCAGCACTTGGTTGCAGAAGTGAGTTAACTCCAGCCCCAATATAAATCCCTTTAGGTTTGACTACTATCGTCTCAGTTTTTGTCTCGATTATCGTATTAGTTACCACTGGTAATTTATAATCGTTCGTAGCGGTCATTTTAAGCACTTCTCCAAGGACTTCACCGCTTACCTTAGTACTACCATACTCAAAAGGAAAAGACGTCTCAAAACGGCTAATTTTAGGCTTAAAATCAATTAGGATTGTATCCCTTAAAATTTCCTTTTTTATCTTTGTTTTCGGAATGTAAACCGTATCGCTAGACGTGATGTATAGAGTATCAGTCAATCGCTCAATTTTGGTTTTATAGACTGTTTCAAATTCTGGCTTTGGGTAAATAAAAAAGGCTAAAATAATGCCTAGCAAAAAAGAAACTATAGCAATTCTTATTCTTTCGTCGTCTAGTAGCCTCCTCATTTCTTTTTGCCTCTAAATTGAACGTAACAAATTACCAAACGCTGGTCTTGTTCTGGAAATTCGCTTTGCATTATAGGATCAGTAACGCAACGAGCTATAAAGTCGTTTCTATTTTCTCCAGGCTTTGGTTTAGGTAATGGCATAGTTTTATAATTTAGCAAAAAGTTGAAATTTATTTTTCCAATTATTTGCAAGCTCAAAACCTAACCAAATTTCCTTTAAAATATATTTGATTTTCTTCATTTCTCTAAATCTATATTTTCATCAATTAATAATCGGCGTAAATGGTCACGAGTTTCTTTAAACGCATCGTATTGCCCATCGGCTAGTTGCTCATATTTTAACTTACCTCTTAACCATTGGTCAAACTCCCATAAAACAGAACGCATATTAGCTCCATTTATAGCGTTTGAAAATTCGTAATTTTCCTCCGGTAAATCAAATTCCAATTTAGCTTTCATACAATGCCTCGGTATTCTGCCTTTGCGTCAAAGCAAGGACAAGCCTTATTCTGATTAGGGAAATCTCTATGCCCTTGAATGATTAGGTACTTGTTGTCGCTCCAAGCAATGACTTCATTTATGCAGTCTAATATTGCTTTTTTTTGCGCAGCAGTTCTATTATCTAATGGCTTTCCTTTACTATCAATTCCTCCAATGTAACTAATGTGTACACTATGGTTGTTAAAACCTCTTACACCATTAGCTATTCCATTAAAATCAAGAAGTCTGTTAATAGTTCCGTTTGGCTCAATTAGCAAGTGATACCCAGGAGATTTCCAGCCAAGTCTATCCCTCCAAAATCTTTGGATTGCCGCAACGGTTGCCGTTGGCTGTGTCGCAGTACAATGGATTGCGATATATTTTATCTGTCTTTTCATAACGGAAATTTACAAGAATCAATTAACAAATCACATTCCCTTTCTCCATTTGATTTTTTATCGTATCGAGCAAGAGTTAAAATACGACCTCCAACAGGCTTTACAGGCGCACCGCGTTCAACGTGCCAGCCAAAGGCACCATCTCCAAATTCCTCCTTATACGAGCCAGTAATTGCAAGATGAATAGGTTTATGCTTGTATTCGTGTATTCGCTTGCCTGGGTTGTATTCCATCGTCTCTCGCACGTCATTTCGGCTGCTATTTTCGTGGATATGGCCCATAATAAAGACGTCCATATTTTCGTACATTTCTAAAGCTCTAGTTAAATTTATGGCACCTTTTGTAACAATACTTCCACCTTTAGAGCCGTGAAAATACTTTATATTTTTGCTTAAAAAAGTACTTGTATAAAGTTCGTATTTTAAGATTATCCAACCTCCATAACCTCCGGTATAAACGCTAGTTTTATTTGTATAATTAAGCAAGTCAACAAAACGCTGGAGAGGATCGGTTTCTAAACTTTTAATTATTGCCGTTTCGTGGTTTCCGTAGCCAATAACGGTTAATAAATGAGCGTAAGGCGACCAATAATCTACTGCGGTTTCAATTACTGCGTCTATGTAATTGGCTTTGTTATGCTCTGGCAAAATATCTTTTTTATTTCGCCTTGGGTCGTACTTACCTTGCATCAAACAGAAAAAATCGCCGTTAATAAAGATTGGTATATTATTTTCCTTGCAATAGTTTAAATGTGATTTTAATTTATTGCGGTCGCATTTAGGATTATCCCAATGAATATCTGAAAGTAGAGCAATTTTTGTTTCCTGTTTGCTTAAATTTAATTGATGAACGTTCCGTGAAATTTTATTTATTACCATTATAAAACTAGGCTGGTTATTATCGTTTTGAGCAAATCAAAAAAAGAAGTAACGGAATGCTCTGGTAATGTAAATGCAGCAATAGAGCCAACGACAATTAAAAAAACTGCCCAAATTGAAAACCTTATAAGCTTGGATTTATCTACCTTGTCCACGGTATTTCTTTGGCTTTTGCTCTAATTTGGAGTAAGCTTTTTTATGGCTTCCATTTTTTCTTTTACCAAAAGAAGTCTTTTTTAATATTGTTGCCCCTTTTTTCACTTCTTTTGTAATATTTTATCCCACAATTTCTTTAAATCTGGCAAGAAATGTTGTGATTTTTTTACTTGTTCCCAAATTTTTATCACCATACCCACAAAAGTCAAAATCAAGATTAGGAATTTTAAAGATTCATTCATATTCATAATAGAGGCAAGCGTTCCAATTATTCCTAATCCTAAAACTTGCTCAAAAGGGCTAATATGGTTCATTGTTATAGTGCATTTCGTTTATCAAAAATAAGGCATTTTAAAGCAATAAAAAAAGGCCTATTTTAAGGCCCTTTCTTTTTAGCAATGGTTTACTTCATTTAATCCTTTAAAGCCTCGTAAAGAGGCGCTAAAATAAGTACAGTAAAGCCTTTAGCCTTTACCTTTTCTTTAATTAAATCGGCATCGCTTTTGGTAATTTCAATCTCGCCTTCGGAGTAATAAATTTTCTTGGCCAATTCATAAACTCTAATTGGGTCTTCTTTGTCCTCTGCGGTGAATAGAGCGTTACCTACTAGCTTGGAAAGAAGCATTTGTTCTCCCTTTTCGTTAGGGATTTCGTTGCCTTCGATGTCAGTTACGGCAACTGCTAAATTGACTTTCATATAAGTGTTAAGTTTAATTTTTCGGCAATATACTTATTTAACTTATTCAGCAATAGTATTTTCCAAAGTTTCTTCTACTTCAGGCTCAGGAGCAGGCTCAGGTGCAGGAGGTACTGGTGGTACATAATCACCTGTAATCGTAAGATTGAGTTGTTGAGCAACCCAGTCATAAGCATAATCATTTGTCTGCCATGCTTGATATGCATCTCCAGTCATGGTCAAGTTGCCTTGAGCAAGTTGCTGCCCAACTGTTAGGTCTACATTCTCAGATAATATCTGATAATAAAATGTTCCTGAGGTACTGAGGTTATCATTAATGCAATATGCATTTAGGATAGTTCCTTCATCTTGGGTTCCATTTACCCAGATTAAAATTGGCTCGATTGTTTTCATTTTTATAGTTGTTTAAGCGTTTCCTCTGTCGATTGCTAATATATCGTAAATTCTATTTCCTAGTTGTACTCTAATCCATCTGTCCTCTGGGTCTGCACTTGTTGCTAATAATGCACGACCTAGTCTCCAGAATTCATTATTAGTACCTGTTGGTGCAACAGTTCTAATCCCGCCTGCAAGAGTTTCAATACCACTTCCTGTAAAAGTTACAAAAGATGAGCCACCTCTTCGAAAAGTATATGTATCATTTGTTTCGACATTAAATAAAATACTACCATTTTGAGCGAATAACAAATATGGGTTTTCAGTTCCAGTTCCAAATCCAACATACCTGCCAACAGAATTATCCATTAAAACATTTCCATCAACCCAAACATTTCCATTTACCCTTAACTTACTACCATTATCCGTTGTCGTTCCAATCAAGACGTTGCCGCCTGAGGTGATGCGCATTCGTTCGGTGTCGTTAGTGTAGAAAAGTAAAGGTATATTTGTTCTTGCATTCAATACCATTAAAGTAGTGCTAGCAATTAAATAACCTTGGTTTACTGAGTTAGCGTTTATTTCTAAACCTGAAGTTGAACTTCCATTTATAGTTAATGCCGTAGATAGACCGTTAACATTTGGACTATT
>Ga0169931_10008420_pt1 | contig 15053 bp, 9 predicted proteins | sample Kivu_15m_20L_FD_129675 | JGI IMG/M metagenome (GOLD analysis project Ga0169931, IMG submission 129675) | Freshwater microbial communities from Lake Kivu, Western Province, Rwanda to study Microbial Dark Matter (Phase II) - Kivu_15m_20L... | ecosystem: Environmental > Aquatic > Freshwater > Lake ... | reverse complement strand
TGCTTTCTGCCATGGCGATCATTGCGTTAGGCTGCGGGGAGTCGTCGCAACAGTCATCGCAACAGCTTATCGACCAATTAATCGGAAAGAAGCCGCCCGAACCGATTCCGGTTGGCGTGCTCTTCTCCCAAACCGGTTCGATGTCGATCAGCGAAACTCAGCTAAAACACGTTGTCGTTCAGGCAATCGACGAGATCAATGCTGCCGGAGGCGTGCTCGGCAGGAAACTCGTACCGGTGATTGAAGACGGGCGGACGCGTGAAGACATTTTTGCCAAGCGAGCCAAAGAACTCGCCGAGGATCACAAGGTGCCGGTGATTATTGGCGGCTGGAGGTCGGTCGATCGCCAGGCAATGATCGCGCCGGTCGAAAAAGCCGACGTCTTGCTGTTCTATCCGCTGCAGTACGAAGGAAATGAATCTTCGCGAAGCGTCTTTTATGGCGGACTGACCCCGAACCAGCAGATATTGCCGGCGCTGGATTGGTTCATGAGCTCCGCCGGGGGTCACCGCAGCCGCGTGTACTTGATCGGCAGCGATTATGTCTTCCCGAGGACGGCGAATTACATCGTCCGGAAGTATCTCGAGGGGAAGGGGATGCAGGTGGTCGGCGAGTCTTACGTTCCCTTTGACCACAGAGACTTCACGACCCATTACAAAGCGATTGTAGAGAGCAAAGCCGATTTGATCCTGAGCACGCTCAACGGCCAGAGCAATATCGCTTTCTTCAGGGAGTACGCCTTGCAGGGGCTCGACCCGCAGGCGGCCCCGATTTTTGCTACCAGTCTTGGCGAGGCTGGTCTGCGTTCGATTCCAGCAACTTTCACGACTGGCCATTATGCGGCTTGGAGTTTTTTCCAGTCGCTGGATTCCCAGCCGGCCCGCGAGTTCGTCTCGCGCTTTCAAGCCGAGTACGGAGCCGATCGACCGGTCCATGACCCGATGGAGTCGGCTTATACGCAAGTCTACCTGTGGCGCGAGGCGGTGGAAAAAGCGGGGAGTTTCTCGGCGGCCGAAGTGCGCCGCGTTTTGGAAAAAGAGATTTCGTTCGAGGGGCCCGGTGGTCCGGTAAAAATCGATCCCAAGAATCATCACACTTACAAGCGCCTACGAATTGGCCGAATCCTCCCCAACCAGCAATTCGAGATCCTTTACGAGTCCCCGGAGCAAATCCAAGCAGAACCGTATCCGGCCTTTGCCTTTCCCGGCTGGAGCTGCGATTGGACAGCAGGGGGGCTGCAGTCCGGCCCGCAGGTCGACTTTGGGAACTAGCCTGGGGCCACAGAGCCCCAAGCTGCAGAGTAGTAACGCAATCGATTCGCATGTCTGAGAAGAAGCCGAACATGAGTGAAACCGAGACAGAAAATCCAGAGAAGGCCGTTGACCCAGCCGCGCGTCGGGGAGAGCTCGATGTTTGCCCGGTTTGCGGCACGGGCGTGCACCCGCAGGCCTACTTCTGTGCCAAATGCTCGAATTATTTTTGTTTCATCTGTCGGTCGCGGGTTACTGCGAGCGACGTGCTGCTGCAGTGTGTGAACCGGGACTGCGAGTACTTCGGGAAAATGGTTTGCAGTCAGTGTGATCTTTCGCAGACCACAGAGGAAAAGCCGTTCCTTTATAAAGAGCCGACCGATGGTTACTGGCCGGCGTGGCTGCTGGTTTGCGCTCTGCTTTCGATTTACGTCACTTGGCGTACGACCTTCCTCGCTGGCGGGTTGGCTTTCCTGGCGCTCTATCCGGGACTTGGGTATTTGCTGCACGCGGCTGGCTTAAACATTTTCGGTAAGGAACGAAGCGTTGAGCTACCTCGTTCCTCGACCGCGTACAGCTGTGTGCGTTGCGCTCAACCGGCCAAGCTCATCACTCTTTCCAAGAAGACTTGATTCACACCGATGGCGCGATTTGAAGTTCAATATCTGGAGGGGATGCGATTCGTCGAGATCCACCTCGAGCACGAAATGGTCCGCTGTGAGTCGGGCGCGCTGAATTACCTGCGCGGTGACATCGCCGTGCACTCGCAGCTGATTCCCTCCGTTGGCGGCCTGGTTTCCTCACTGGTTGCGAGCGAATCGGTTTACCGTCCGACCTACGCTGGTACCGGCGTGATCACACTCGCCTCCTCGCTCGGCGGGTTTCACGTTCTCGAACTCAAGGGTGAGAGCTGGATTTTGGAAAAAGGAAGTTACTGGGCGTCGGAGGGGAACGTCGAGCTGCAGTTCTTTCGCGAGCGGCTGCTGACTTCGCTCTGGGCTGGTGAAGGATTCGTTTATCTGCAGACGCGGGCCTTTGGTCGGGGCAAACTGGTCGTCTGCACCAAGGGACCGATTGAGGAAATGGAATTGGCGGAAGGAGAGCAGTTGGTCGTCGAGGGGAACTGCGTGATCGGGCGGACCCAGAGCGTCAAGTTCCAGATGCGTCGCCCAACGAAGAATTACTGGGGGCGATTCACGTCGGGCGAGTCGATCGTCCGAACCTATCGCGGGCCGGGGAAAGTGCTCCTCAATCCGACTATGTATTGGCGTTACTACATGGACCAGCAACGCAAGAAGTCGCCCAAGTAAGCCAAACCTAGCCCAGCCTGTTTGCACGAACTAGAGCCGAACCGCCCAGCAGCAAGATTTTACTGCTGAGCTAACTAAACCAATTGAGATTGATCACGTATGCTCGTCTTATTACTTCTGCTGTATCTCCTGCCGATTTACCTTGTCTTTTTCCGCTTCAAGCTGCTGACGTTGACTCCGTTTTGGCGGGTGTTTCTTTGGATCCCGCCGCTGCTGGCGGCGATCTTCCTTTGGTTTGCACTGGGGCGTTATACGCCTACGGTGGCGACGGCCTATGTGCAAGCTCCGGTGGTCCAGATCGCGGCGGAAGTATCGGGCGTGGTCTCGCGAGTCCCGGTTGCCGACAATGCTTCGGTTTCGGCCAACCAAACCTTGCTCGAATTGGATCCGCAGCCGTATCAGCATCAATTCGCACAAGCGACCGCCAAGGTGGTGGAGGCGAAACAAAGTTATCTCGTTCAGTACGCCGGTGTGTATGCCGCGCGAGAGAATTTGGGGACAGCCGAAACTGGCGTCGCCGTGGCGAAGAGACGCCTTGAGTCGGCTCGACTGAATTTGCAGACGGCTGAACAAAGCGAGGCGGAAATCGCCAAGCAGTTGGAGGTTGCCGAAAGCATTCTCGCGCGGGCGGCTGAGTTGCTCGACGCCAAAGCCGTCTCGCGAGACGAGTGGGAGCGCGCGTCCAGTTCCGCGGCAGCGGTACGAGCCCAGTCCCTGGAGGCTCGAAACCGAATCGCCAGCAGTTCGGCTGAAGTTGAGATCGCCGACCTGCAATTGCAGAACGCGGACGCAGCGGTGCGTGAAGCCCGCGCGGTGTTAGCGAAGAACGAGTTGATGGTGGAGCCGGTGGACGCTCTGCGGAAAACGATTGAGCGGCGGCAGGCGGTTCTGGATGCGGCTCGAGCCGGCGGGCGCGAAGGGGAACTGGCGGGTTTGGAGAAGGAAGTCGCACAGCTGCGCAGCTTCCTGCAAATGGCGGAGTCGACACCGCTGCTGGCGCAGGCTCAATCGCCGGGCGTGCAGGTGGCTGAGGAGGCGGCTCGGGTTGCAGCTTACAATCTCGAGCGAACCGTGGTTCGAGCTCCGATTAGCGGGGCGGTCAGCAACCTGCATGTGACGCCGGGGACTTACGCCCGGGCTGGTGCGCCGCTGGTCAGCCTGATCGACGGCAGCTCTTGGACCATGATTGCGGCGGTGCCGGAGAATTGGCTGGAACTGATTCGTCCGGGCGACGAGGTGATTTACAGTCTGCGAAATTATCCGGGGCGGCTGAGCCGGGGCAAAGTGGAGTCGGTGGGTCGGGGCGTGATCCAAGGGCAGGGGATTCCGAGCGGGGCGCTGGCCGATACCGATCCGCGGCGGACACGGCAAAGCGACACGCCGCAGGCGGGTCAGGAATTTCAGGTTGTGATTCGGCTGGCGGATGACAAAGCGGAGCAGCCGCTGCGCATTGGGGCCACGGGCCGGATGACGATTCTGGCGGGTGGCGGGATGCCGGGCGTGAACCAGCTGGCCAATATCCTGCACTTGGTTTTTTCGCTGACCGATTACTTCTATCCGCAGCCCGGACTGTTGACGATGCTCCTGGTCGCTGGACTGGGAGTTGCGGCGTATCTGTTTTCCCGTCAGGGCTAGTGAGCGGACGTAATCAGGCCCGCTTTGCCAGTCTCTTGAACCCGCAGGGTTCCGAGAAATTAGCTGGGGGTCGAGGAGCACCAGCGACGACACCCCCGGGTCCAAAGCGAAAAATCATGGTTTGCGTCCCGGAGGGCCCTCCGGGAAAGACAATTGTGAAACTGGACCTGACCCCGTTTCCGATCGAGGTCAGCCCCTGCAGGCCCGAAGGGTCGTTCTAGCACAGCCCAGGGCAAAGCAGCGCGGGGCGGCGAAGCCGCACCCGCGGCGACGCCCTGGGTCGAGATCCACCTTGTGATTCGGGAGCCCTGAAGGGGCGGCCCTCGAAAGCGCGGGTGATCGTGAAGTTGGTGAGATTGCCGTCGCGGAAATTCGGTTCATGAGCAGGCCGCACTAGCGCTGCAAAAGGGACGCCCCTTCAGGGCTACGGACTTCATTATCATCCAGTTACCCAGGGCGACGCGGGCTGGGACGAAGACGTCCCGGGCCCGCTTTGCCCTGGGCTGTGCTAGGTGAGGCTTTCAGCCTCGCAGGGCAATGTCGCTGGACTCTGCCGAAGACGGGGCAATCGTACCGCCAACGGGGCGATGCGCCGCACAGGCCGCGACGGGCTGGAAGCCCGTCGTACATCGACAATTGTGAAACTGGACCTGACCCCGTTTTGGTTCTCGTAGGGTGGGACAAGCGGGGCGGGGAATCACCGCAAAACGTTAAGGAAAAGAGGCGGGATGCAGCTAGTTAGAATCCCGAAACAGGGAGATCCGCACCGCGCCGGCCCACCACTGATGTTCAATTGGAGAGCCGATGCGACCTCAAGATCCATCCCCAGCGCACTGGTGGGCCGGAGTTCCATCAGCATCGTCGTCATTCAATTTTTTCCGACACAGCCGCATTGATGCGTTCCCGCGCCCAGTAGGCGAGTTCGCCGGTTCGCGTGTCGAGCCGCCCGAGCTGGAGCTCGTCTGAACTTGGAGCCAGAATTGCGCTGGCATACGTCGGCTTGATGTGGGTGTGGTCGGTGTCGTAATCGCGAAGATAAGTCATCGGCTGCTGGTCGACGTCCGCTTGCTTGAGCAGCTGCGCGGCGAGATTCCGCAGGCCGGATGGTGTGCCATAGATGTTGATTTTGTACGAGCCGTCTTCCTTGGTGGTGACAAAGGTCAGAAGGGTGGCTGGGTCGGAAGGTGGGTTCATGGCGGCAAGGACTTGCTGAGGTCTGGTGAGTTTGTAAATAAATCGTAGGCGTATTGAGAAGAAAAGGGGACGGGGGTCAAATCACGAATTGACCCCCGTCCCCTTTTCTACGGCAGAGAGAACAGATGACAACACGCATCGAACAATTGCTCCAGCAACTTGGGTCTATCGCTTTTCCCGGAATCTTCGACACGCTCTCGGCCAAGATTGCCGAGCGGGTTGGCTTTCCGATGGGGTTTGTCTCCGGCTATTCGGTGGCGGCGACGGCGATCGGCGAGCCGGATATGGGGTTGCTCACGCAGACGGAACTGATCGACCGGGCCCGGCGAATTTGTATGAGCGTCAAGATTCCGGTAATCGTCGACGCGGATACGGGCTACGGCAATCCGCTGAATGTGCATCGGACCGTGAATGAGTTGATCGCGGCTGGGGCGGCGGGTTGTTTTCTCGAGGACCAGGTTTGGCCGAAGCGCTGCGGTCACATGCGGAACAAGAAAGTGATCGACCGCGAGGAATACGTCGACAAGATTCGAGCGGCGGTCGACGCGCGGGCTGGTCGCGACTTCTTTATCGTCGCCCGAACCGATGCGCTGGCGATCCATGGGATGGACGAAGCGATTGCCCGCGTCACGGCGGCACGCGAAGCAGGAGCCAACGCCAGCTTTGTCGAGGCGCCGGCTTCGCTCGAGGATCTGATCGAAATCGGCAAGCGTTCGCCTTGGCCAAACGTGGCCAACATGATCGAAGGAGGCAAGACGCCGGTGCTGCCGAAGGAGCAGCTGGTCGAGCTGGGCTTTCAGATCATTCTCTATCCGCTGGCGGGCTTGTTCTCGGCGGCCAAGATTATGGAAGAGATCTTTCGCAAGCTGCAGCTTGAGGGGACGACGCTCGGCTACGAGCAACGGCTGATGACTTTCAGCGAGTTTAACCAGCTGATTGGGGTGGAAGAGAAGTATGATTTGGCGGAGCGGTTTGGGGTGCGGTAATGCACGGACCCTGCCGCTGCTGGTTTGGCTGGCCGCCGGGATCGGATCGGGAAAAGCCGGAGAAACTTGGCAAGCTGGCTCCTTTTGACTTCCTCCGCTCGTCAATTATCTTCGACATTTCCCGCTCTCAGAGTCGGGTTGGATGATTCCTTTTGCTTTGGGCGAGCGTTAAGATGTCGACCAAGTTGCAAATGATTGCTCTTCAAGGGGAAAGGGAATGATGACCAGCGACAGCGGAACTGCTTCCAATGCCCAGCGATTGCTTTGGGCCGGTTTTATGGCGATCTTGGCGGCCGGCGTCGGCTTCTCGATTCGGGCGGGGATTCTCGGTCAGTGGGCTGAACAGTATGGGTTCACTCAGACTGAACTCGGCGCGATTACCGGCGGCGGGTTGACTGGTTTCGGGATTATTATCTTGTTGTCCAGCCTCATCGCTGACCGGATTGGCTTCGGTCCGTTGATGTTCATCGCTTTCCTGATGCATTTAATCAGTGCGGTCCTGACGTTGGCCACAGGTGCGGCTTTCGAGGCGGGTGGCAAGCCACTCGCGTTCCAGTGTCTGTTCTGGGGGATGTTCCTGTTTGCCATTGGCAATGGAATCGCCGAAGCGGTGGTCAATCCGCTGGTTGCGGCTTTGTTTCCGAAGAACAAGACTCATTACCTCAACATTTTGCACGCCGGCTGGCCGGGCGGGCTGATCATCGGCGGGTTGGCCAGTTATTTCATGGCTGGAAGTGAAGAAACCAAACCGGTTGCCTGGCAAATTCAGATTTCGCTGTTCCTTGTCCCCGTGGTTTTGTACGGCCTGATGATGATCGGCCAGCGATTCCCGAAGAGCGAGGCGTCGACCTCGGGCGTCGCGTATCGCGACATGCTGGGCGAACTCGGCTTGGCTGGCGCCGCCGTGATTTGCGTGCTGCTGGCCCTGTTCATGCGAAGTGACTTGGGGCTTTCGCCACTGGTTGCTGCGGGCTTGGCTGCGGTCCTGCTGGCGGTCTTCGGAATGTTCAGCAGCTTCCGCTTCGGACATTTACTGCTCGCCGCATTGCTGGTGATTCACGCTTTGGTTGGTTACGTCGAGCTGGGCACTGACTCCTGGATTGGCAAAATCACGGGAGCAATCATGGCCAGTCCGGCCAATGGCTTGCTGCTGTTCGTTTATACATCGGCACTGATGTTCACGCTTCGATTTTTCGCGGGACCGATTGTCGAAAAAATTTCGCCGCTTGGTTTGCTCGCAGTCTCCGCAGCATTTGGCGCGATTGGCTTGTACCTGTTGGGCAATGCTCAAGGCGCGTTGATGTGCGTGGTCGCAGCGACGATTTACGGTGTTGGCAAGACGTTCCTCTGGCCGACGATGCTGGCCGTGGTCAGCGAGCAATTCCCCAAGGGAGGGGCAATCACGATTGGAGCCGCAGGTGGCGTGGGGATGCTCTCAGCCGGTTTGCTGGGTGGCCCGGGAATCGGCTTTCTGCAGGATCAGAACGCCTCGGCTTACCTGCAAAAGGCCGACGAGTCGATTTACAACCGCTACAAGGCCGACAAGGAAAACCAATTTCTCTGGATGAAGACGGTCGGCCTGGACGGAGCGAAAGTCGGCGTGCTGTCGGACAATGGCAAAGAAGCGGAACGCGCGCTGAACCTGCTGGAACAGCAAAAGGCCAAGCCAGAGGCGATTGCCGCACAGAAGTCGCTGGTCGATTGGTGGACCGGAACGGCAAAGGCGTCCGCCGATCAAGACAAGACTCAAGTCACGGCGGCCGGTTTGCATGGTGGCCGGCAAGCCCTAATCTTGACCGCTGCGGTACCGGCAATCATGTTCCTTTGCTACCTCGGGCTCCTGGCGTGGTTCAAGACGCAAGGCGGATATCGGGCGACAGCGGTACACGACCACTAAGCCCAACACTCGGCTGCGAGAGTCTGTCCCGTTTCGATACACGGCAGGAAGCAGACGCTCGCCCTGAGCCTGACATCTCCAAACTTCACGCCGCCGGAGGAATTTCTCCCGGCGGTATTTTTGCCCGCTTCGGTCCCGACCGTTGAGCGGACACCTGACCATCTCTGGGAGACTCTTTGAAATGAATCGACCTGTTCGTGTCGCAATGGTTGGCTTGGGATTCGGGGCGGAGTTCATTCCGATTTACCAAGCCCATCCCGATGCCGAAGTCCATGCGATCTGCCGCCGCAATGAAAAGGAATTGAATATTGTCGGCGATCGTTTCGGAATCAATCGACGTTACACCCAGTTTGAAGATGTGCTGCGGGACCCCGATGTGGATTTCGTGCACATCAACAGCCCGATCCCCGATCACGGCAAGATGACGCTCGAGGCGCTCGACGCTGGCAAGCACGTGATGTGCACCGTGCCGATGTCGACCAGCATTGCCGAGTGCGAGCAAATCGTGGACAAAGTCCGCAAGACTGGCCTGAAGTACATGATGGCCGAGACGGTGGTCTACAGCCGCGAGTTTCTCTACATCAAGCAACTGTACGAAAGTGGCGAACTGGGAAAGATTCAGTACCTGGCCGCGTCGCACCCTCAGGACATGGATGGCTGGCCGGATTACTGGGAAAAGATGATCCCGATGCACTACGCGACGCACGTGGTCAGCCCGGTCCTCGGGCTGGTTAACGGCTTGGCGGAGTACGTTTCGTGTTTTGGATCGGGAACGGTGCGTGAGGATATCCAGAAGAAGTCGGGCAACAAGTTTGCCGTGGAATCTTGCCACATCAAGATTCGCAACAGCGACCTGGCAGCCCACATCTGGCGGTTCCTTTACGACACGGCTCGGCAGTATCGCGAGAGCATCGACGTTTACGGCTCGAAGAAATCGTTCGAATGGTCGCTGGTTGAGCATGGCAAGCACGTGCTGCACACGGCCAAGAAGCCGGAACCGGAGATCCCTTCGCTGATCGATGTCCCGGATTTCGCGCATCTGCTGCCTGAACCGATTCGGAAGTTTACCCAGTCGATTCAGGACGCCGACCACCTCTCGTTCATTCAGGGTGGTGGCCATGGTGGGTCGCATCCACACATGGTGCATGAGTTTGTCAGTGCGCTGAAACAGAATCGCGATCCTTGGCCGAATGCGGTGACCAGTGCGAACTGGACCTGTGTTGGGCTTTGTGCGCACGAGTCCGCGCTAAAGGGTGGTCAAATCGTTCACTTGCCGGCGTTTACGTTGGATTAAACGCGGGGAACAGAGAACCACTAATCGGCACTCATTGAAGAAAAATGAAAAGGCTGGATTGTCGGGAAGACGGTCCAGTCTTTTTTTGCGCGCGGCGACTGTTGTTAAACGTACGTTCCAAAAAGAAGACGATTGCGTGGGCAAAAATTGTAGGGTGGGTCGCATCCGCGGTTTGATGAGTCCATTCCGAAGATCGCTTACGCGGTGCGCACCCACCGGATGCGCAAGGGCGTTCCACCAACGCCGGTGGGTGGCGGGCCGTCTAAGCTTTCACTAAAGGGATACCGGTCACGCGGCCCTTACCCACCCTACGTCTTTTTTTCGCGGCAGGCCGCACTTGCGCCGCGCCTCGCCGTTGGCTACGGGCTAAACGAAGAACTGTCGTTGATGTACCGCAGTCTAGCTGCGCCTCGCCGTTGGCTACAGGCTAAAAGAAGAATCGTATTCGGACTTGTGTTATCATGGGGCCATGGAAACAGAGAGTTTGAACTGGGAGAAAACCACGGTGATTTTGCTCAAGTCTGTGTTGCTGCGCGGGTTGTGTTTTGGCTTGCTGATTGCCGGGTTGCTAGGCCAAGGGATTGCGCTGGCTCAGTCCGACAATGCCGCGGTTCCGGCGAAGAAATTGAAGGTCTTGTTTCTTGGCGACCGGGGGCACCATGTGCCGCATGAACGGTTCGACGAACTCAACCCGTTGATGGCTGATCGCGGGATCGATCTAACCTACACGGAATCGCTAGGCGACTTGCGACTGGCGAATTTGAAGAACTACGACGCGCTCGTCGTTTACGCCAACATCGATGTGATTGATGCCGAGGCGGAACGGGGTTTGCTGGACTATGTCCGCGGCGGTGGGGGCTTCGTGCCGCTGCACTGCGCAAGCTTCTGCTTCCGCAATTCGAAGGAAGTGGTGGCGATGATCGGCGGCCAGTTCCAGCGGCATGGGACGGGCGTCTTTCGAACTCAAATTGCCAAGCCGGATCATCCCGTGATGCGTGGCTTTGGTGGTTTCGAAAGCTGGGATGAGACTTACGTGCATCATTTGCACAACGAAGATGGCCGGGTGGTACTGGATTACCGAGTTGATGCCGAGGGACGCGAGCCGTGGACATGGGTTCGCGAGGAAGGCAAGGGTCGCGTTTTCTACACCGCTTGGGGTCATGACGGCCGCACCTGGACTAATCCGGGATTTGCCAATCTGGTTGAGCGGGGAATTCGCTGGGCCGCCGGTGACGATCCGGCGGTCGCGGGCGAATACCTCAAGGACCGGGGCTTTCCGATCCCGAAGATGACTGAGCTGACCAAGGAACTGGCGGCGTTTGAATATCTCGATGTGGGTAAAAAAATTCCCAACTACACGCCGTCCAATCAGTGGGGCGCGCAGGGCGAACCGCTGAACATGATGCAGCGGCCGCTGGAGCCCGAGGAATCTCAAAAGCACATCGTTACGCCGGAAGGCTTTCGCGGTGAGCTGTTTGTCTCGGAGCCCGACCTCAAGGGCAAACCGATCTACATGACTTGGGATGAGCGCGGACGACTCTGGGTTTGCGAGACGCTTGACTATCCGAACGAGTTGCAGCCACCAGGCACAGGTCGCGACCGGATTCGGATTTGCGAAGACACCAATGGAGACGGCCGAGCCGACAAGTTTACGGTCTTCGCCGAGAACCTCAGCATTCCCGCTTCGCTCGCGTTCCACAAGGGCGGCGTGATTGTGCAGAACGGCGTCCAGACGCTTTACCTTCGCGACACTAATGGCGACGACCAAGCCGACGAGCGCGAACTTTGGTACGAGGGCTGGAATCAGGGTGACACGCACGGCGGCGTGAGCAATTTCCAGTACGGACTCGACAACTGGATTTGGGCGATGCAGGGTTACAACCACTCGGAGCCATCAGGGAACAAGAAGTACCCAGGATTCCACCAAGGTTTTTTCCGCATCAATCCGAATACCCGGGAAATTGAATTCCTGCGGGCGACGAACAACAACACCTGGGGATTGGGGATTACCGAAGAAGGATTGATTTTCGGATCGACCGCTAATGGCAATCCATCGGTCTTCATGCCGATTCCCAACCGCTACTACGAGCAAGTTGCGGGCTGGCGGAAGTCGCTGACGCTCAGCTCAATTGCCGACTCAAACAAGTTCCAGCCAATTACGGAACGCGTTCGCCAAGTCGATTGGCACGGTGGTTACACCGCGGCGGCGGGTCATGCGATTTACACGGGGCGGAACTATCCTCAGGAATACTGGAACCAGACGGCGTTCGTTTGCGAACCGACCGGGCATCTGGTTGGCACGTTTATTCTCAAGCGTGACGGGGCGGGTTATCGCTCGTCCAATCCGTTCAATTTGGTCGCCAGCAACGATGAGTGGACCGCGCCGATCATGGCCGAGGTTGGGCCGGACGGAAACGTCTGGGTAATCGATTGGTACAACTACATTGTGCAGCACAATCCGACGCCGCAAGGGTTTCAAACTGGCAAGGGAGCGGCTTATGAGTCGGACCTTCGCGACAAGAAGCATGGCCGGGTTTACCGGGTAGTTTATAACGACAAGCCAGCCACGGCCCCGCCCAAGCTTGATCCCAAAGATGTGAGCAGCTTAATCGCGGGACTGAGTCATCCGACGCAGCTTTGGCGGAAGCACGCCCAGCGATTGCTCGTCGAGCGGGGCAAGTGGGATGTCGTTCCGGCGCTGCTGCGGCTCATGGCCAACCGCGAGATCGACGAAATCGGCTTGAACGTCGGAGCGATTCACGCACTCTGGACCTTACGCGGACTGGACGCGATCACCTCGGAGAATCCGGAAGTGATCGAGGCCGTCGGCAATTGTTTGAGCCATCCCTCCGCCGGCGTTCGCCGCAACGCATTGCAGGTGATTCCGGGCAACGATGTCACGGTCGGAAAAATTACCCGCAACAAATTGCTCTCTGATGAAGACCCGCAAGTTCGTTTGCAGGCATTCTTGACTTTGGCGGATATTCCATCGAGCGAACTGGCAGCGATTGCGGCGGTTGAGGGTCTGCGCGAACCGGTGAATTTCCGCGACCAGCAAATTCGCGATGCGGCGACCAGTGCACTCGCTCGTCACGCCCGCTATGCGTTGCCCGAACTCGCGCGGCTGAAGGACCTTCCCGAAGAGCTTCGCGAGCCGCTGGCGATTGTCGCCGAGCACGCCGCGCGGCGTTCGGCCACGGAGGTTCTTGATTTGCCCGGGGTGCTGAGCGGATTGAACAAAGCTGAGCCGGAAGTTTCGGCGATCATCGTGCGAGCATTGGTGGCCGGTTTTCCGGAACGATCCGCCGTCAGTTTGAACCCTGACTTAGAGGAAGGGCTCGTAACCTTGGTCGAACGACTGCCAATGGCGGATCGGTCGCCGGTCTTGCAACTGGCTGACCGCTGGGGCAGCAAGAAGCTGGAAGGGTACGCAAAGGAGATCACTGCGGGGCTACTCAAGGAATTCGACGACGAAAACAAGTCTGCAGAAGAGCGACTGGCTGCGGCGGGACGCTTGGTGGATTTTCGCCCGGGTTCGGTTGAGACGGCAAACGCCCTGCTGGAACGAATCACGCCGCAAATGGAACCGGGCTTGGCGAGTGGCATCGTCAAGTCGATGGCGAAAATGCAGGCTGATGAAGTCGGGCCGCAACTGGCTGCGAACATTTTGAATTGGCCTCCATCAGTCCAGCGAACCGCCGTGGAAATTCTGCTCGGCCGGAGAGGCTGGACAGGTGCGGCGATCGAACTGCTGGAGCAGGGACAACTTCAGATTACTGATCTCTCGCTGGAACAGCGGACCAACTTGCAGAACCATCCCAACGAAGAAATTCGCAAGCGGGCCATGGAACTGCTGGCTCGAGGCGGGGCGTTGCCCAATGCCGATCGCCAAGCCGTGTTGACCGAGTACGATGTGGCAACGCACAGCAGCGGAAACCCAACTGCTGGGAAGCAAGTCTTCCTCAACGTCTGCGCCAAGTGTCACAAGCACTCGGGCGAAGGTCAACAAATTGGTCCCGAGCTAACCGGGATGGCTGTGCATCCGAAAGAAGAGTTGCTCGTGCATATTCTCGACCCGAGCCGCAGCGTAGAAACCAATTACCGAATGTTCCAAGTGCAAACGATCGACGGGCTGACCTTGGCAGGCATGCTTGGGGGCGAGTCGAAAACGGCGATTGAGCTGATCGATTCGCAAGGACAACGCAAGTCGGTGCTGCGGGAAGAAATCGAAGAGATGAAAGGCTCGCGGCTGAGCGTGATGCCGGAAGGTATCGAAAAAGAGATCACGGTTGCCCAGATGACTGACTTGCTCGAGTTTCTGACTCAGCGAGGAACTTGGTTGCCGCTGGATGTGGCCAAGGTTGCGACGGTCGCCAGCGATCGCGGGATGTTCTACAGTCGCGAAGCGGAAGCGGAGCGGTTGGTCTTCCCCGAATGGAAGGTTCAGGAATTCAACAAGGTTCCGTTCCAACTGGTCGATCCGCAGGACGGCCAGCGGGCGAATGTGATTTTGTTGCGAGGGCCGCGCGGGTCGCTGACGGAACGCTTGCCGAAGCAAGTTGAGTTGCCGGTCAACGCTCCGGGTCGGGCGATTCACTTTTTGAGTGGCGTCAGCGGCTGGGGTTTCCCCTACGGTGGCGACAAATCCGTTTCGATGATCGTCAAACTGCATTACGAAGACGGAACGACCGAAGAGCACCCTCTGCGGAATGGCGAGCACTTTGCCGACTACATCCGCCGGGTGGATGTGCCGAAGTCGGAGCATGCGTTTGACTTGGCAGGTCGCCAAATCCGCTACCTCGCCGTATTCCCCGAGAAGGCTCTGAAAATTACCAAGCTGGAGTTGATTAAGGGACCGGACCAGACGGCTCCAGTCGTGATGGCGATCACGGTTGAGACGCGGTAAGCTGCAAGCCTTGGGAGTCGCAGAGATGCCTCTCCCAACTCGACAATTTAAACAGACAACGTCTTCTGACCTTTGTGAGAAAAGGATCGAATGATGCGTCACTTCATGCGCGATGCGTTTGTAGGGAAACTAGCTAGAGCCTTGGCTCTCGTGCTGTGCAGTATGACACTGCTTGAGTCGGCGAAGGCTGATGACGGCGGGGTGTCGACTGCGGCGAGTGGCATCGTGCATCGCTTTCAGCGCCAACCCCTGACGCGGACCTACTTCAGCGAGGGAACCGCGGTCGGCGATTTGAATGCGGACGGTCACGTGGACGTCGTTTACGGCCCACACTGGTACGCTGGACCGGATTTCAAGACGGCTCGGGAAATTTACCCGGCCAAACCGCAGCCAATGTCGGGCTACGCGGACCATTTCTTTGCTTGGGTACACGATTTCAACGCGGATGGCTGGAACGATGTTCTGGCGGTTGGGTTCCCTGGCACTCCAGCTTATGTCTACGAAAATCCGGGCAAGGATTTGGAAGCGGCGAAGGGCTGGAAGAAGCACGAAGTGTTTGATTGGGTTTCCAATGAGTCACC
>Ga0169931_10008418_pt1 | contig 15055 bp, 17 predicted proteins | sample Kivu_15m_20L_FD_129675 | JGI IMG/M metagenome (GOLD analysis project Ga0169931, IMG submission 129675) | Freshwater microbial communities from Lake Kivu, Western Province, Rwanda to study Microbial Dark Matter (Phase II) - Kivu_15m_20L... | ecosystem: Environmental > Aquatic > Freshwater > Lake... | reverse complement strand
GGGATCCATGTGCAGCAGTCCGCCGACGACGGCGTCCAGATCACCCTCGAACCGAGCGTCGCGGATCTCGGCCACCGTGCGCCGACTGCCGAGAATTCGCAGGGCCTCGAAGGGCGTCGCGTTCAGGGTGACCGCGGGTGCACCGTCTCCCACCAGGTGCTCCTCACCGTCGATGACCACCCGCACGCCCGGCAGACCTCGGGCGGCCAGGTCCATGGCCACAAGGCGCAGGCCGAGCCGGGCTGCGAGGGCCACCCCCGATGTGTCACGTCCCGAGCGGTCTCCGATGGCGTTGCGCAGGTCGTGTTCGTGGACCACGAGGTCGTAGGTCAGGCCCCACAGGCGGTCGGGTCGCGCCTCGATCATCGCCTCGAATGCGGGGCCCGCAGCCCGCCACTCGTCGACCACCTCGGCCAGTGAGCGAGGGCTGCGCTCGGCGACCTGGCGATCGACCCACACCTGGGGGTCGCCCTGGGGTCGGTTGCCGGCCGCCAGGTCGACAGCGATACCGGTCACGTGGGAGAACAGGTCCTTGACGGTCCACGCCGGGCATGCCCCCACCACGCGCTCGGCATCGACAGCACCCAGAGCGGCCGCCAGACCGACCATCCGGTGGCGTGCCGCCCGGTACTCGGTGGCTGCTGCAGCGTTGTCGACCGACGTCATGCCAGCACGTTTCGCATGCCCGACGCAGCGGCAGCAACGAAGGGTTCGGGGTCGGCCCAGGAGGCGGTACTGGGTATCTCGACCGACCACGGGACGCGGGTCCCCGTCGACCGGATCACCTCGACGATGCGTGAGAGGTCGAACTCGCCGGCACCTGGCGGCCGCCGGTTCTCCAGGCAGTCCGTGTAGTAGTCGGGGTTCTCCGGGAGCAACGGCCCATCGTTCATCTGGATGCCCGTGATGAGCGCACCGGGAAGTGCGGCGACGGCATCCAGGTCGGCGGCACCACGAACGTGATGCCACACGTCCAGGCAGACGCCACCGTTGGGGCGATCGGCGGCCTCGACGATGCGGCGGGCATGGTGCACGTCGACGATGTCCGTGAAGGGCAGGAACTCGAGGCCGACCACCAGGCCGTGATCAGCGGCTCGGTCACACAGCGCCCCGAAGGCGCGACCGGCCTCGGCGACAGGTCGGTCGCTCGGGCCGATCACCTGGAGGTACCGGCAACCGAACGCATCGGCCATCCGCCATGCGATCGCCTCCAGTTCGCGGGCCCGTTCCCCACCGGCGCCGTCGGCCCCCAGACCGGGAATCACCTCGATCTCGGCAAGCACCACCCCGTGCTCCTCGAGCAGGTCTCGAACCATGCCGGGTGCCACGCCCTCGTCCTCCAGTCGGGCGTAGTGCCCGACCCACAGGCCGATACCGGCGTACCCGTGGCGCGCCGCCATCGCGATGCGCTCCTCGATGGGGTGGAAGCGACCCATCGAGAAATGGCTGAGCACGAGGTCGCGCTCCCCCAGGTCGTCGGGCGACAAGGGGCGAGCACTAGGTTCCGGCACGTCAACAATCTCGCGCACGGCGGCCCCGGGAGCGGCGTCGGCGCCACCATCACGAGGAGTGCAGCATGGCAGGTCGTCTCGAGGGCAAGGTCGCCGTCATCACCGGTGCGGCAAGTGGATTGGGCGAGGCGACGGCGCGCATGTTCGTCCGCGAGGGTGCCCGGGTGGTCGTGGCCGACCTGCAGGAGGAGCGCGGGCGCCAGGTGGTGGCCGAACTCGGCGATGCGGCGGTCTTCATCCGCTGCGACGTCACCGAGGAAGCCGATCAGGCCGCAGCCGTCGATCTGGCGGTGTCGCACTTCGGTGGTCTGGACATCATGTTCGCCAACGCCGGCATCGTGGGCGTGATCGGGCGCATCTCCGAGACGCCCGTCGATGCATGGGACCGCACCGTGGCAGTGCTGCTGCGGGGGGTGTTCCTCAGCATCAAGCACGCTGCACGTGTCATGGTGCCCCAGGGCAGTGGCTCGATCATCGCCACCTCGAGTACCGCAGGCGTCCAGGGTGGTCTGGGCCCCCACTGCTACACCGCCTGCAAGCACGGCGTCGTCGGTCTGGTGAAGTCGGTCGCCTCCGAAGTGGCGTCGAGTCGGGTCCGGGTGAACGCGATCTCGCCGGGCAGCACGGTCACCGCCATGACATCAGCGGTGATCACGGGTGACGCCAATGCCATCGAGGCCGCCACCAAAGCCATCGCCGCCGGCTCGAACCTCGGCATCCCCGGCATTCCCGACGACATCGCCTACGCCGCCACCTACCTCGCCAGCGACGAAGCCCGCAACGTCACGGGCCACACCCTCGTGGTGGATGCCGGGCAGACGACGAACGGCGGCAGCGCTCGCTTCCATCAGCAAGCGACGGCGGTGCTGCGCGAGGCCGGGCAGCGCGACCAGTACTGACCTCCCGTCAGGGGTGCTCAGGCCCGGGGATCCACCAGGATCTTCGTGTGCTGAGACGTGCCACTGGCAAGGTCGGCCAAGGCGGCATCGAGGGCATCGAGACCGACTGTCCCCGAATGCAGTGGCTTCACGTCGACACGGCCGTCCGCCATCATGCCCATGACCATCTCGAACTCCTCGTGCTGATAGGCGAGGGCCGAGGTCACGGCGATCTCCTTGATCAACCAGGTCGAGGGGTTGATGCTGGCGTTCTCGTCGGCGAGGCCGATCAGGCACATCGCGCCACCACGCCGCGCGAGGTCGACGGCACCCTGGATGGCGAAGGGACGTCCGACGCATTCGTAGACGATGTCGGCGCCGAGGCCGTGCGTGTGTTCGTCGATCACCTGCTTGGCCGCATCACCCGGCTCCACCACGTCGTGGGCCCCCAACTGCCGCGCCAGGGCCTGGCGCTGGGGGTTCGGCTCCACCACGATCACCCGGCCGGCTCCGGCCGCCCTGACCCACTGCAGCGTGCCGAGCCCTATGGGACCCGCCCCCTGCACCACCGCCACATCGCCGAGGCGCAGGCGGCTGTGCCGCACCGCGTGGAACGCCACGGTCATGGGTTCCACCTGGGCGGCATCGACATCGTCGATGGCCGCATCGGTGCGCACCACCCGCGAGGCCGCCACGGCGAGCCTGGCGGCGAAACCACCGTGGGGCGGGGCCTGTCGATCGCGACCCAGCGCCGACATGAACGACTCTGCGCAGCGGTCGGCCTGGCCGGCGCGGCATGCCACGCACCGGCCACATGCCGGTGCCACGGCGACAACGACGCGGTCGCCCTCACCGAGGCCCTGCACCTCGGCCCCCGCGGCGCTGATCGTTCCCGACCACTCGTGTCCACAGATGGCGGGGTTGTACGGCTTACCCGACTGGTAGGCGTGCACATCAGTGCCGCAGATGCCACAGCGGGCGATGTCGACCACGACGCCTCGTGGCGCTGGAACGGGTTCGGGGAACTCGTGCAACTCCAACTGCCCGGCGCCGGTGATGAGCGCTGCGATCACGAAACCACTCCTCCTGCAGGTCCCGACTCCCGACCCGCATGACGATCTTGGCATACTGCCGCGATGCCGTTGATCGCTGTCGAAGCCTCCATCGTCCTGTCCGACCCCTCCAAGCGCGCCAGCCTGGTCGAGGCCAGTGCGCCCATCCAGAAAGCGACCCGTGACGACGAACCCGGCTGTCTCGTGTACTGCTTCGCCGCCGATCCCGTGCAGGCCGATCTGATCCAGGTGTACGAACTCTGGGAAGACGAGGCCAGCCTCGCCGCCCACTTCGAACATCCGAACTACCTCACGATGCGTGAACTGCTGAACGGCGCCGGCCTCGTGTCGGCCGTCAGCCGCAAGTTGCGCATCGATGCCACGGCTCCGGTGTACGGGCCCGACCGGCGCCCGAGCGCGAGCTTCTGAGCAGATCCCCAGGCGCCACGGGACCGGTCAGGCGCCGATGGCCACCTGGTGTGCCCAGCGGTAGTCGGCCTTGCCGGACGGACTGCGGTACACGGCGTCGACGAACACGACGGACTTGGGTGCCTTGTAGTCGGCAATCTGGGTCTTCACATGGGCGATGATCTCCGAGGCGGTCACGGTGGAGCCGGGCCGGCGGGAGGCCACCAGCGTGACCGCCTGACCGAACCGCTCATGTGGCACCCCCACCGCGACGCAGTCCTCCACACCGTCGTGACTCCGGGCCGCCACCTCGACTTCCTCTGGGTACACCTTCTCGCCTCCGGTGTTGATGCACACCGAACCTCGCCCGAGCAGGTGCACGGTGCCGTCGCCGTCGACGACGGCGAAGTCACCCGGCACCGTGTAGCGCACTCCGTCGATCACGGGGAAGGTGCGCGCGGTCTTCTCCGGGTCCTTGTAGTAACCGTCGGGCATGGGGCCCGACACCCCGAGCATGCCGGATCGGCCGGAACCGGCCGGGATGCGCTCACCGGTGTCGGGATCGAGCACGACGGTGTTCGGGGTGGCCGTGAACACTGCCGTCTGCCGAGGCTCGGCACCGGGGGGCGTGATGGCCAGGGCGAACGGGCCGCCTTCGGAGGCGCCGATCATGTCCATGACCATCGTCTTGGGCGCCCGCCTCATGATCGCCGACTTGAACTCGGCCGACAGGGTCGCACCCGTCGACATGACGCGCGCCAGGCTGGTGATGTCATACGGCGTTCCGGCCACCTCGGCCCGCGCGAGTTCAGCGGCGATGGGTCGGGCGAAGGCGTCGCCCACGATCGACAGTTGCGTCACCCGCTCGTTCTGCACCAGCGTCAGCAGTTCGACGGGATCGAAGCGACGGCCGCCCAGCAGCACCACGGTGCCGCCGAGCACGAACGTGCCGAAGGCGAGGAACATCGCCGTGCCGTGCATGAGCGGCGGTGCGGTCATGTTCACCGGACTCATGCCGCGTGCGTTGATCTCCGCCGCCACCCGCCCCACCTCGGCGGGTGAGGTGGGAGGCTCGATCCCCATGGCGCCGTAGCCCGTGAAGGCGAGGGCCCCGAACAGGCTGTGGTGCCTCCACACGACGCCCTTGGGGAGTCCGGTGGTACCGCCTGTGTAGAGCAGGAGGGCATCGTCGCCGCTACGGACGATGGGCGCCATGGGCGCATGCGCGGTGACGAGGGCTTCGTAGTCCACGGCGCCGGGAAGCAGGGCCACCCCGTCGCCGCCGTCGACCTGAACCAGTAGGCGCACCTTGGGCAACGACGGGAGCGCCTCGGTGACGACCTCGGCGAAGGCCCCGTGGAACACGAGGACCTCGGCGTCGGAGTCGTCGACCACGTGGACGATCTCGGGCGCCTTGTAGCGGTAGTTCACGTTCACCGTGCTGGCCCGCACCTTGAAACTCGCATAGGCGCTCTCGAGATACTCGGGACAGTTGTAGAGCAGTTGCGCCACCTTGGCACCGCGGCCGACGCCGTGGGCGTCGAAGGCACCTGCCAGGCGCGAGGCGCGCTCGTCGAGTTGGCGCCAGGTGATCCTGGCGGACCCGACCACCACCGCGGTGTGGTCGGGCTGGGCGGCGGCGATCGCCTCCCACAGCGTTGCCCAGCTCTCCTGCATCATGATCCGGTCCCCTCGCTTCCCAGGGCGCCTCCGTCCCGCGCCCTGTCCAGTGCGTAGGGTAGGGGTCGTGGCCCCTCCGCCGACGACCCCGGACAATCCTCGGCCGCGCGCTGCAGTGTTCGATTTCGGAGGCGTGCTGATCACCCCGATCACGAACCAGGTCGGTCAGGTGGCGGCGCGTCACGGCGTGACGACGGCGACCCTGCTCGAGGTGCTGCTGGGGCCGCGCACCAGCGGCGACCATCCCTGGCACCGTGCCGAGCGCGGAGAGCTGGCCGTCGCCGACATCCAGTCCGGTCTGGACCCCTATGCGCGGGCAGCAGGTATCGAGCTGCACGGTGACGAGATCGCCGCCCTGCTGGCACCGGGCGGCTACTCGCGCATCGAGCCCATGGCGCAGCGGGTGCGCGACCTGCGCTCCATCGGTGTCGCCACCGCCCTGCTGACCAACACCTTCGCCGAGTTCCGACCCACCATGGCGCGCGACATCTCCTTCGACTGGTTCGACGCCGTCGTCGAGTCGTTCACTGTCGGTGCCCGCAAACCCGAACCAGCGATCTACGAGGCGACGGCCCGCATGCTGGGGGTGGCGCACGAAGACATCGTGTACCTCGACGACTTCGACCAGAACCTGCAACCGGCGCGTGAGCTCGGTTGGGCGACCATCCACGTGACCGACCCCGGCACCGCCATCGCCGAACTCGACGCCCTGTTCGACCTCTCCTGACCGAGGTCGCCACCATCGGCGGCTGGACTGAATTCACCCTGCGGTCAATAATGGGCCCATGACGGTCACCGATCCGACAGCCGCACGTTCTCCCGGCATCACCTATCAGCAGTTGCTCGATGCCGACACCCACCCGGTACCCGACGTCCTGCGCTTGGAGTCGCCCCGATTCCTGGGCGATGCCGACATCGCGATCGACCGCTACACCTCACGGGAATGGCACCTGCTCGAGAAGGAACGCCTGTGGAAGCGGGTGTGGCAGTTCGCCTGCCGTGAGGAGCACATCCCCAACGCCGGCGACCACATCGTGTACGACATAGCCGGCCTGTCGTTCATCGTGATGCGCACCGAGACCGGTGCCATCTCCGCCTTTCCCAACGCCTGCCTGCACCGAGGGCGCCGGCTGAAGGACTACGACGGCAACTGCTCGGAGATCCGTTGCCCCTTCCACGGCTTCGCCTGGACGCTGGACGGGCGTCTCGCCGACGTCCCCGCCGGCTGGGACTTCCCCCACGTCGAGGCCCGCAAGGACGACGACTTCCACCTGCCCGAATGCAAGGTCGCCACGTGGGCGGGCTTCGTGTTCATCAACCCGGATCCCGATGCCGAACCGTTCGAGGATTTCGTACGCGAACTGGCCGATCAGTTCGAGGTGTGGGACCTGGGTAACCGCTACGTCGAGGCCCACGTCACCAAGGTCATCGCCGCCAACTGGAAGATCGCCCAGGAGGCGTTCTGCGAGGCCTACCACGTGAACGCCACCCACCCGCAGATCCTCACCAGCCTGGGTGACACCAACTCGCAGGTCGACATCTGGGACACGTGCGCACGCGTGATCACGCCAGGTGGCACCTCGAGTCCCCTCCTGGGATCGCAGTCACCATCCGAGACCGAGATCATCCGCGCCATGCTCGACGTCCGTGTCGACCAGGACGCGCCGATCGCGGTTCCCGAGGGCTCCACCGCCCGCGCTGTCGCCGCAGCTGCAGCCAGGAGCCGCTGGCGCCCGATCGTCGGCGATCGGGTCGACGGTATGAGCGACGCCGAGATGATGGACTCGATCGACTACACGCTGTTCCCCAACTTCCATCCGTGGGGTGCCTTCAACCGCATCGTCTACCGGTTCCGGCCCAACGGCGACGACCATCGCTCGTCGATCATGGAAGTGCTGTTCCTCTCCCCCTACTCCGGTGAGCGACCCCCGCCGGCCCCTGTCCACGCCCTCGGGGTGGACGAGCCGTGGACGACGGCCACCGAACTGGGCATGCTGGGCAAGGTGTTCGACCAGGACGTGTTCAACATGTCGAAGGTGCAACTGGGCCTCGAGACCACGTTCAAGCCGGGAATCACGCTGGCGAACTACCAGGAGTCGAAGGTCCGCTGGCTGCACCACCTCCTGGGCCAGTGGGTGGGCGACGAGCACTGGATGGGTGCGTGATGCTCGGCATCGTCCATCCCTTCACCAAGGCCTTGTACGAGCAGGACGGCCAGGGCCGTATCCGGGTGACCCTCGGCGGCCGAGTCGGCATCTTCCAGGCCGACGGGCGGTGGGTCGAGGGCGACCTACGCGAATGCGACCCCCAGTTGTGCGGTTGGGTCGGTGGGCCCCAGATCGCCAATCATCGGGTGCCGGCCAAGCCGGTCTGACACGACGACACGACAAAGGACACCCATGCTCGATCCCAGCGAGATGCCCGGTCGCCTTGCGGCGTTCCTCGACCGCCACAGCGGGGCCAGGCGGGCCACCGTCACCTCCTACGAGGCGATGGTGGGTGGATACAGCCGCCTCATGGCACGTGCGGAGGTCATGTGGGACGACGGCACGACCGAGACCTTCGTGCTGCGCGGAGATCCGCCTCCGGGTAAGGCCATGATGGAGACCTCACGCGACCTCGAGTGGGCCCTGCTCTCGGCACTGGGGGCCGCCGACGCCATCCCCATGCCGGCGGCGCGCTTCTACGACAGCACCGGTGAGCATCTGGGTACGAAGTGCATCGTGCTCGACTACGTGAACGGCCGTTCACTGCAGTCGGTCCTCAACGAACACTCGGCCGACTCCGGCTACGGGTCGCATCCACTGGACCTCGTCGACACCATGGCTGCGGTTCACCGTGTCGACGTTTCCGGGTTGGCAGGTGTGCTCGCCGTGCCCGACGACTGGGACGGCTACATCAGTGGGTTGATCGACCGATTCCGTCAGGCCGACGCCACCCATGCCGAGGCGATGCCCTTCCTGCGCTACGTGGCCGCCTGGCTGGAGGCCAACAAGCCGGCGCCCTTGCCGCTGCGACTGGTGCACAGCGACTTCCAACCCGCCAACGTCATGGTGACCACGGACGGACGTCACCAGGTGATCGACTGGGAGTTGTCGCACATCGGTGATCCGCGCGAAGACCTCGGCTACTACAACATCTACTCGTCGGCCTCGGGCCCCAACCTGTTCATGCTCGATCCTGAAGGCTTCCTTGCCCGGTACCGGGAGCGCACGGGCTTCGGCGAGGACGCCGTGAACCTCCAGACGATGGCCTACTTCTCATCCCTCGCCGCCATCACGGTCTACTCCCAGATCCTCCTGGGTGCGGGCGCCATGGCACGGGGACAGAATGCGGGGATCATGACCACCTACACGCTCAACGCCCTCACCGTGGGGCACATCAACTTCATGGCGGGCTGCACCCCACCCGCAGGAGGTGGCCACTGATGCTGTCTCGCCCCACCACCGAGCAGTTGATTCTCGACTGCCGCAACGAGCTGCTCAACACGATCGATCCGGCTGTCGCCGCCGAACCGGTGAAGATCGCCATCCAGATGCTCGAGAACGTGTTGCGCAACTGTGCGACCAGGGCTGCCCACGAGATCGCCTGGATGCGTGACGAGACCGAGCAGATGATCGCGTTCGCGCATCGGGTCGCCGATTCGGCGTGCGCCACGCCGGCGATCGCGGGTGCCCTCGACGCCTATCGTGCCGGACGGTCCGACAGTCTTCATCTCGACGACGTCGCCCATACCTACAGCCTCGCCGGACACTGCTTCTCGGCGGCCATCGATGCCGTCATGGCGGCAGGTGACGACGATCTGCACCTCGCTGCCCGCGAGGTGCTGACGACCCGCCTGGAACACGAGACCCAGATCATGGGTGAGTGGTCCTTCGTCGGTCGCGCCTGACGCAGTGGACGCCTCCCTCGACGTCCTCGTGGTCACGGGTGGTCATCCGTACCAGGCCGAGCCGTTCTTCGCCGTGTTCGACGCGTTGCCGGGCGTGGCGTGGACGCATACCACGAAGCCCGAGCCGGGGCACGACGTCGTCGTGTTCTACGACATGCCGGGTCTGCGGTTCACACGCTCCGAGCCGCCGGTCGACTTCGTCGAACCAACCGCCGAGCAGCGCGCCACCATCGAGTCACTGATCGACGCCGGCATCGGTCTGGTGTTCATGCACCATGCCGTGGCCGGATGGCCCACCTGGGAGCGTTACGCCGAGATCGTCGGCGGACGGTTCCACTACCGGCCGGGCACCCTCGCCGGTGTCGACTACCCCGACTCGGGCTATCTGTTCGACGCCTGTCACACCGTGGAGGTATTGGCACCCGAACACCCGGTCTGCGCCGGCCTTCCACCCCGCTTCGAACTCACCGACGAGTTGTACTGCTTCCCAGTGCTCGACGAGCGGTTGACACCCCTCATGCGGACCACGTTCGACGTGGCCGACCACCAGCGGTTCCACTCGGCCGATCTGGCCATACGGGGTCAGCGAAACAGCAACGAAGGCTGGCAGCACCCCGCAGGCAGCCCGCTGGTGGCATGGGTGCGGAGCGAGGGCCGTTCTCCAATCGTGTACCTGCAGTTCGGGGACGGGCCCGTGACCTACGGGGACCCCTGGTTCAGGCGCATCCTGAGCAACGCCGTGCACTGGGTGGCGTCCGCCGACGCCCACCAGTGGGCCCAGTCGTCACGGTGAGCGGCGCCGTCGTGGAGACGGCGGCACGCTCAGGTGTTCTCAGCGATCCACTTCGCCGTCGCCTGGCCCATCTTGGCGCCGTCGTAGCCGATGCGCTGCGTGGGGACGATCTCGAGCACCACTCGCCTCGGTGAGTCGAGGAACTGCACGAACTGGCGCACCCGCTCGGGATCGTTGCCACGCAGATGAGCGGCGAACTCGGGATAGAACCAGTCCTTGGTTTCGCGGTCCTCGTGGATGATGCAGGTGCCCTTCCACGTGATCGCCTTGTTGCGCGGCATCGGCGACCCGGTCGAGGTCACCACGATGCACACCCGAGGATCACGCCGCACGGCGGAGATGCGCGCCCGTTGGCTGGAGGCGGTCAGCCAGAACCGGCCGTCCTTCCACAGGTACGACATGATCACACCGACCGGCCAACCCTCTTTGTTGGCCCAGATGAACGTGCACTCGTTGTGGGCTGTGAGCAACGCCTCCTCGACTTCGGAGTCGAGGTCGTACTGGGTGACGTCTTCATAGTTCCCGGTGAGGTCTGCGGTCATGGTGGATACTCCTTACGTCTCGGGATTCGCCGGTTTGGTCGCGGTACCGGGCGTGCGCTCGAGCACGTCCTGGTAGAAGGTGATTCTCCCGCCACTCGTCCGGTACAGACCCACACCGGAGCGCGGCGCACCCGAGCCCACCGCCTCCCAACGGGCCCAGGCCACCTCACCGGAACCGGCGAGTTCGACCAAGCGGAACCTGACGCCGAGCGCAGCGATCTCGGCGTTCATCCGCTCGAAGAAAGCCGGGATCTCGGGGCCCCTGAAGGTGCCGAACATCGGATCGACCAGTTCGGCATCGGGGGCGAACAGGTCGGCCAGCACCGCATAGTCGCCCTCGTCCTGGACCTGCCAGAAACGGCGGAGCACCTCAGCGGCATCGGCGGATTCGATCACGGTACGGAACCTAGGCGGTGCACGCCCTCCGGTCCGGTGTCAGAGCATCGGCGCCGAGCGGCGCACGCGCCAGCGAATCGGCATGGTCGTCAGGCCCCGCAGGATGAACGGTTCGTTGACGGCGACCTCACCCGTCAGTTCGACGTGTTCGAAGGTCGTCAGGATCAACTCCAGGGTCAGGCGCGCCTCGCGCCGGGCGAGTGGCGCTCCGATGCAGTGGTGCACACCCCAGCCGAAGGCCAGATGAGGACGGCTGCCCACGGTGTGCCGATCGGGCCGGAGGATGTCGGGGTCGGCCCACACCGCCGGGTCGCGGTTGGCTGCTGCGAAGAGCAACTGGACCTTCGTCCCCGCCGGCACGGGAACCCCGCCCACGTTCTCATCGTTCACGGCCGTGCGGAACAATCCCTGGACGGGGGCATCGAAACGCAGGAACTCCTCGACGGCACCGTCCCATCGGTCGGGGTGGTGGCGCAGTTCGTCCACCAGATGCGGCTGCGTGATCAGTCGGTACAGCATCAGGCCGAGGAGGCTCGCCGTGGTCTCGTGGCCGGCGACCAGGAGCTGTTGACAGAGGCGCCTCACCTCGCTGCGACGCAGCACGCCGCGGCGATGGGCTTCGGCGAGTCGCCCGATCACGTCCTGCGTCGCCGCACCGCCGGCCTCGAGTTGCTCGAGGCGCTCGTCGAGCAACCCGTCCACCATGGCGTAGATCTGCATATTCGCCCACTCGACTCGTGACAGGTCACCACCGCCCAGTCCCTGCACGATGGCATCGCTCCACTGGCCGAAGTCGTCGCGGCGGTCGGTCGGCACGCCGAGCAACTCGGCGATCACCTGGGCGGGGAACGGAAAGGCGAACAGCCGGACGAAGTCACCCTCGCCATCATGGGCGAACGCCTCCGTCCACATCGAGCGGGCCAGTTCGTCGACCCGCGGGGCCAGTGCCGCCACGGCACGGGGTCGGAAGGCGTCCTGCAGCACCGTGCGCTGGCGGCGGTGATCAGGGTCGTCAGCCGAGCCCAGCACACCACCCTCCTGGACGAACACGCCCGGACCCGTCCCGTTGATGAAGCGATCGGTGGCGAGCAGCAGCGCCAGCACCTCGGCATAGGGACTGACCACCATGAACGGGGGGTCGAACGCCGTCTCCCGATGCACGGGGCAGTTGGCAAGGAGATGCTGATGCCCCATCGACGGTTCGAGGTCGTTGGCATGGGCGAGGTGCGAGTACTCGCACGGGAGGTCGCTGCCGCTCATGACGCCACCAGATAGGGCGCCAGCAGGGGCAGTGTGTCGGGTGTGTAGGGCGTGATCTGCACCCGGGTGATGCCCTCGGACTCGAGCGATGCGATGGCGTCCGCCACCGACTCGGGCTGTCCGAGCAGGCGGCCCATGAACGTGTCGCCGAGTACCGACTTCATGGCTGCCACCCGTGGGTGGTCGCCGCAGCCCGCCATGAGGAACACGCCGATCGGCACGTCGTCGCGCACCGCACGTACCTGTGCCACGAGGCTGCGCAGGTGGTCGAGATCGACCGTCGCCAGGCGGGCCAGATCCAGTTGTCCTCCCCGGGTCGCAGCGCTCGACACCTTCAGTTCCACGCGGTCCACGAGCGGGACGACCTCCCGTATCGTGCGGGGTCCACCGACCGAGGCCACGAGCGGTGGAGGCTCGACCCCGGTCACCGTCACGGGAACGTCGACGCTGTAGTACCGCCCCTCGAACCGGCAGGCACCCGTGTCGAACAGGCTCCGCACGATCTGCATCGCCTCGTGGTACCGCCCTGCCCGATCACCCGGCGAGGGGTACTCGTTGCCGATGCCAGTGATCTCGGCCTGCGCCCAACCCGCACCCAGACCCGCCTCGAAGCGACCTCCCGCCGCGCGCTGCAGGCTCAGGGCGGCCTGGGCGAACTCGACCGGCGACCTCAACAAGTTGTTGGCGAACGACGACGTGACCAGTGGGCGCGTGGTCGCCATGGCGAACTGCGTCAGGATCACCGCCCAGTGGGCATAGGCGCGCGTTCCGTCCCAGAGATGGTCGGCAGCTGCGAGCACCGGCCAACCCTCCGCCTCGCGTTGGCGGGCCCAGTCGGCCGGGTCCACGGCACCGTCCACCAGGTTCGGGGCGCACTCGACGGCCATCGGCTGCACGCTAGTTCCACGTCGTGGTCGACGGGAGCGCTGGAATACGGTGCGCTGATGGACCCCTCACTGGCGCAACTGTTCTCACTCGACGGCCGCACCGCCCTGGTCACCGGTGGTGCCACCGGTATCGGCGAGGGCATCGCTCGCATGCTGGCGCGCGCCGGAGCGCACGTGGTCATCGGTGATCTGGACGTGGAGGGCGCCCAACGTGTGGCCGACGATCTGGGCGGCAGGGCGCTTGACCTGGACGTGACCGATCCCGAGAGTGCGGTCCGAGCCGTGGCCGCCGTCCCGTCGCTCGACCTGCTGGTGAACAACGCCGGGACGTACCGCGAGAACGGGAGCATTCTCGACCAGAGCGCCCGATCGTGGCAGCACTCGCTCGACGTCAACCTGGGAGGCGTGTTCCACTGCTCGCAGGCCGCCGCCCGGGCGATGGTGGACGCCGCCCGGCCGGGTTCCATCGTGAACATCGCCTCCGTGGACGGCTTCCTGCCCTGCCTCGGCACGGCGTACGACTCGGCCAAAGCCGCTGTGGTGCAGTTCACGAAGACACTGGCAGTCGATCTGGCGCCGCACGGCATCCGGGTGAACGCCGTCGCACCGGGCAACGTTCCCGTGCCCACGCTCGCTCGTATCCGATCCGGCGAACTGCCCCCGTTGTGGCCCGCCGACTCGTCGGTCACCGGCCTGATGGGCCCGCTCATGCAGCAGCGGTCGGCGAACATTCCCCTGGGTCGCATGGGGCGCCCCGACGACATCGCCCACGCCGTGGTGTACCTCGCCAGTGCGGCAGCCGACTACGTGACCGGTCAGACCCTGATCGTGGACGGCGGTTGGCTGCTCGTGTGATCCGGCGGTCGCAACAGCGAACCGTCGAGCAACTCAACGATGGCGTCGATCGCCAGGCGGTGCTGACTCAGCTGCGATGACACGGCGTCGGTGAGGCCGATCATCAGGGTGACCACCAGTGTCTTCACCTTGGCGCGGTCGGCCGGATCGATCTCGCCGGTCGCCACACCGTGGTCGACGAGTTCGGCGTAGAACTCGTCGCGTTGGCGCACCAGACCGATCAACGCCTCCCTCATCTCGGGATGGCGACGACTGTCGATGCGCACCGCACCGACGAACTGGGCGAGGCTCGGGTCTTCCCGGTTCATGAGATGGGCGGTCTCGAGCACTGCGCGCAGACGCTCCCGGAACCCGACCACGCCGACGATCGACTGGGCGAAGCGGCGGTAGACGCGGTCCTGTACGTCGTCGTGCACGGCCACGTACAGATCGAGTTTGGAACCGAAGTGGTGGTGGACGGCACCGGCGGTCAGTCCGGCCTCGGCGGCGACGAGGCGGTTGGTGGTCGAGGCGAAACCTCTCTTGGCGAACAACACGCGCGCCGCATCGAGGATGTCGCGCCGCGTGAAGGCAGGATCGGTCGCCGGTGGACGGCCGACGCGCCGCGACACGGGTCTTTCGGGCGACGCGGCAGCCAACACCATGGTCACAGTATGACGCCTCCCGGCCGCTCCGACCGGTCATCACCGCTCGGCGCACCACCGCCGGGGCGATGGCCTGTCACCCGCCTCGCTCGGGGCGCGACCCGGCCATCTACGATCCGGCGACGAGAGCGACATCAACTCGTTGGGAGGGCTGTGGTCATGGATTTGGGTTTGGTGGGTAAGCGGGTGTTGGTGACGGGTTCGACCAAGGGGTTGGGTCGGGCGATTGCGGAGACGTTGTTGGCTGAGGGTGCGTC
>Ga0169931_10008417_pt1 | contig 15056 bp, 9 predicted proteins | sample Kivu_15m_20L_FD_129675 | JGI IMG/M metagenome (GOLD analysis project Ga0169931, IMG submission 129675) | Freshwater microbial communities from Lake Kivu, Western Province, Rwanda to study Microbial Dark Matter (Phase II) - Kivu_15m_20L... | ecosystem: Environmental > Aquatic > Freshwater > Lake ... | reverse complement strand
CGACTGGGCCCCGCGGTTCCTGCGCGCCAAGACCTTCTTGTCCAACGTCGCCGAGGACCCCGCGCGGGCGTACTGGCACAGCGTGACGCACATGACCCGCGCGGACGCGCTGGCGCTCCTCGCGCCGGACCTCCGCGCCGCGCTCGCGGAGCACGACCCGTTCACGGCGTTCGAAGCCCACTATCGACGGCCGGACGTGCCTTCGACGCTCTACCGGGCGCAGTACGCGGACATGCACACCTGGTTGCCCGATCGGATCCTGGCGAAAGTGGACCGCGCATCGATGGCGGTCTCGCTCGAAGCGCGCGAGCCGCTCCTGGACCACCGCCTCGTGGGCCGCTTCGCGAACCTGCCGGACGAGGAGAAGGTGCGCGGCGGGCGCGGCAAGCACCGCCTGCGCGAGGCGCTGCGCGGGCGCGTCGCGAGCGACGTCCTCGATGGCACGAAGCGCGGCTTCGACACCCCGCTGACCGCCTGGACCCGCGGCGCGCTGCGCCCCGCGGTCGAGGACGCGCTGCGCGCCTTGCCCGGGGACTGGTTCGACCGGCGCGCGTTGCAGGCGCGCCTCGACGAGCACCTCTCCGGCCGCCGCAACCACGACCGGCTGCTCTGGTCGCTGCTCGTGCTCGAACATTGGCGCCGGCGCCACGAGGTCGCCCGGATCGGCGCGTGAACATCGCGGTCGTCACCAGCCTCTATCCCGTGCCTCTGCGCCCGTTCGAGGGCATCTTCGCGGCGCGGCGCTGGGAGGGGATGCTCAAACGCGGCCACGCGGTGCGGGTGGTGCACGCGTTGCCGTGGGCGCCCCTGCCGCTCGGACGCTACCGCGCGCTCGCGCAGGCGCCCGCCCACGAAGTACGCGACGGAGTGCCCGTGCTGCGCCCGCGGCACTTGCACGTGCCGGGGCGACCGCGGGGCAATGCAGCGCGCTTCGCGCAGCGCGCGCTCGCGGTGTTGCTCGCGGGGCCGCGCCCCGACATCGTGGTGTGCGACTACGCCTGGCCCGCGTCGGCGCTCGCGCCGCTGCTCCGCACGGCGCGCTGGCCCGGTGACCCGCAGCGGGTGCCGTGTGTCGTCAACGGTCGCGGGAGCGACGTGCTGCAGGTTGCGGGTGAAGCAGGCCTCGGCCGCGACCTCGGCGCGAACCTCGCGGCGGCCGACGGCTGGTGCGCGGTGAGCCAGGACCTCGTCGACGCACTCGATCGCGTCGCGGGCGGTCCTGCGCGCGGTGTGCTCGTGCCCAACGGCGTCGACATGGAGCTCTTCTCCCCGGGCGACCGCGCGGCTGCGCGGCGCACGCTCGGGCTGGCGGCGGACGGAGCGCTCGTCGTCGTCGTCGGCCACCTGATCGAGCGCAAGGACCCGCTGCTCGCGTTGGAGGCCTTCCACGCCGGCGCGCCTGCCGGCGCTCGGCTCGTCTTCGTCGGCCGCGGTGCACTCGCTGCCGCCGTCGAAGCGCGCGCGGCGCAGCTCGGCCTCGGCGCGCGCGTCGCGCTGGTCGGCGAGCGCCCGCCCGCGGAGCTGCGGGATTGGTACCGGGCCGCGGACGCGCTGCTGCTGACGAGCCGGCGAGAAGGGCGGCCCAACGTGGTGCTGGAAGCGCTCGCGTCGGGCACCCCGGTGATCGCGACGGAGGCGGGCGGCACCAGGGAGCTCTTGCGCGACCCGCGCTGGCTCCACCGCGGCCGCGAGCCCGAGGCGATCGGCGGGCTCCTCCGGGCGGCGCTCGATGCACCGCCAGCCCCCGAAGAGCTGCGCGCCGCCGTCGAGCCGCTCTCCTGGCGGGCCAGCTTCGAGACGCTCGAGCGCTTCCTCGCGTCCGTCACCGCCGCCGTCCGATCGAGGGAAGGGAGCGCCGCGTGAGGATCCTCTACCACCATCGCACACAAGCCGATGACGGCCAAGCCGTGCACATCCGAGCGCTCGTCGACGCCTTCCGCGCGGAGGGCGCTGAGGTGCGCGAGGTCGCGCTGGTGGAGAAGTCCGCGGGCGCCCAGCCGGGCTCGGCGCCCGTCGCCGAGGCGGGCGGGCGCTGGGCGTGGATCGGCCGGGTGCCCGGGTTCGTGCGCGAACTCGCGGAGTACGGTTATACCGTTCCCGCGGCCCGCCGCCTCGACCGCGCGCTGGCGGAGTTCCGGCCCGACTTCGTCTACGAGCGCTACGCCTTCGGGAACCAGGCGGGTGTGCGCATCGCGCGGCGTCGCCGGGTCCCGCTCGTCCTCGAGGTCAACTCGCCGATGGTGCAGGAGCTCACCCGCACCCGCGGCCTCAGCTTCCCGCGCCTCGCCGATCGCGTCGAGCGGCGCATCTTCCAGAGCGCGGACCGCATCGCTGTCGTGACCGAGGTCCTGAGGGGCATCCTGATCGACCTCGGCGTCGCGCCCGAGCGCCTCTTCGTGACGCCGAACTGCGTGCACCTCGAGCTCTTCGACCACCCCGACCGCGCGGCCGCGCGCCGGGACCTCGGTGTGACCGATGCCCGCGGTCCGGTGTTCGGTTTCGTCGGGTACTACCGCGATTGGCACCGCCTCGACCTCGTCGTCGATGCGCTCGCTTCGGCGGCGCTGTCGACGGCGCACCTCGTCCTCGTCGGTGCGGGGCCCGTCGAAGGCGAGCTGCGCGCGCTCGCTGCGCGCCGCGGCTGCGCGGAGCGTGTGCACTTCGCGGGCAAGCGACCACACGACCGCATCCCGCGCGTCCTGCCAGCCTTCGACGTCGGTCTCGTCCCCGCGATCAACCCGTACGCGTCGCCCCTCAAGCTGCATGAATACATGGCCGCGGGCGTCGCGACGATCGCGCCGGACCAGCCGAACCTGCGCGAGGTCCTGACCCACGACCATGACGCGGTGTTGGTGGCGCCCGGCGACGCGGACGCGATGCGGGCGGCGCTCGTGCGACTCGCCGCGGATCCCGCGCTGTGCCAGCGCCTCGGGGCGAACGCCCGCCGGACCGTCGTGGACCGTGACCTGACCTGGCGCGGGAACGCGCGCCGGGTCCTCGCTGAAGTGGAGCGCCTCCGATGACCGCGGTACGCCACGCCTTCTCGTTCGACATCGAAGAGTTCTTCCAGGTCGCGAACCTGACCCACGCGTTCTCGCGAGAGTCCTGGGAGCGAGTGGAGTCGCGCCTCGACGTCGGTATGGACGCGCTGCTCGAGGTGCTCGAGCGCACCGGCGCGCGCGCCACGATGTTCTTCCTCGGGTGGGTCGCCGAGCGCCGCCCGGACCTCGTCGCGCGCTGCCACGCCGCGGGCCACGAAGTCGCGAGCCACGGCTACGAGCACCGCTTCCTCTGGGACATCGGCACCCCCGCAGAGCTCCACCGCGACCTGGAGAAGACGGAGCGCGCGATCGCAGCCGCGGGGGTTCCGCGCCCGGTCGGGTTCCGCGCTTCGACCTTCACCTTGACTCGGCGGACATGGTGGGCCTTCGACGTGCTGGCGGAGCGCGGTTACCGCTACGACTCGAGCGTGCACCCGGTGCGCCACCCCACCTACGGTGTCCCCGACTTCGAGCCGGGCATCTCCAAGGTCGAGACGCCCCACGGCAGCGTCACCGAGTTCCCGGTCACGACGCTGCCCCTCCTGGGCCGCAATTGGCCGATCGGCGGCGGCGGCTACTTCAGGCTGTTGCCCGGGCCGCTGCACCGTGCGGCGCTGGCGCGGGTCACGGCACTCGGGCGGCCCGTGGCGCTCTACTTCCACCCGTGGGAGTTCGATCCCGACCAACCGCGCATCGACGCGCCTTGGAGCAAGCGCTTCCGGCACTACGTCGGGCTCGCCCAGAGCCTCGGTCGGCTCGAACAGCTCGCGCGGCGCTGGCGCTTCGGCACGATGCTCGAGGTGTTGGACGGGGCGGGCGCGTGACGCTGTCACGCGCCCGCCCGCGCGCTAACGGAGCGCGGTGCGGGTGTCCCGCGCATCGGACTGCAGGCGCTCCGCGATGCCGCGATAACACGCGAGCAACGGGAGGGCGTACGGCTCCTTCTCGGCGAAGGGCTCCAGCTCCGCGACGACCCGCAGGCAGCGTTCGACCAAGGCCGCCGGCTCGGGCAGCGGCTCTGAGCCAGGGCGCTCGGCGCTGCTCGACGCCTGCAGCTCCTGCTGTCGCGGCAGGTCCTGGTGCCACTGCAAGTAGGACGCCGCGAGGGCGAGGCCGACGCGCAGCATGTCCACGCTCCCGTCGGGGGTCGCGCGCCGGGTCCAGACGTAGTCGAGCTCGTCGACGATCGCCGGGAAGACCGGGAACGGCTCACGCAGGCGGAGCTGCGCGACGACGAAGCGTGAGCGCCCGCTGCGGGCCTTGCTGATCTGGTCCGCGCGGACGATGAGCTGGATGGCGTCCGCACGCGAGCCTTGCCGCTTGGCCATCAGCTCCGCCAGCGCATAGAGCGTCCTCGGGCGTTCTTCGATCGAGAGCACGGCCCGGTACAGCGTCTCCGCGCGCGCGAGGTCGCCGAAGCGCTCCGACACCCGGGCCGCGAGGTCCCAGAGGTCGACGTCGCCCGGGCGGACGGCGAGCTCGGCGTCAACGAGCTCGCGGGCGAGCTCGGGCGCGATCTCGAGCGTCGCGTCCACCCACGCGCTGGTGCTGCCGCGGCGGAGCTGTTCAAGCGCCCGCCCGCCCGCTTCGCGGCGCAGGCGTGTCAGCTCCAAACGGGCGCGCGAGGCGCGCTGGGCGGGGCCGTGCTGCGGGTCGCCCCCGTAGCGCACGTACGCGAGCGCGACGATCGGGTCCGCCGGAAAGAGGCGGGTGAGCGCGATGAGGCGCTCGGAGAGCTCCGCGGGCGGGACCGCCCCGCGCTGCGCGAAGTCGGGGGCAGCGGCGCTGCGCAGCGCCTGCACGAGGTGGTCCGCGACGGCCGGGGCGGCGTCGGCGGGCGCCACCTCGGCGGCGCCCCGCAGGGGCTCGATGGCGAGGCCGTATTGCCCGATGCGCGAGAGCGCGACGCCGAGGGCGAAGCGGGCTTCGAAGTCGCTGCGCCGCTCGCGTGTGAGGGCCTGGGCGAGCTCGGTGATCGCACGCTCGACCTTGTTGGTCAAGACCTCGTTGGACGCTCGGGCCAGCGCGAGCTCGATCGGATCCCCGATCGTGCCCTGACCGAGCGCCACGGTCCGCGCCACCCGCGCCGCGGCGAGCGGCTGGGCGAACGGATCCGCGCTGTGGCGCGCCCGCAGGCTGGCGAGGTGTTGGTCCCACCCGGGTCCAAAGGTCGGGAAGGAGCGCCTCAGGGCCTCGAGGAGCCGCTCTTCATTGGCGCGGTCGGAGGCGCTGCCCGCGACGCGGGCCTCGAGCCAGGTCGGCCAGAGCGCTCCCGCGCGCTGCTCCTGCATGGCGCGCAGGTCCTGGAGCACGATCGGATGCCAGAGCGGGCGCTCGAGCACCAGCATCATGCACAGGAGCTCCCGGGGGTCCCGCCGCCCGCGGCGGCTCCCGAGGAGCGTCTCCGTGGCCTCGGTGAGGGCGTTCGGCCCGAACCATGTGTCGAGCTCGATGGGCGAGCCCTCCAGCGCTTGGGCGGCCGCGCGCAGGAGCGCCCAGTCCGCGGAGCGCGGGAAAGCAGCCACGCCGCGCTCGGCGAGGCGTCGCCCGAACGAGAGACGCTCCTCGAAGAGCGTCAGGCAGGCCTCTTCGATGGGGCCCGGGCTGAACCCGGTCGCCCGGATCGCCGCGACGGCCTCGGGGAGCTCCAGCCAGCGGCGATCGCGGATGAGCTGGAAGAGCCGCGCGAGCTCCGGCGAGCCGTCTTGAGCGTAAGGCTCCGCGCGCTGGATCACCTCTTCGATGCGGGCGGCATCCCGCGTCGCGAGCGCGTGCCGCACGAGCGCAGAATACAGCGCGGGGGTCCGGGTGTCGGCGGCGCTGTCGAGCAGCGTGAGGAGCGGTGTCGCGAGCTCTGGGCGCTGGGCCGCGAGCAGTCGCTCGACGGCCGCCAGCCTATCCTCGGCTCGGAAGAGCCCTTGCGCGAGCTGTTGCACGGTCCCTTCGACGGCGGTCACGTCGCCCAATGCCAGTTGGGCGGACAGCGCGATCGATGCTGCCGCCCCGCCATGCCCACGATCGGCGAGCAGCGGTTGGACATCGGCGAGGGCGTCCTGCGCTCGCCCGGCGTCCAGCCGTGCCCGTCCGCGTTGGAGGCGCAGGAGGGGGGCAGTCTCGAGGGCTCCGACGCCGTCCAGCAGCGTCGCTGCCCGCGCGAAGTCGCCGTCTGCCGCCGCGAGCGCCGCGGCGGTCGGACGCCCGAAGCGCTCGGGCGCGAGCTCGCAGGCGCGCCTCAGGTCGGCCCCAGAGAGCGGCGCGCCGAGGCGGGCCAGGAACCCGTCCGTCACCGCGTCCGCGCCGACGAGCTCGATGCGCTGCAGGATCGAGCGCGTGAGGGCCGCAGGCGAGGAGTAGAGGAGCTGCGCTTCGATGAGGACATCGAGGGCGGGCACGAGCCGCGGATGGTTGCGCAGCATCTGCTCCGCCATCCCGCGCGCTTCGTTGAAGCGCCCCTCGGCCAGGTGGTTCCTCGCGATGCGCCAGAGCACCGACGGCCCCAGCTTGCGGAGGGGCTTGCCGTCCGGGTAGAGGCGGCTCTCGGCCAGCAGCTCCGCCAGATCGAGGCCATCGCTCACGAGCGTGCGATCGCCCGCAGCGGTCCACAGCGGCAAGAGCTCCGCGGTGCGCTTCGGCTCGAGGTCGAGCGCCGCGGTGTAACGCGCCTCGACCCGCTCCCACGCGGGGCTCGCGCCGAGCGACTCGAGCTCCGCGAGGCGCAGCCAGTCATCCGCGCTACGCGCTTTGCCGCCCAACAACGCGGTCGCCAGGCTGATGCGTTCGGCGTCCGTCTCGCCGATGGCGCGGTAGCCCGAGGCCAGGAAGAACCAGGCTTCATCGCGGGCCCCGAAATAGGGCTCCTCCTCGACCTTGTTGCGCGCGAAGTACTCGAGCATGCGCAGGGCCGACTGCACCGCTTGCGTCGGGACCTCGTAGTCCGGGTTCGCGCGCAGCGCCATATCGACGGAGAGCACGCCAGAGGCGGCGTAGAAGAACCCGCTCCAATGCACGCCGAGCGCGCCACCGATCTCGCGCAAGCCGCGCGCCGCGTTGCCCACGGCGCCGAGCTGGCGCGCTCGCAGCAGAGAGGTCGCCGCGCGGCGGTAGAACTCGAGGTCACCGCCGTAGGTCCAGTCCCACGCCCCGAGGACCTCCCGCGACCGCTCCATCTCCCCGGTGCGCTCGAGGAGCGGCAGCGTCACGGCGACCGCCTCGGGCGAACGGCGCACCTCGGGCAGCGCGCGCGCCGACAGCATCAGGTCCGCTGCTTCCTCCGCACGCTCGATCAGTGCGAGGTGCTGCGCGACCGCGGCGGCGCCTTCGACCGACGGCGCGAGGGCCATCGAGCGCCCGAACGCCTCGAGCGACGCGCGCGCGAAGCGACCGGCTTCGTTGATCAGGTCGAGCACACGCGTGAGCGGCGCCGTGTCGTGGGTGCGGAAGATCGCGCGCAGCTCGGCCAGGAGCTCCGCCGAGCGGGCATCGTCGACCCCGCGGGCGCTCGCTTCGACGACGATCAGTGCAGCGCGCGCGGCGCCCTTCTCGTCGAGCGACGCATGGCACGACTGCTGTGCCTCTGCGCGGCGCAGGCCAGCCAGCGTGTTCTCCAAGCGGCCGCGCAGGTCGTACGCGCCCGCAGTCACCGTGTCTTCTTCGAGCGAGCGCGCAAGGAGCCGCTTGACACGGGCGAGGGCGGCTTCGTGCTGGCCCTCGGCGCGCATCAGCTCCGTGGCTTCGAGCTCCAGCTCGCGCAGGTCGCTCGGGGGGTAGGCGGAGAGGATGCGCTCCAGGTCCTCGCGGGCGGAGCCGTGGGCCCCGATCGCCCGGTAGAGCCGAGCCCGCGCAGCGTGGAGGTCGCGCGCGAGCGCCGGCTCGGCCTCGCGCGGCAGCTCGTCGATCGCCTTCGTGAGGCGCCGCAGCGCCTCCTGTTGGTCGAGCGCTCCCGAGCGGCGCTCGCTCTCGAGGCGCTCGACGAGGGCGCGGGCATCCTCGGTCGCGGGCGAGAACGCCCGTTGGAGCCCGAGGGCGCCGAGGCCCGCTGCGACGAGCAGCGCCGTGGTCGTGGTCCACTTCATGGGTGATCGTCGTGGCAGTCTAAGCCCCGCCGGGGCCGAACGAGCGCTCCAGCAGCCCGTACTTTCGCATCTTGTTGAAGAGCGTCGAGCGGTTGATGTCGAGCATCTCTGCCGCCCGATCGCGGCGCCCTCCGGCGAGCTCGAGCGCCCGTACGAGGATGCGCCGCTCGGGCTCTTCGAGCGCCTCCCTGAGGGAGGGCAAGCGCGTCGCGGCGGCGAGCCATTCGAGGCCGTGCTCCAGCGTGGCAGCGGGCGCCCGTTCGGGCTGCGGGCGCGCATCGGGCGCGACCTCCTCGCCGAGGTCCGCGCGCGTGAGCTCCTTGCCCCGCGCCAGGAGCACGGCGCGCTCGAGCGTGTGCTCCAACTGGCGCACGTTCCCCGGCCACCGGTGGGCCGCCAGGCACGCCAGGGCGTCCGGATGGAGCCCGGTGACCGGCTTGTCGTACTCCGCAGCGAAGCGCTCGACGAAGCGCTGCGCGAGCGGGACGAGGTCGCGCGGGCGGTCGCGCAGCGGGGGGACCCGCACCGCCACCACGTTCAAGCGCCAGTAGAGGTCCTCGCGGAAGCTCCCGTCCCGCACCCGCGCTTCGAGGGAGGCGTTCGTCGCGGCGATGACGCGCACGTCGGTGGTGCGCGTATGGGACTCGCCGACGCGCTCGAAGCGCTTCTCCTGGAGCACCCGCAGCAGCTTGACCTGCAGCTCGGGCGGCGCGCTGTCCACTTCGTCGAGGAAGAGCGTGCCGCCGTCCGCGACCTCGAAGCGCCCCGCGCGGGCGCTGTCGGCGCCAGTGAAGGCCCCTTTTGCGTGACCGAACAGCTCCGCCTCCAGGAGGCCCGCCGGCAACGCGCCGCAGTTCACTTCGACGAACGGCGCTGCGGCCCGCGCGGAGCAGGTGTGGACCGCGCGCGCGAGCAGCGACTTCCCCGTGCCGGTTTCGCCGGTGACAAGGATCGTCGCCCGCGTGTCCGCCACTGCTTCCAGGGTGCGCAGCACCTCGCGCAGCGCGGGGTCCCGGGTCACGACGCTGCCGAAGGTGTGGCGCTCGGCGAGGCGCTCGCGCAGCCGGCGGTTCTCGTCCTCGAGGACGCGGCGCTCGAGCGCTCGACCGACCGCCCGCACGGCCTCGCCGTCGCGTGCGTCCGGAGTGAAGGCCTCGAGGCCGAGCGCCTCCGCCTCGGCCGGGGTGCCCACGCACAACAAGGCGGGAGAGCCCGGCAAGGTCGCCAACGCGCGCACGTCCTCGGGCAGCGCGTCGCGTCCGGAGACGAGGATCACTTCCCAGCGGTCGCGCTCCAACACCCGCGCGAGCTCGCTGCCGCCCGTATGGTGGCTCGCGGCACAGCCGCCCGCGGCGAGGGCCGCGGCCAAGCGCCGCCCGCGCTCGACGTCGCGGTCGAGCACCAGCGCGTGGCGGCCGCGCAGGGGGGAGGCCGCAGGGTCGCGAGACGGGTAGGGGCGGGGCACGAAGGTGTCCGCGCCCGCTTCGGCGGCCTGCGGGGCCGCGGGGCCCTGGCGGTCACCCTGGGGCTCGATCTGCTCGGGCAGGGGCCCCTTGTCGAGATCCTTGGACGTATCCACGTCGATCTCCTTCGACGCGGATCGGGCCGCGACTGGAGCGCGGCGCGGGCACGCTCAGGCGCGCGGCAGCCGCGCGCGGAACACGAGGCGCTCGCCCTGGGCACGGTCGAGCTCGAGGTCGCCCCCGTGGCCCACGAAGATCCCACCGGCAGCCGCGAGCGCGTTCGGCCCCACGTGCGGCAGCCGCGAGCGCAGGGCGTACGGCTCGAGGATCTCCGCAGGAGCGAGGCCCGCGAGGCGCCCGGCCGGGAAGTCGATCCGGACCTCGAGGTGCCCGGGCGGCAGCGCCCGGACCTCGGCCCGCACGACGTCCTCGGGGGACCCCGCTTCGGCCGCGGCGACGAGCAGCGCGTCCAGCGCCGCGGCGAGCAGCCCCTTGTCGGCGTGGGCGACCAGGCCCGCGCCGCCCCGGAAGAGGAACCGCGGCCGGCCCACGCGCCCGACGTCCGGGCGCTGGGCGAGCGAGGCGAGGGTCTCCTCGACGAGCACGGCGACGTCGACGGGGGTCCGCCCCGCGGACGGGGGGGCCGCGACGCAGCCGAGGGTCCGCACGAACTGGCGCAGCCGCGCGAGCTCGCCGTCGAGGGCCGCCCGGGCCGCCGCGCCGCCGTCGGCGGCCGCGTGCGAGGCGAGCTCGGCGCGCTGCACGAGGTCGGCGAGGTCGGCGACCTGGTCGCGGTACCAGCGGGGCAGGGGGCCGAGCGTCGCCGGATTGGAGCTCTGGGTCGAGCTCTGGGTCGAGCTCTGGGTCGCCCCCCTGGGAGCCTGCTGCGCCGCCGGCTGGCTGAGCTCCGGCGGGTCGAAGAATGCCTCGAGCTCCTCGCGGCTGAGCAGGGGCTCGTCGAGCTCGAGCGCGGCGCGGCCCACCGGGCCCTCCGCCGCCAGCGCGGCGCCCTGCGCGGGGCGGGCGGTCGGCCCATCGTCGAGGTCGCTGTCCGCGAGCAGGTCGAGGTCGCCCAGCTCGTCCTCGAGCGCCCCGCCCAACGGGCCCCGCGGGCCGGGCTGCGCCGGCGGGTGCGGCTCGCGGCCGGCCGGCTGGGCCGTGTGCGGCTGGGCCGTGTGCGGCTGAGTCCTTGCAGGTTGGGCCTTGGGCGGCTGGGGCGTGGCAGCGGCGCGCCCGCCGACGGCGCCAGCGAAGCCCGCGAGGATCGCCTCGATGTGCCCGAGGTCCGGGTCCAGGGCGCGCCGCCGGAGTGCGGGGGCCGGCGGCAGCGGCGCCGCCGCGGGCTCTTCCACGGGGCGCGGCTCCGGCGCGCCCCGGGCCAGGCCCGGCAGGGCCGTGACGTCGAGGGGCCACGGGCGGAAAGGGTCCTCGGGCGCCGCCAGGGCGGCGAGGCGCGCGACGTCCTCGGCGTCGCCGGTCCACAGGACCCGCAGCCCTGCATGGCGCGCGCGGAGGCGCCGCAGGAGGCCCAGGTCGGCCTGCGGCGTCGCGGCGAGGTCGAGCACCAGCCAGGCGACCGAGCCAGGCGCCCACTGCAGCCCGTCCGCGAGGTCCGCGACCTCCGCCATGGGGGCAGCCACCGGCGCCGCAGGGGGTGCCCCGGCGGCGCCCGTGCGACCGAGGGCCGCGGCGAGCGCGCCGAGCCGAGCGCCCGGGCCGAGCAGGGTCCGTCCGTTCCCGTCCATCCGCGGCCATCGTACGCGCCGCGCAGCCCGGATCCAGCCCGCGCGGCGCCGCAGCGCGAAAGAATTTCCTCTCGCCGCGCGCGCTGGACGTGCGATCCAGAGCAAGGTTCACAGCGGGGCCACTGGCGCCGCGCCGTGCGCCGCCTATCCTCCCCGACCCCATGGCCTGCCCAGAGCTGGACCTCTCCCTCGTCGTCCCCGTCTTCGACGAGGAGGAGAACCTGCCGATGCTGCACCGCGAGATCCAGCAGCACATCGGCGGGCTCGGCCTCTCGTGGGAGGTCGTCTACGTCGACGACCGCTCCCGCGACCGTAGCTTCGAAGTGCTCCTCGGCCTGCGCGCGGCCGACCCGCACGTGCGGATCGTCCGGTTCCGGCGCAACTTCGGCCAGACCCCCGCGATGGCCGCCGGGTTCGAGCACAGCCGCGGCCGGGTGGTGGTCACCCTCGATGCGGACCTGCAGAACGACCCCGCGGACATCCCGCGCCTCGTCGCGCGCCTGGCCGACGGCTTCGACATCGTCGTCGGCTGGCGCAAGCGTCGGCAGGACGGGCTTTGGCTCCGCAAGGTGCCGTCGCGCATCGCCAATCGCCTCATCGCTCGTATCACGGGGGCGTTCGTGCACGACACCGGCTGCACGCTCAAAGCCTTCCGCCGCGAGCTGATCGAGAACCTACCGATCTACGCCGAGCAACACCGCTTCCTGCCCGTGCTCGCGCTCGCGAGCGGGGCGCGGATCGCGGAGCTGCCCGTCAACCACCGGCCGCGCATCCACGGCGTGAGCAAATACGGCATCGGTCGGGCGGCGCGGGTCGCGCTCGACCTTCTGACGATGAAGATGCTGAGCTCGTTCTCGCGCAGCCCGCTCACGTACTTCGCGCTGCTCGCATCGCCGTTCGTCCTGTTGCCCGTGCTCTACCTCATCGTCGGCGCCTGGGGCTTCGGCGGCGTCGACTTCAGCAGCAACTGGGGCCAGGCCGCGCTGCTGACCTTCATCCTCGTCTCCATGGCGGGCGTGTACTTCCTCATGCTCGGTCTCCTCGCGGAGCTCGTCGTCAAGGTCTCGGGGCGTCCGTTCGACCCGCTCGTCCACAGGGGCAACCCATGATCCAGTCCGAGCTCGAGGTCCCGGCGCATCCGCCGGTGTCGAAGTCCTGCGATGTCACGCTCGTCGTGCCGATCACCTCGTCGAAGGCCGAGTTCGAGCAGGTCGTCGCCGCGTTCTGCCGTGAGCTCGAGCGCCTCGGGCGCTCGTGGGAGTGCATCCTCGTCTTCGACGGCATCAAGGGCGAGGCCTTCGAGCGCGGCGTCGCGCTGCAGGTCGCGAGCAACGGCCGGATCGGCACGATCGCGCTCCACCGGCCGTTCGGCGAGTCCGTCTGCCTCTCCAGCGCCTTCGAGAACTCGCGCGGCGAGCTCATCCTGACCCTGCCGCAGTACGTGCAGATCGACCCGCACGAGCTCAGCAAGCTCTTCGAGGCGCTCGACAATGGCGCGGACATGGCGGCGACGCGCCGCGATCCGCGTGTCGACTCGCGGCTCAATCAGGCGCAGTCCGCGATGTTCAACTGGGTCGTGCGCATCGTCACTGGCGCGAATTTCCGCGACCTGAACAGCACCACGCGCTTGATGCGGCGCGAGGTGCTCGAGCAGCTCACCATCTACGGCAGCATGTACCGCTACCTCCCGGCGACCGCCTACAGGCAGGGCTTCCGGGTCGATGAGGTGCCCGTCCGGCACCTCGCGGAGTGGGGCGGCACTTCGGTGTTCGGCCCAGGCGCCTATCTGCGCCGCGCGCTGGACGTCGTGGGCTTGATGTTCCTGTCGCGCTTCACGCACAAGCCGCTGCGCTTCTTCGGCGCGCTCGGCGGCGCCGCGATCTTCTTCGGCGCGCTCCTGATCGCGTGGCAGCTCGGCATGTGGACCCTCGACGACGGGAGCTACGGGCTCTTCGTGCGGCCGTCGTTCCTATTCGGAGTCCTGCTGGTCGTGCTCGGCTCGCAGACGATCGGCTTCGGCCTGGTCGGCGAGATCATCATCTACACGCAGGCGCGCAACTTGCGCGAGTACCGCATCGAGAAGGTCTACGAGTGAGCGGCGCCATCGAGGTTCGACTGAGCACCCCCGCGGACGATCCGCAGCGCGACAGCTTCGTTCGGAGCTCGCCGCGCGCGACCTTCTTCCACTTGTCGGGGTGGCGGCGCGTCGTCGAGCGTGTCTTCCGGCACGAGCCGCTGGACCTGCTCGCGCTCGACGGCCAGGCGGTCGTCGGGGTCCTGCCCTTGATGGGCTGCCGCGGCCTGCGCGGCGGGCGCGCTTTGATCTCCTCGCCGTACGCGGTCTACGGCGGTCCAGCGGGCGCGTCGCCAGAGGTCGAGCGCGCGCTCTTCGAGGCGGCTGAGAAGCGCGCTGTCGAGCTCGGCGTGAAGCGCCTCGAGCTGCGCTGCCTCGACGATCCGGGCCTCGACCTGCCGCGGTCCGAGCTCTACGCGACGTTCATTCGCGACCTGCCGACCCAGGCCGCGGAGGTCCTGCCGCGCATGCCGAAGAAGTCGCGCGCCGACGCCCGCAAGGCGCGCCAGGAGCACGGCTTGACCCTCGACGAGGGCCGCTGGTTCGTGGCGGACCTCGCGCGTCTGTTCCACCGGAACAAACGCAGCCTCGGGTCTCCCGCCATGCCGGCGGCGTGGTTCGCCGAGCTCCTGCGCGAGTTCGGTGACGGGGCGACGGTGCATCTCGTCCGACGCGGCGCAGAGCCGCTCGCGGCGGTCATGTCGTTCCTCTTCCGTGACACCGTCCTCGCCTACCACTCGGGCACCGGCGTCGACGTCGACCGGAACTACAAAGCCAGCGTGTACATGTACCTCGCGCTCCAGGAGTGGGCTGTGGACGCTGGTTACCGCGTGTTCGACTTCGGGCGCAGCCGCAAGGACTCGGGCCCGTTCGCGTTCAAGACGCACCAGGGCTTCGAGCCGCGCGACCTGCACTATCGCTACCGCCTCGTGCGCGACCGCGAGACCCCTTCGCTCAATCCGAGCAACCCGAAGACCAAGGTCCTGCAGGACACCTGGAGCCGGCTCCCGCTCTGGCTGACCACCGCATTGAGCACACCCGCGGCCCGGTATCTGCCCTGAGAGCGGCTATCATCGGGCCCGTGGCGGGATCGAAGCGCGACGGGCTCCGGTGGCTCCTGTGGGGCGGGCTGGCCTGCTGCGCGCTCCTGCTCCTGCGCCGGACACCGATCCCCGTCGCGGGATTCGAGCGCCACGTCGAATGGGACTCGCTGCGGGACTCGGTGGGCGGCGCGATCGCGGTCGCGCAGGTCGACGTGCTCATCCTGGACGATCACCCCGTCGCCTACGACGTGGCACAGCGGCTCGCCGCGGAGCTGCGCCGGCGGCTCGCGGCGCCAGCGGACGCCGTGCGCGTCCACGCGGTGTTCGCAGCGCCGTTTGTCGTGCACGAAGCCGGGGGCGCGGACCTGCTGGCCCTCGTCGATCGCGTGCACACGGTGCAAGAGGACTTCGGGCTGTTCCAGACCTTCCAGGTGCGCCTCAACGTGGCGCTGGGTCGGCCACCGCGGGCCCTCGAGGGCGCGCGCGGGACGCACGAGTTCCACCTCGAGTACTCGATCGACGCCCACTTCGACCAGCTCTTCGGCGCGCCGCAGCACGCGCAGCGGCGCGCTGCAGAGCGCATCGACGGCGCGCTCCGTCGCCTGTTGGAGCGTGTGT
>Ga0169931_10008416_pt1 | contig 15058 bp, 18 predicted proteins | sample Kivu_15m_20L_FD_129675 | JGI IMG/M metagenome (GOLD analysis project Ga0169931, IMG submission 129675) | Freshwater microbial communities from Lake Kivu, Western Province, Rwanda to study Microbial Dark Matter (Phase II) - Kivu_15m_20L... | ecosystem: Environmental > Aquatic > Freshwater > Lake... | reverse complement strand
TGGCCTCAATAAAATCAATGACTTACGTCAACTGATAATATTTTCAGCAAAACCTTATCAGCTGTATTTAGCCTCGCTGTCGTGGCAAAACTGCCACGGATCGCCAGCTGCTGCGAGCAAGCCCTACAAGCGTTTTCCGCGCTCTGCGCTGGCTTTGAGCTGCGCAACTGGCTAGCAGCTGCTTGTAGACGGTTTTACAGGGGGTTTGCTGCTGATCTCTGGGTCTGCAGTCCAAAAATCCTGCGCTGCAGTTTTCGCACGGGGAGTACTTATCGTTTCAGGGTGGTGATTTTTTACCCCTGGTCCAGCCGTGCTGGAGATCAATTGACGCTCTCCCACCGCGTGGCTGAGCAACCCTTTGTCAAGAACGCTACAGTTTCGTTCGTGCCTCCGGACTGATATCGTGGAGAGAAGCTCCATAAACCTATAGGACTGATCGATGGCTGAAATTGTTTATGTTCTGACCAACGAGGCTATGGAGGGCATCGTGAAAATCGGACGCACTACGACCAGTGTCGAACAACGAATTAGGGAACTCGATTGCACCAGCATACCCTTACCGTTCCAGTGTTTCTATGCTGCGGAGGTGGATAGTTCAGCCTTGGTGGAGGGAAAGCTCCACCGCATCTTTTCCGACAAGCGGATTAGAGCCAATCGGGAGTTCTTTCGTGCAGACGCTAATCAGGTTCGCGAGGCGATTCAACTGGCTGAACTTAGGGATGTGACGCCCAAGATTGATGTGGTAGTGGATGCCTCTGACGTACAGGCACTTCAGAAAGCATTAGCGACAGAAGAGCGCAGATCACGGCTTCGTTTTTCGGAGTTAGGTGTTCCTGTGGGTGCTGTACTGACTTTTGTCAAAGATAACGCGGTGACTTGTACCGTTGTCGCGGATGGCAGGGTTCAGTACGAAAATCATAGTCTCTCGCCCAGTGCTGCCGCGCTTAATGCCGTGAAAAAGATGGGGTACCAGTGGGCAGCAGTCAGCGGCAGCGACTACTGGGAATTTGAAGGCGAGACGCTGGCTGCGAGGAGACTGCGGCTTGAGGACGAGCAGCAGTGAGCTAAAAACCAAAAGACGAATATGAATGCCGTAGAGATTGAAGCCGCGCTGTCAGACCTTGCCCTTGAGCCGTTTGATGCTAATGAGTTCCCCTATCAGTTTCTTGCTGCCTTTGGTAACAAAGACGTAACACTCAAGCGCCTGCGCACTGGTAACAACAACGCATCAGATCTACAAGGTGGGGTGCTTCTACGGAACAACATACACCTCGCCAGTTGCGCAGTGGGTAGGGTTGGTGAAACGTTGAAGGCCCTGCGATCAAGTCCTGCAACCATCAAGGCCAAAGCTAAGTTCATTCTGGCAACTGATGGTCAAACGTTGGAAGCAGAGGAGTTGATCACAGGCGAGACGGTCACTTCTGACTATGTTGACTTTCCAAACCACTTTGGCTTTTTCTTGCCCTTGGCCGGGATTTCAACCATCAAGGAGATCAAGGACAACCCCATTGATGTCCGCGCTACTGGTCGCCTGAACAAGTTGTATGTTGAGTTACTTCGCGAGAACCCAGAGTGGGCACAGGAGAAGCGCAGAGCGGACATGAACCACTTCATGGCGCGGCTGATTTTCTGCTTCTTCGCAGAGGACACGGGCATCCTCAATAGCACTGGACTGTTCAGCAAGACCGTTGAACAGATGAGCGAGCGAGATGGCTCCAACACACACGAAGTGCTGGAAACCGTCTTCAGGGCGATGAACATCAAGCCCCATGAGAGGGAGAGTGCTCAGCCCAGACTGCCCAGTTGGGCCAACACCTTCCCCTATGTGAACGGTGGCCTGTTCTCGGGTAGTACTGAGGTTCCGAAGTTCACCCGCATCGCACGAACCTATCTAAGCCACGCAAGTAACCTGAACTGGAAGGAAATCAACCCCGACATTTTCGGGAGCATGATTCAAGCAGTTGCCGACGATGAGGAGCGGGGCGAATTGGGCATGCACTACACCAGTGTGCCCAACATCCTCAAGGTGCTCAACCCACTGTTCCTTGATGACTTGAGAACGCAGCTTGAAAGCGCCGGAGACAACAAGGTCAAGCTGCTCAATCTGCGTAAACGCATGGCCCGCATACGGGTGTTTGACCCAGCCTGTGGCTCTGGCAACTTCCTTGTCATCGCCTACAAGCAAATGCGAGAGATTGAGGCAGAAATCAACCGCAGAAGGGGTGAAGAACACCTAGGCTCTGAAATCCCCTTGACCAACTTCAGGGGCATAGAACTGCGCGACTTTCCTGCGGAAATCGCACGTCTGGCGCTCATCATTGCTGAGTTCCAGTGCGATGTTCTCTACCGTGGACAACAAGATGCACTTGCTGAGTTCTTGCCTCTGGACACCGAAAACTGGATTGTCAGTGGTAATGCCTTGCGCTTGGATTGGCTGAGCATTTGCCCGCCGACTGGCACGGGTGTGAAAGTCGTTGGTGATGACCTGTTCAACACCCCACTGGACCAGAAGGAAATTGACTTTGAGAACGAGGGAGGCGAAACCTACATTTGTGGCAATCCTCCATATTTAGGAAGCACTTGGCAGTCAGCTGAGCAGAAAGACGACCTGCGAGCCATCTTTGAGCACCGCTGTAAGACGTGGAAGTCATTGGACTACGTGGCAGGGTGGTTCATGAAGGCGGCAGACTATGGCATTAAAAGTCCGTGCACAGCAGCGTTCGTTTCAACCAACTCCATTTGTCAGGGTCAGCAAGTTCCCATCCTCTGGCCAATTATTTTTGCCAGTGGTCACGAAATAGCCTTCGCTCACACTTCATTCAAGTGGGCAAACCTTGCCAGCCACAATGCTGGCGTCACAGTTGCCATCATTGGTATTACCAGGACTCCTCAAAAAACGCGCAAACTCTTCACGACGGCTGAGGACGGTGCCATGGTTGTGAAAGAGATTTCACAGATAAACGCATACTTGGTTGCTGGTCAGAGTGTGGTCATTGAAAAGGCCAGCCTCCCCTTGTGTGGTCAATCTGAAATGAGCTTCGGCAACAAACCTGTTGATGGCGGGCACCTTCTCTTGAGCAAGGAGGAGATGGACAGCCTCCAGATTACCGCTGAGCAAAAAAAGCGATTCGTGAAAAAGATTTTTGGTTCCGCAGAATTCATCCGTGGAATTGAGAGGTACTGCCTATGGCTCACGGATGAAGATTTGGAAGACGCCTTGCAGATTCCTGAAATTGCTGGTCGCATTCAGGCGGTCAGAAAAATGAGGCTTGCGAGTCCAAAGCTTGCAACAGTTGAAACGGCTGAGATTGCACACCAATTTGGTGAAGTACGTCAGACGGGGGCAGAGGTCCTGACAATCGTGCCAAGTGTTTCTTCAGAAAATCGTGACTACTTGCCAGTCGGATATGCGCCAGCAGGAACGCTCATAAACAACGCAGCTTTTGCTCTTTTTGATGCTCCGCTCTGGAATATGGCCATTATCGCATCTCGTCTACATCTTGTATGGGTTTCAACGGTTTGCGGTCAACTAGAGACTCGGCTTCGCTACTCAAATACTATAGGCTGGAACACCTTCCCGATACCAAAACTGACTGAACAGAACAAGTCAGACCTGACGGACTGCGCGCATGCCATTTTGCTTGCCCGAGAAGCGCACTTCCCCGCCACGATTGCTGACCTCTACGAGCCCGAGTCAATGCCTGACAACATGCGCATGGCACATGAGCGCAACGACGAGGTGATTGAGCGAATCTATATTGGCAGGCGTTTTAAGAACGACACCGAGCGACTGGAAAAGCTGTTTGAGATGTACACCAAGATGACGGCTGAGACTGGCGTCAAGAAGAAAGGCAAGAAAGCATGACCGCACAGACAGGAAGCCCTCTCAACACCTACACGGTCCCTTCGGTCTCCATCAAGACAGCCCACACTGGTGCGAGCAATAAAGCCAACGCGCTGGGTATGCGCACTATGCAGGAGCGCGCTTTTGCGAAGCGGGGTGAACAGTATCTGCTTATCAAGTCACCACCTGCATCCGGCAAGTCACGTGCCTTGATGTTTATCGCGCTGTACAAACTGAACAATCAAGGACTCAAGCAGGCCATCATTGTTGTACCTGAGCGATCTATCGGCAGCAGTTTCGCTGATGAGCAGTTGACCCAATCGGGCTTCTACTGGGACTGGACTGTCTCTCCGCAATGGAATCTCTGTAACGCCCCGGGTTCTGATGAAACTCGTGTTGCCAAGTCCAAGGTGGCCGCAGTTCGTCAATTTCTTGAGTCCAATGACAAGATTCTTGTCTGCACACATGCGACCTTTCGCTTTGCAGTGGAAGAAATTGGAATTCAGGCCTTTGATGATCGCTTGCTTGCAGTGGACGAATTCCATCATGTGTCCAGCAATCCAGACAGCATCTTGGGCACTCAGTTGACTGCTTTGATTGCCCGCGACAAAACGCACATGGTGGCAATGACGGGCTCTTACTTCCGGGGTGACAGTGAAGCCGTTCTTTCACCTGCCGATGAAGCCAAGTTTGAGACTGTCACCTACACCTATTATGAACAATTGAACGGCTACACCTGGCTCAAGTCGCTAGATATCGGCTATTTTTTCTATACGGGGCCGTACGTTGATGCCATTCACAAGGTGCTCAACCCCTCACTAAAGACGATCGTTCATATTCCAAACGTGAACGCTCGCGAGAGCCTGAAAGATAAGCAGCGTGAGGTAGACGAGATTCTTCACGGATTGGGTGAGTGGAAGGGCGTTGATGAAATCACTGGCTTTCACCTGATTAAAGCGCCTGACGGGCGCACGCTTCGTGTCGCAGACTTGGTAGACGACAGCGATCCTGCGAAGCGAACAAAGATTCTCTCTGCTCTTAAAGACCATGCCCAGAAGAACAACAGGGACCACGTTGACATCATCATCGCGCTTGGCATGGCCAAAGAGGGCTTTGACTGGATATGGTGTGAGCATGCGTTGACTGTGGGCTACCGTAGCAGTTTGACGGAAATCGTTCAGATCATTGGCAGGGCAACACGCGATGCAGATGGCAAAACCAGTGCTCGTTTTACGAACCTGATTGCTGAACCTGCCGCAACACAGTCGCTGGTCACAGAGGCAGTCAACGACATGTTGAAGGCAATCTCTGCAAGCCTTCTCATGGAGCAGGTTCTGGCTCCGCGTTACGAGTTCACTCCCAAAGACTCAGGGCCTAAAGACGGCTTTGATTACGGCCCTGATGGATACCAAGAAGGCAAAACCAACGTGGGGGTCAACGAGTCCACTGGGCAGTGCCACGTTGAAATCAACGGACTGACCACACCTGAGAGCAAAGAAGCCTCCCGGATTTGCAGTGAGGACTTGAATGAAGTTGTTACGACATTCCTTCAAGACAAGACAGTCCTAGAACAAGGCCTTTTTGATAAGGAGCATGTACTGCCGCAGGAGTTGACTCAGTTGAAGATGGGCAAGATTGTCCGTGACCGTTACCCTAAATTGAGTGAGCACGATCAAGAGGCTATTCGTCAGCATGCCATTGCAGCAATGAACGTGACGCAGCAGGCAAAAATAGAACTATCAAAGGCTACTTCAGAAGACGGGGAAGCACAGCAGGGCAGCACTGCGCTGCTGGACGGAGTTCGCAAATTTGTGAATGTACGTGAGTTAGACATTGACTTGATTGATAGGTTGAATCCCTTTGATGCGGCCTACGCTGTGCTGTCTAAGTCCATGGATGAAAAGTTGCTGCGTAGCGTTCAGGCTGCAATTGAAGCCAAGAAAGTGTCGTTGTCAGAGGAGGAGGCTAGAGAACTTGCGAAGCGTGCGCTGCAATTCAAATTAGAGCGGGGAAGACTGCCCGACATCAACTCTGCAGACGCCTGGGAAAAGCGGATGGCAGAAGGGGTGGCAGCGTTGGCTCGTTACCGTGCTCAGGCAAAGGCAGCAGAGGCGAAGGATAATAATGTCTGAACTCGACGATGACGAACTGCTGGACGCCTTAGGGGTTGATGTTGCCCCAATTAAAACCTCGTCCAGAACCCCGCTGGAAGAACGCATCATTGCAGGCTTTGAGGACATCCAACGCTTCTTTGAAGAGAACAAGCGCCTCCCATTCAATGGTGAAGGGCAGGATATCTTTGAGCGACTGTATGCGGTCAGGCTTGATCAACTGCGGAAGTTGCCAGATGCCAGAGCCATCCTTGCACCAATGGACAAGCATGGGCTCCTGAGTGCCTCTTCCTCTCATGCAGTCAAGGTTGATGAGTTAGATGCAGATGCACTCTTGGCTGAACTAGGGGTCGCCTCTAGCGACAGTAAATTACAAGATGACATCACTGTCTTGCGTAACGTGCGCACCATTGCAGATAGGCGCGCTGCGGAGGAAGTCGCGGACCGTACGCCTTGTAAAGACTTCAAAAAGTTTCAGCCCCTGTTTGAGCAAGTAGAGCGAGAAGTGAAGTCAGGCGCACGAACTGCCCTTCGTTTTGGACGCGATGCGAGCATTCAGTTGCATGACTTCTTCATCCTTGATGGCCAGTTTGCTTATGTCGCTGAGATGGGTGAGACCATCAAGATGAGTACAGGCCACGAAGACGCACGTCTGAGAGTCATCTACGGCAATGGTACCGAGAGTAATCTTTTGATGCGTTCTCTCCAAAAGGCTCTGTGGAAAGATGAGACTGGTCGCAGACTCACGGGCACAGATATGGGGCCGCTTTTTTCAGATAAGCATGAAGCAGATGACATTGAAACAGGCACCATCTACGTGCTTCGTAGTATGTCCACCCATCCTTATGTGGCAGAGCACCGAGAGTTGATTCACAAGATTGGTGTCACGGGCGGAAAGGTAGAGACGCGCATCTCGGGTGCTGAAAAGGACGCGACCTACCTACTGGCTGGTGTTGAAGTGGTTGCAACCTACAAACTGCACAACATCAACCGAGTACGAATGGAGAATTTATTCCACAAGATTTTCAGTGCTGCACAGATTGACATCAATATCGACGATCGCTTCGGCAACCCAGTCAAACCTAGAGAGTGGTTCTTGGTCCCACTGCATGTGATTGACGAGGCTGTGCAGCGATTCAAGGACGGAACGATTGCGGATGTTGTTTACAACAAGGGAACAGCATCTTTCGTGAGCGCCGAATAATTTTCTTTATCAGAAGAGTGCCCAAATGAAAATCACCGGAGGAACCAAGGCAGTAATGTCTTTGCTAGACAAACTTCAGCAAGATGGTGATCTAGTTGATGTTTACTCAAAATCATTTTTTAACCGTCAGCCAAGCATCAAAGACGATCCGAACGTTTTTATTAGAAAAGAATTGTATGAGGTTTTGCTTAACGAGTATGAAAATAATTTGGACAGTGATCAGAAGCCCCTCGGACATTTATTATTTGTCCATATTGATGACTACAAAAAAGAAGTGCAAAAAGAACTCATTGGCATCTACAAGCCACTGGTAAATTTAATAGATGCGGGGAAACATAACCCAGATTTTTTGATAATAAATCTTTTTACCCAACAGATTCTGTGCGTTGGCTTGGGAAGGAAAAATAGACTTTTTGTGATTGATGCTGCAACTGAAGAAAATGTCAACGCATTCGGATTGCTAAGTGGGGTGCATGCCGGTGGCTTGTCGGCAGGTGAAGACCATGGCTACATGGATCGATTTACACAGCATGATGTGTACGAGTGCGCAAGTGACTTGATTCATGCTGTCCATAAGTTGGGCGAGGCTATGTTTCGGTACGATAGTATGGAGGCCAATGAAGAGTATCTTGAATATACATTAGACTCTGGCCCAAATGAGAGAGGTAATTATCAACTCAAAAATTGGGAAGATGAAGTTCTTGACGATGAGGAATATAGTAGAGAGCAGATTGTTGAATTGCTAAAGGAAAGCAAGAGTTATCAAGCCGAAATAGATAATGCTTTAAAAGTGATCAATGTATTTTTCCCTCATTGTAATCGTGGTGAATTGAACACTGGAGATTATTGATAATAGAACATGGTGTATAACCCTGCAACCAACAATTAATCCATCGAGACTAGTTTTACCCATTACGATTGACTAGAAATATCACCACCTACAGTTTCACGGTTGAACTTTCAGAACAAGAGGTGTAGTCAGTTTAGGAGGCGCTCAAGCAAGTGATCACAAACATTGAGCCTGAGTTGTTCGCAAAGGTAACAGGACTAAAGGTCTCTGACTTTGAAAAATTATGTGAAATTGGAGTGTTTAACTCACAAGTGATGAACTCAGCGATCCCCGCTTTCAAGCGTTTTGAGGAGTCAAGCCTTAAACTCTCCCTACGCTGTCGATTGTTCCACCATAGATCATGATGACTAATCTATATCGCTGCATCGTAATACAGCACTTGTGAAACGAACTCTAGCAGCAAGCTAGACGATTCGTCGGATTCCACCGAAAACTCAAACCTGCTCTTAAAAAGTCCGCCCGATGGACTGTAAAGGCGGTCGATGAGCTGAGTAGTAACGGAAAATCCGTAAGTAACCTCCATCACGACTGTCCTAAAAGATCGATCAAAAAAATTTCAACACCAACAATTGGCAGTCGTGTATGCGAGCTCGAGGTGTGAACATGAGGGGTGTAAAAAATCTACGAGGTCAGAGCAAACCTGTCGGTCTTCCTTTCCTTCCCTAGAAATTGTCCTCGGACGCACGCAAATCGAGCAACACTAGTCCTTAATCTGTTCATGAACCGAGACGGTAGTCGTCTATACAGAGCGGAGGTAAACTGCCCGGAAGCGATTCCAAAAGGGATGTGTATGGGAGACTCAGGCAAAGTAACCGAAGCAATAAACCGATGTGAAGTGACGATACATTTGCTTCAGAAAGGGTACATGGTGTCTCGTCCCGAAGCAGACGTGGATGGAGTCGACTTCGTAGTTAGAACTCCTGCGGGCAAGTACCTCGCATGCCAACAGAAAAGCAGATGCATAGTTCAATCTGAAAAGTATGGCGGGAAGGGCATCTGGATGATTTTTCCGGGAAAGGGAAAACCGCTACATCGAGACTGGTACCTAATTGAGCATGACAGACTGTTCACGATACAGAAAAGAAAGCATGGGTCTGCTCCAGATTGGAAGCACAAGACAAAAGGAGAGTTCTGGAGTGAACTAGTCGGAAAATCGCTTGCCGAAGAACTCAAAGGTTATCGAATCTACTCAGCAGACACTGAAGAATGACTCGCAACTAAAAAGAGAGAACCCCAGTAGAGATGACTTTGGTAACTGTCCAATCTATCCAACAGCACTTTGAAATTTTTCTAAAGACCGCATCTCGAAGTAAGTTCAGTCTTCTGAACTCAGAGGGCAATCGGCAAGGACACGCAATCATCGAAGTTACGAACGAGACCTACACGGACATCTCTGCTGGTTCGGTTTCGACACTTCGATTCATCTTTCGCATTGAGGTCGAGAAGCAGACAATCGGGGCGCAGACAATGTATCTACTCGACAACAATGATGAAATCATCGGAGTGGTGTCAGATGAGTTCGAGTTTCAACGAATCTCACGAAACGAAGATGACGATGAACTTGTCGCAAAAAAGGCATGGGTCATCGCAAGATTTGAGAGTGGCGAGATTGAGGGTGAGTCGAGAGCAATCACCCTCGTTGCTCATTACTTTCCGTCAACCAATGAGCATCAAGAGCATGTTGTCATTCGGTCTGGAGAGTTCACGAATGACAACACACAGATGAATCAGCAAGACCTCTGGTTTGAGATTACCGAGACTGGCGAACTTGTGTTGCGCAATCTTTTTTACTATGACGGTGCGTTCGACATGAAGTTCATGTGTGTGAATCCGTCTGTGCAATCAAGTCAGACTCTTAATTAGAGACACTCCAATGGCAGACCTCGAAGCATTGAAGGCGTATTGCTCTGAGAAAAATCGAGTGTGCCCACTACCGGAATGTTGGTACGAGATATATGAAATTATCACCGGAAGGAAGAAGAGTGACATACCACCTCCTCTCATACTTGGGGCATGGGGACTCTCGCAGGAGGAGAAGTCTGCTCGTTTCATGCTGCACCTGGACTACTCTGTGAGTAACGGCACGCTGATCCAAGTCGATGAATATCTGAGAGGTTTGTTAGATGACCAATGGTATTGCGGATAAGAATTATGGATGTCAGAACAATTCGTAATCGTGCTACTCAACCCACCTACTTTCTTGCAGTTGCGATGTTCCTGATCCTTCCAGCAAGTGCCAACCAGACCACTCTCGATTGCGACAAGGCAGTTGCGAATTATCGGGCAATTACCGAGTTCGACAAGAGGGCAGTTAGGGAAGGGCATCGGATTTGTGGCACTCCTGCACTAATTTCAAGAGAGCAAGTGCGGATTTCGTGCTTGAAAGCAAGTCTGTCGGTCGGAAAAGAATAACAAATGTTTGACGACTTTAATAAGATGCTTGCTCAGCACCGTCTTAAGGACGTAACAATTCGCAAGTGCATCAAGAATTCAGCCCTCTACCTCAAACAGGGTAACTCTTCCGATAAGGAACTCAGATGAGGCGCAGGAGAGAGCCTTTTCAACGCCACGATGAGGAATGGGAAACCTTCGAGCGCTGGCTAAAGTCGAGTGAGACCGCCAGTGCCCCTGGGTTCAATCCCTTCGAACAAGTTTTTTCTGATCCTCCCCATGTAGGGTCAGCCGGGCAAACGCACCTTTACCTTCTGTCGGACTTCAGAGGAGCCAAAGAGGAAGAGGATTTGTCGGCTAGAGATTCCCCAGGAAGGGCCGCTGACAAGGCGCTGCGAACGGCGACAGAAAAGCTGTTGCCACGGATTGATCTCATTAAAAGGGTCTATAACCCTCCATTGGCGGAGGACCTCTTTGAACTACCTCCGCTCCCCGACCTGCCGCATCTGCCTGCCCCCCCCTCTCTGATGATGCTCGAGGATTCCGCCTATCCGGCTTACTACTTCGAAACAGTTGAGTCAACAGCTCCAGATGCTGGCAAAGCGCTGGCCATGGCCATAGCAATGCTTCAGGGAAACAAGACTAAGTTGTCAATTCTTAAGGGCGAAGGGACGGGTGACCGAGGGACCAAACAAACTATTTACGAGAGAAAACGTCGATATCGTGTTGAGTTAATAAAGCGATACGAAGCCCTTCTGGGCCCTCGAGAGGTAACGGAACAAACTTTCGTCAATTTGAGAGACGAGGCAATTAAAAAATACAAATCTCTCTTATCCAGCCCGAAAATCGACGAAGCGCTAGAGGGACTTCGAATTGCAAACGATAAGCATCCCCTGCCAAAATTTCTAAGACGAGGCGTCAAGTACGACATCAACCAAGAGCACAAGGTTTGCGTTATTGAGTTTGAGTTTCCTGATTACCGAAATGAAAGCCTAATTGTTGGGTGGTCTACTCGAGGTGGTTACATAAATGAGGATCGACCCAAGTTTGCCTCCGAAAGCGTGAAGAGAAAATTAACAAAAGAGTGCCTATGCTCGCTTATGCTGCGCCAAGCGTACATTGCCTCGCTTTTCATCGGGTCGGGCTTGTTCTCTCATGTTGCGGTGAACGCCACACAAACGTGGTTTGACCCGGCGACTGGAAGGCAACAGTTCGGAACTGTCGCATCTCTCTATGTTCCTGTTAGTAGCGTTCTAGAGATCGATCTGTCACAGGTTGAGCCAGTAGCCTGCTTTAAGCACTTAAAAGGCTTGCTGACTCCTTCACCAGAGTCTGGAGGTTCAATACGCCCTATCTTTACCCTGGACCGAGGTGATGCAAGGTTTGTCAGCAATAGAGATGTAGCTGAATCGCTCTCTGAGCAAACAAACCTTGCGTCCATGGACTGGGAGGACTTTGAGCACCTTGTTGCTCAACTCCTCGAATGGGAGTTCAAGAATAAGGGGGTGGAAGTTTCGGTCACGCAGGCCTCGAGGGATAGGGGGGTCGACGCCATTCTCTTCAACCCGGACCCAATGCTCGGAGGAAAAACTGTCGTTCAGGCCAAGCGCTATACGAGGACAGTCGAGGTAGCAGCAGTTAGAGACTTATATGGGACCGTGATAAACGAGGGAGCCAATCGAGGCATTCTCATCACGACCTCATCTTTTGGCCCGGACTCATACGAGTTCGCTAAGGACAAGCCCATATCGCTTGTCGATGGTCAGAACTTACTGGTGATGCTGCAAAACCATGGTCGGAACTATCGAATAGACCTAGCAGAGGCGAGACGCCAATTGGGAGGTAGCTAACACTATCGACGTGAAGAGGGTTTGCCCGAATTCGGGATTCCTTCTCCCGAGATCGACCAAATCGGCTATCAATCCAACCTGGGCTCATAAAACATAGAGTCTCCACTAACCTCAATGGAGACTCAGAATGCAAGACAGGTCAACCCAAGTTCCACGGTCCTTCATCCGCCAGAAGGAGCTCATCCCTCATGTGGTCCCTTTTTCCCCAGCCACACTCTGGCGGAAGGTAAGGTGCGGAGACTTTCCGAAGCCAATAAAGCTCTCGGAGAACATCACCGCTTGGCGCTGGGAGGATGTGGAGGCTTGGATCGAGGCTCGGAAATGAGTGCCTCACTCTCATGCCCCAAATTTTCCGAATGCGGCGCCCCAACATCAACAGGGTACATATGGAAAATTTATTCCACAAGATTTTCAGTGCTGCACAGATTGACATCAGCATTGACGATCGCTTCGGCAATCCAGTCAAACCTAGAGAGTGGTTCTTGGTCCCACTGCACATGATTGACGAGGCAGTACAGCGATTTAAGGACGGGAGTATTTCAGATGTTGCTTACGACACGGGAACTGCATCTTTCGTGGAAATTGAAGGAGCGACTAAAGTCGTACAGGAGTTGTTAAGGTAATCTTATTGCGCGGCAGAGGCTCGTCTCCTCCTCATCACCTCTGCCTCAGCCAGCATCCTCGCCTTCTCACGACGCTCCCATTTCACCGTCTCAGTGATGATGTCGTGGAACTCCCTGGGGTCGAAGGTCACGGCGTGAGCGGGTTCGGTCTGGCATGGAAAAAGCCCACGAGCCGCGTTCTCCGCCAGCCACTTACCCAACCTGTACTTTCTTGAGGTCATCATCTCCAAGGTGCGCAGCTCGTCGCTGTTCATGGCGGTGCGTTTGGTGGTTTTCACATCAAACATGGCGCTGTAGGTTTTGCTGATTTTGGCCTCTACGCCCACCTGCCAGAGCTTATGGTCGGGTCTTGCTGCCCGAACCATCAAGACCGTCATCGCGTCGATGATGTTCTGCTTATGCATGTCTTTGGTTACCAGGTCGTACTTGGGCTTCGCAGGCACCAGTTTGGGCACGATGTGCTGATCGAGCAGCCGTTTGACTTCCTTGAGCGCACGCTGGCGAGTCAGGTTCAGTGGCATTGACAGGACCATGACCTCCGGCTGGTTCTCTTCTTTCCACTGCGTCTTGAAATAGTGGTTTAGCCAGTACAGCTTGTCGTCAGTGACTGCATCTCCACTTTTGGCCTTAAACAGCAGTCGTGTCTCAGGCATATCTCCAGGGCTCCCAAAGCAGCGTATCCCTCTGTCCAGCCACCACGGTCGCCAGAATGTGCGCTGCACGTCTCCAAGGTCGTCGTAGACCGCCAAGACCTGCTTGAAATCCTTGGGCAGGCGTTGCTGATCCTCCTTTGCCAGCTTCCCCCCCGTGAGCCGATAGCGCCTTGCCAGCTCATAGCTAGGGCTGAGCCTGAGGAACTGGAACAGCAGCCTGTAGGAGCTGTGCGCTTCCGCGAAGAACCCACCTCGGCTGAAGTCTCTTCTCAGTGTTCGCAGCTGTTCTGGGGTTTCAGGCATCTAAAAAATGTTATCTGAAATAAATGAAAATTGTTCAGTAAGTACGAACACAGATTACATCAAGCTAGAGTCACTCCTAGGCAATCAACGGTTGGTTGCCCCAAACCAAAAGGAGAAGAGAGATGAGTCGGAGTGAAGAAAAGCAGCAAGTGATGAGCGCGGTTCTCATGCAAAGGCTGGGCATCAATACAGTCGTATTGACGCCGCAGGAGAATCTGGAGCGACTGAGGCAGGAGTATCTATGTAAGCCCGATCGCGTCTGGGGAAACGGTCGCGGGAAGACGTACATGCGCGATCAACTAGCAGCAGCTCTAAAAGCTGAGGATGAGTACTTCGACAGGAATCCCTCGTTAGCGGTCGAGGGTAATCAGCGTTGGGTGGACTTTATGGACGACTGTGTGATCTATGCGGTTCTCTGCTCTGTGCTGGATGACGAGCCATTGGCACTACTGCATCCGTCTTGCTGGGAAAGCTCGGTAACAGGGAGTCTAAATCCCTTCCTAAGCCGCACTAAGCCCACCTTGCTTCAGGGTGTGGACGTGCACTTCGAGCACTAGGCCTAATTTGAACCTTATGTCTTCAAACTTACTGAAAAGGAGAAATGATGTACGAATCAACGTCAAATCAGACTCGAGCAAGCACTGAAATGGATTTTCGCCCCCCTCCCACCTTTGATTCGCAGGTAAGCATTGGCGACGAACAGTGGGACGTGCAGCTCGTCAACAGCAGAAAGATGGCTGCGATGTATCCGGATTCATTCCAGCGTCATCCAATAGAAAAGCTGTCGCCTATTCCCGAGGGAATGTTCGTCAAAGTCATCTGTATCTGGCCTATCGAGGTTCTTCCTAACGAGCGCTTCTGGGTGGAGATCACTGAAGCGAGGGAAATTGACTCGGGGGTCTACCAGTACTTCGGTCTACTTCGGAATCGAACCTTACTGGCTGACTTTGGCGAGCGCATCGGCCCAATGACCTCAGAGTGCTTTTGCGATATGGACATAGAGAAGTTCGTGGGCGAGCGGGCTGGGATGTTCGATTTACATAAGGCTGATCCCGGATTAAAGCCTCTTAACTAGACAACGCGAAAGGAACATAGACATGCTGGATGTAACGAAGGTAGTAAATGGCAGACTGGCAGCTGAGCAAACAGATGCCATCGTTCGCGACATCACCGAAGCAGCTAAGGGTCGATATGAGCTCATGGACTTCACTGACATCGAGGAAGGCTAC
>Ga0169931_10008415_pt1 | contig 15061 bp, 12 predicted proteins | sample Kivu_15m_20L_FD_129675 | JGI IMG/M metagenome (GOLD analysis project Ga0169931, IMG submission 129675) | Freshwater microbial communities from Lake Kivu, Western Province, Rwanda to study Microbial Dark Matter (Phase II) - Kivu_15m_20L... | ecosystem: Environmental > Aquatic > Freshwater > Lake... | reverse complement strand
GATCTGGTTCTGTACACCCTTTTCCATGTTATAGGTGATAATCGCTCCCGGAACCAGTTCGTTGGTTGACCGGTTTACAACCCGTCCTATGATATCGTATTCCGTTGCCTGGGGCGGTGCAATTCTGACTCTGAAAATATCGGAGTTTCCATCCCGTTTGGAACAGAAGTACAGATACCCGGACGTCATGTTGAAGTAGGGCTGGCTCTCATCATATTTGCTGTTGATGGGCTCTCCTATCAGTACGGGTGGCGACCAGTTTTGCCAGGTACTGTCAAGGCGCTGGGTTGTGTATATGTCGTTTCCTCCCATTCCACCCAGTCGGTTGGAAGAGAAATAGAGCGTGGAATTGTCCTCCGACAAGTAGGGTGTTGTTTCCCTGAATGCAGAATTGATGACGTTTCCAAGATGTCTGGGAGAACTCCACTTGCCGGGTCCTTCCCGGAAACACACATACAAATCCATGTCACGGGAGTCAAATCGGGCCGCGGAGAGGATGAGTATTTCACCGTCGAAACTCATGGTAAGACTGACATCGGATGTGATGGTATAGTAGTCAGCAATTTCTACAGGCACCGGAAAGCTCCATCCAATCGAATCCGGTGTTATGGATACCCTCGAAAAGCCGCGGTCCATATTCCCGTTTCTTTGAAATTGATTGATTACATAAAACGAATTCGGATCAGGTGTGATGGTCACCATACTGTTCGGGAGGGCATTATTCAACGGGTACCCCGGATGCTCTGTCCTGACAAAGTCGAATGAGTCGGCCCTGGCTATCCATATATCCTGATTGAAAGAAGACAGTACAGGATTGAAAACTTTTTTCCCGGATATCTGGGTGTAAACTTCAGACAGCACAGACATATACTCCTTGTCAGTCAGTGTTGCCGACATGTCAACACTGTCAATCAGTAAAGTCTGGTTAAAGTCAGGGTGCCCTACCCTTGTGAAATACAGGGTTCTTCCATCCCTGCTTGGCACGGGTGTGATCTCGGCGTAGGGAGAATTGATATTGTCCGGTAATTTTTCCAGTTGAAAATAAATGTACTGGGAAAAAGCATGCCCCGGAAACAGACAGATTATCTGAAGAATAAACCAGAATGAAGTGCGAGTTATCATTCTGCAAAATTATAAGTGTATCACCGACAATCCCTTGTTTTTATGAATCCATATTGTCAATAATTGATTAATATCTTCTCGTCTCACAGATCAAGATATAACTTCGCCCCATGAAACACACAATTCTTGTCATCGCTTTTTTACTTCCTATGCTGTCCGAGGCACAAAGGAGTTTTGTCTCCACCCGCCAGTCTGTTCAGGCCTATAACTGGGGATTCCGTCAGGCCAGCGATTCCACCGCTTCCTGGAAACCTGCCGAAGCACCAGTCAGTATTCATACTGCTCTTTTCAAAAATGGTCTGATAGAAGATCCTTTTTACAGAGACAACGAAGAAAAACTTCAGTGGATCGAAAAGGAAGACTGGGAGTTTCAGACATACTTCGATGTCGCTCCCGATGTTCTCCAGAAAAAACATATCGAACTGGTGTTCAGCGGTATTGATACGTATGCGCAGATATACCTCAACGACACACTGATTCTTGAAACAGATAATATGTTCCGTACCTGGAAGGCTGATGTGAAAAGACTGCTCCGTCCAACCGGAAACGTCATTCACTTTTACTTTGAAAGCCCGATCAGTAAAACAGAAGAAGCATGGAAAGCACTCGGGTACGAACTTCCGGGTGGTCAGCGCACCATGAGCCGTAAAGCCCAGTTCCATTACGGGTGGGACTGGGGCCCCAGATTTGTAGGTTGCGGTGTTCTTAAAAACCCCGAAATACTCGCATGGGATGATGTACTCATCGAAAATGTATTTGTCACCACGCAGAGTATTACACCCGAACTGGCCAAAATGGTGGCCCGGTTCAGGTACCGAAGCGATGCTGATATCAACGTAACTGTTGTTTCAAAAGAGGGCAAAAGAAAATCCGTGGAAGAACGCCGTTTATATGAAGGGGTACACGAAGACTCGGTTACCTTTGAAGTGCCTGAACCCAAATTGTGGTGGTGCGCCGGAATGGGAGAGCCGCACCTGTACGATTTCCAGCTCGATATAAAACAGAATGGCAAACTGCTGGAGAAGGCCGATATCCGGGCAGGTATAAGAACAATAGAACTCGTTACCGAGAAAGATACAAAAGGGGAGTCATTCTATTTCAGACTGAACGGGAAGCCGGTATTTGCCAAAGGTGCCAACTATATTCCCCAGGATATTTTCCAGGACAGGGTATCCCCCATCCGTTATAAAAAACTGCTCGATGATGCTGTGGCAGCCAATATGAATATGCTGCGTATCTGGGGGGGCGGAATTTATGAAGATGATATCTTTTACCAGTTGTGCGATGCCAGGGGTATTCTTGTTTGGCAAGACTTCATGTACGCCTGCGCACTTTATCCGGGTAATGGTACATTCCTCAAAACTGCCGCTAAAGAAGCCGTCGAGCAGATTGAAAGACTCCGGCAGCATCCATGTATTGCTCTGTGGTGTGGCAATAATGAAAACAGCGAGGCCTGGCATCACTGGGGATGGCAGATGCAGTTCAACGAGGCGCAGCGCACCCAGCTGTGGCGCGATTATCAAATACTCTTCAATGACCTGCTCAGAACGTATGTCGAGAGAAATGGCGGCGGGGTACCCTACTGGGAAAGCTCGCCCAAATATGGAAGGGGTAATCCAAAGTCGCTCACAGAAGGCGATTCGCACTACTGGGGAGTATGGCACGATGAGGAGCCCTTCGAGATGTATAACAAAAAGGTGCCCCGGTTCATGAGTGAATACGGATTTCAGAGTTTTCCCGAGTGGCGTACCATACAGTCGTTTACGCTGCCCGAAGACAGGAAACTGGATAGCAAGGTGATGCTGATGCACCAGAAACATCCCCGCGGTAATGCCCTGATTGCCGAGTATATGAAACGGGACTACATCACTCCGAAATCCTTTGAAAACTTCGTGTATGTCAGCCAGCTCCTGCAGGCTGAAGGTATGAGAACAGCTATTGAAGCGCACCGCAGAAACAAACCATACTGTATGGGTTCTCTCTACTGGCAACTCAACGATGTATGGCAGGTGGCTTCCTGGTCAGGTATTGACTGCTTCGGCCGGTGGAAAGCCCTTCATTACTACGCCCGGGAGGCATTCAGTCCAGTAGCAGCGCTGCCCGTTATGGACGGTGAAATTCTGAAAATATTCGGAGTCAACGATAAACTGGATACTGCCCACCTGACGCTGCACATACATGCCCATACTTTTGAAGGAAAAACGCTCAGTGATGTTACACAGATAGATACACACATCAGTCCGGACTCCAGCAGAATGATCTGGCAGGGTACTCTCAAATCGGTACTCAATAAACACAAACCGGAGAATGCTGTAGTCGAAATCCTGCTGAAGGACACCTCATCCCGTGTGGTTTACAGGCGCTTGTACTACCCTGTTCCTCCCAGGAAGATGACGCTTCCCAAACCCGGTATTGATCAGAAAGTGGAACAGGTGAATGAAGGATATGCCGTTACCCTTTCTTCCGACCGCCTTGCAAAGAATGTATATATCAGTACCGAAGTCAACGGATCATTCAGCGACAACTATTTCGACCTGCTCGCCGGAGAAAAGAAAACGGTTGTGTTCAAAACAGATCGTATTCTGGATGATCCAAAAGCAGCGTTCAAAATAAGATCGCTGGCAGATACCACTGAGTAATTCGTCAGAGCCCGAGCAGAAATTTCATTTTGCTGAAAATTTCGGTGTTGTCCATAAAACCACCGAAGTTTTCAGCGCCGGGCCCGAATGCGAAAACAGGTACCAGCGATGCTGTGTGGCCTCCTGTATTAAAACCCAGAGAAAGCGTGTCCGGTCCGGTACCTTGCTCCAGAGCCAGTCCGCCTGTTTCATGATCGGCAGTGACAATCACAAGTGTTTCTCCGTCTGCACGGGCAAACTCCAGAATTTTTCCGATAGCCAGATCAAAATCAATCATTTCCTGTACAGCTCCGGGACCATCATTATTGTGGCATGCCCAGTCAATCTGCGATCCCTCCAGCATCATAAAAAAGCCTTTGTCGCTGCGGCTCTTCAAAAACGGGGGAGCTATCCCGGCAGCGTATGGCAACCAGTCGCGGCCTTTGGCCACTGATTCGGGCTCCTCTCTTGCCCCAAACCACACGAATGGTTTCTGCGGATCGGGTGATACCTCCCTGAGACCAGCCTCCTGAAAATTACTCACGAGGTAGCCTTTTTTCTGCAGTTCATTGTAGAGGTCCCTGTTGTCGGAACGCTCCCGGAAGTATTTCATACCACCTCCGATCACTAGATCCACCTCGGTAGTCAGATAAAATTTCGCAATGGCATCCATCTCTGAGCGGCTGGGTACATGAGCAACGAAAGATGCCGGCGTAGCGTGGGTTACACTGGAAGAGGCAATAATACCGGTAGCCATTCCTTTGCCCTCCGCCAGTTCAAGAACCGACGGACAATCCTTTTTTCTGGCGTCCATGCCAATAGTTCCATTGGTTGTTTTGCATCCACAAGCCATGGCAGTGCCCCCCGCAGCCGAGTCGGTAATCAAGTGACTGTGCGAATGGGTAGTCACCAGACCAGTGACCGGAAAAGAGGCAAGATTCAACTGCTGACCGTTGTAATAGTAGCCGGCACTTACCTGAGACAAACCCATCCCGTCGCCAATGAGCAGGATGATATTTTTGGGCCTTGGACTGGTAGCGGAAGGCGCCTCTGTCCGGGCGCCTGAAAGCGGCACGAGCAGCAGTAATACAGGAACGAAGATTTTCATGGCGCTAAAATAAGGATGTAATCTGAACCGTGTATTAATTGACTGCTACATATCGCTTGCCCGGCAGTGTTTTTAGAATTCCCCGAAATTCCAGCGACAGAATCTTTGCGGCAAGCTCTCCCGGAGAAAGACCGCTAAGCAGCGTCAGTTGATCAATACTTATTCCGGGGTCATTTTTTACCATACCGACCAGCTCCTTCTCGGATGTATCAAGGTCAGGAATCAGTTGCAGTTGCCGCGATTTGTCCGATGTGCTTTCATCCCACCCCATCAGGTTAATCACATCTTCAGCGGTTTCAACAAGATAGGCCTGGTGTGTCCGGATAAGATAGTTGCAACCCGCACTTTTAGGGTCCTGCGGCCGGCCGGGAATAGCAAACACTTCGCACGACAGCCGGTTGGCCATACTGGCAGTAATCATGGATCCTCCCGATGCAGCCGTTTCCACCACAATCAGGGCATCACATATACCTGCAATAATTCTGTTCCTCATCGGGAAATTCTCACGGTCAGGTTTTACATCGTGTATGAATTCACTGACAAGTCCGCCATTCTCTGTCATTTTCTGGGCAACCGGCTTGTGCTGTACCGGATAAATACTGCCGAGCCCGTGACCAAGCACCCCGATATTGGGCATATTGATCTGACAGGATTTTTTGTGCGCAGTAATATCTATACCGTAGGCAAGTCCGCTCACAATCATGACACCTGCCCGGGCAAGTCCCTCGATCATTGCCTCGCAATTGGCTCTGCCATGATCCGTAGGTTGCCTTGTTCCCACAATCGAAACAATTCTGTCTCTTTTCAGCAGTTCCGGATCGCTGCCCCTGAAAAAAATCAAGGCCGGACAGTCATAACTCTGAAGCAATCTGGAAGGGAAAAGAGGATCCGTATAAAAAACTGTAATTATATTGTTTTTGTCTATAAATGCGAGTTCTTTCTCTGCAACGCGAAGGGCGTGGTCGGCGTTTTTGCGGATACTGCCTGCGACGACAGCCCCTATGCCCGGTATCTTCAGCAGGGTTCTGGCGGGAGTAGTGAATACAGCACGCGCGCTTCCGCAGTAGCTGACAAGCGTCCGGGCTGTTACTGCCCCTACCTGTGGCAACTGGCACAGGGCTATCTGGTGTTGTTGGGTATCCATTGGTTTTCTGAAGTTGAAAAGAATAGTTATTCAAATATAAGGAAAAATCCTGACAAATCCATCTTTCTCGGATAAAAGCCATGTGAGCAGACTACTTTTCTCCCGCAACTTTGATATCAGATCAATAAATACCCAAAAAACACATTAATCTGGGTGGATGAGGGCATAACTTTGCTGCTGAATTGCGTTAACCTTGACAAAACCCTTTTTATGAAATTGCCAGGTATAGAAACTCTGATCTTTTTCACTTTTATCGGCTGTGTGGTGGTATGGGGAATTTCAACCTGTACAGACCGGCGTTCAGAGGCCATGCGTACGGTTCGCGAAATGGAAGATACAGAACCAGCTCCGGCAGCAACTACTGCGCAGGAGAAGTCTGCGCCCGGGAAGGTATCGGAAGAAACGGTATCCAAACCGAAAGAGCCACAAACCGAACAACCAAAGCAGACTCCGGTTACGGCCAAAACATCAACGGCCACGGATGATGCAGCCGGTGTGCCTTTGTTCGTGACTATTGACGGTCTGAAGCTCCGGAAGGAACCGGGCCTGAAGGGAGATGCTGTAGAACAATTGAAACTGAATGAACAGGTCACATTTCTGAATCAGAAAACAGACTGGTCGCAAGAAATAAATATGGGTGATGAAAAAGTGACCGACTACTGGGTGAAGGTGCGCACAGCATCAGGCAAGACCGGATGGGTCTTCGGCGCCGGACTTCATTACTACAAAATGAAGCGCCCGGCCAAACCCGCTGCGGTCAAAACACCCGCCGGTACCACATCAAAAAAATCAGGCGCCTCGCAATGGAACGAGCAGTAAAATACATTCCCGCTCTGGCCTGGCTGATTGTAATCACCATACTTTCCACCGGACCGGGCGTTCCTCTTCCTGAAGTAAAACTGATTACTACGGATAAACTGGCGCATACTGCCGCCTACGCTGTATTGTGCTGGCTGATACTCAGGATATGGGAAAGGGCCGGCTTGGCAGCAATCCTGTGGACTGTACTTTTTTGTTCGGGATACGGAACGCTGATGGAGTGGGTGCAGGGTACTTTCTATCCCAACCGGTTTTTTGAATACTATGACATGCTTGCCAACACGGTCGGAGCCATGTTGGCTGGTATTGTGTGTTTCCTGATTAAAAGATAAAAACATCATGGCACTGATTGTTCCCTGTCGGGAAATGACCCCGCAGTTCGGAGAAAACTGCTTTTTAGCTGAAAATGCCACCATCATCGGAGACGTTGTGATGGGTAACGACTGCTCTGTATGGTTTCAGGCTGTTGTGCGGGGCGATGTGAATTTCATCCGGATTGGCAACAAGGTAAATATTCAGGATGGTGCTGTTCTTCACGGAACCTATCAGAAGTGCGGAACTACTATCGGGGATAATGTGAGTATTGGTCACCGGGCGCTTGTTCACGGCTGCACCCTGCACGACAATGTACTGATTGGCATGGGTGCTATCGTGATGGACCAGGCTGTAGTGGAAGAAAACTGCCTGATCGCCGCCGGAGCTGTTGTTCTGGAGAATACTGTATGTCGCTCCGGCGGCGTATATGCAGGCGTACCGGCGAAACGCGTGAAAGAACTGACTCCCGAGCTGTTTCAGGGGCAGATACAGCGTATTGCCAATAATTACCTGTTCTATTCAAGCTGGTTCAGAAAAGACTAAGAGCTTGTTCAGGATTCTCTCACCGAGTCAAAAACGGCAGAGAATCCTGAACAAGCTCTAAAACTCGTCATTCAGTGCAAAATTGCGTTTTCTGTCGGTCCAGCGACCGCGGGTGAAGTCAGGGAATGATTGTGGTGTGCTTCCGGTGGCCACACTCGCTTCCGACAGTGGCGTGATGGCCAGCCAGGTAGCAGCGTCGTACACATCAATTTCCGGTTGTGCATTGCGCTTGGCTGATTCTACAAAATGGTGGAATACGAAGAAGTCCATACCGCCGTGTCCCGCAGTTTGCGCATCGCTTCCGTAGCGTTTCCAGAGCGGGTGATCATATTTTTCCAGCCAGGATTTGGCTTCCTCCCAGGAGTGAGGTTTGGTTTTTCCTTCGATGTGCAGGCTCTTGTTGACATCCATCCAGATGCCCCGTTCGCCCTGAACCCTGAATCCGAGAGAGTACGGGCGGGGCAAGCCGGTATCGTGCGACAACAGAACTGTTTCTCCATTGTTGCATTTGATAACCGTGGTGACCACATCGCCCAGTTTGAACTCAATTTTGGCATTGGGATGGTTCGGACCGCCTTTCGGGTGATCCACGATGTATTTGTGCAGACCGCGCGCCTTGCTGGCCGTCGAGGTGAGCGATACAAACCGGTTTCCCCTGTTGATATCAGCCATCATGGCTACCGGACCAACGCCATGCGTCGGGTACAGGTCGCCATTGCGGTGAATCGAGTGTTTGGTTCTCCATTTGGCTTCACTGAAGCCTTTTTCTCCGAATTCGACACCTGATTCGTAAGGTGTGGCACCGTCGTTGAATTTTACTGCCCGAAGATCGTGCTGATACCCGCCCTCCAGATGAATCAGTTCACCGAAAAGGCCTTCGCGTACCATGTTCATAATGGCCATGACATCGCGGCGGTAACATACATTTTCCAGAAACATGAGCGGGACACCGGTTTCCTCGTGCACATTGATCAGTTGCCAGCATTCATCAATAGAAAAAGCGCCGCATACTTCCGTGCCCACGTACTTGCCTGCGCGCATGGCCGCGACAGCCTGCTCGGTATGCCATTCCCACGGAGAGGCGATGACCACTGCGTCAACGGACTTTTCTTCCAGCAGGTTCTTGTAGTCGTGCGGACCTTTGTCGTAAACGGCGGGCTTTTTACGACCTTTTTCTTCAATCATTTTCAGCGTATCTGCCACCATTTTTGGATCGGGATCAGCAATAGCCACGACTTCACAGTCTGCACGCATGAGAGCCAGTTCCACGTGGCTCTGTCCGCGGAGGCCCGTTCCGATAAAGCCAAGGCGGAGCTTGTCCTTCGGTTTTCCGTTGAGTATAAACGGTGTTCCTGCAGTTTGTTTGTCAATGGTTGCGGCGGGTACTGCCAGTGCGGCACCTGCCAGCACAGAGTTCTGGAGGAAAGTACGGCGGTTGAGTTTGTTTGACACGAAAAGAAGGTTTATTAGATCTTGTTCAGGAATCTCTGCCGTTGGCAAAAACAGGCAGAGATTCCTGAACAAGATCTTGGTTATAAGTTACAGGTTTACCAGCGGATGAGCGCGCTGCCCCAGGTGAATCCACTTCCGAATGCGGCGAGGCATACAAGATCGCCCTCTTTGACCTTGCCGGCTTCCCAGGCCTCACAAAGCGCAATGGGCACAGAAGCCGCTGTTGTGTTTCCATATTTCTGGATATTGTTCCACACCTGATCGTCGCGCAGTCCGAGCGACCGCTGTACCATCTGGCTGATACGCAGGTTGGCCTGGTGTGGTACCAGCAAAGAAATATCCGAAGTCTGAAGTCCGGTTTCCTTCAGGGCTTCGTGAATAACTTCGGGAAATTTCTGAATAGCCAGTTTGAATACGAACTGGCCTTCCATATTCGGGTAGTAATGGCCCTCCCGGAACATTTTTTCCGTGATGAAAATTTCCCCGTATGTATCTGTCGGCGGATATCCGTAGTCGAACTCCTCCCCCATTTTACTCAGGTGATATCCGCCGTGGGCTCCCGGATTGATGAAAGCCAGTTTTTCGGCATAGGTACCGTCAGAGTGCAGTTTTGTGGTCAGGATACCTTTTTCCGGATTATCGGATGGCTGAACAACGACCGCGCCGGCACCATCACCGAAAATAACTGTCACATTTCGTCCCCGGTCACTGAAATCGAGTCCCATGGAATGCATTTCTGAGCCCACCACGAGTACATTTTTATACATACCTGTTTTTACAAACTGGTCGGCAATACTCAGTCCGTACAGGAAACCACTACACTGGTTTCTTATATCGAGTGCACCGGCTTCACTTTTGGTGATACCCAGCTCCCGCTGGAGGAGTACTCCGCATCCAGGGAAGTAATAATCAGGGCTCAGGGTTGCGAAAACGATGAAATCAATTTCTGCGGGATCAATACCGGCGCGTTCGCAGGCAATCCGGGCTGCGGCTGCGCCCATGGTGGAGGTCGTTTCCTCGTGTTTTTTCCCGTAACGGCGCTCCCGGATACCAGTTCTTTCCTGTATCCATTCGTCGGAAGTATCCATAATACCGGATAATTCCTGATTGGTTACTACCTTTTCGGGCACATAGTAACCGATTCCGGCAATTTTACTGCGTGACATAGTCTGAAATCTGGTTTTGAAATAAAATTAATGGCTGATTTTTCTGTGGTGCAGCAAAAATAACCCAAAGAAGAAAACAAATGATGAAATTTGTCGGGCGCGCAATGAGAAGCGTCATTCTGAAAACAGTATATACGTACCTTAGCGAGATGAAAAGTCTGATTTCCCTCCTGTCTGTTTCAATAATTGCCGTGCAGTTCGCTGCAGCGCAATCGGTGCCCAAGCGGCTGAGTCTGAATGAAAGTCTGGAACTGGCCCTGGCAAACAATAACCAGATTAAAAAAAACAAGCTGGATCGCCAGGCCCTGGAGCGAAAGGTCAAGGAGGCCCGAAGCGGAGCGTTGCCTGATGTCAATATGGGTGTTAATTTCGACTGGTATCCGTTACTGCCCACACAGATACTGCCCGGAGAACCATTCGGCAGGGGACGAGACACTTACTTCCCTGTCCAGTTCGGACAGCCGTTTCAGTTGTCCGGAATCATGACGGTCGAATACCCGTTGCTGAACGAAGCGGCCCGGCGACAGTCGCCTGCACTGGATGTTACCCGTGGTATCAGCGATCTGATGCTGGTGCGTTCACGCGAAGAAGTGATATTCAATACGGCAACAGTGTATTATCAGGCACTTCAGACCGAGCAGTTGTTGCGGGCGGTGAATGCCAATATTGACAAGCTGGACGCACTCCGCGGTATGGCCGAATTGCAACTGGCCAACGGATTTGCTATCCCGACAGATGTCAAACGCATACGGGTGGCACGCACCAATCTGGAAACCCAGCGACAGAATCTGCTGGCAGCTATCGGTGGTCTTCGGCAGACATTACAGTTTTATTGCGGGATCCCTTACGAAGAGCCGCTGGATCTGGTTAACAACAGCGAACAACCGGCAGCCGATTCCCTGCGCTGGCTGGCTGTCCGGCTGGAAGAGGAATCCATTACAGAATACCGGTTACTTGCCAATCAGATGGAACTCACCCGCATACAGCGGAGAGCTGCTCATGCCGAATCGTTTCCTACCGTGCATTTGTATGGGGCCGCCGCCGCACAGTCATTTCAGCCCGATGTCAATTTTTTCAGTCCCGACAGACAATGGTACGGTATGGCCGCTGCGGGCGTAAAACTCAAAATGCCGCTGCTCGACGGATTTCGCGTACACAACAAGGCGATGGGGCTTCGTATTGAAGAGCAAAAACTCGATGAAGACCGAAGACAACTCGCGGCGGGAAAAAGACTCGAATACAGCGTGGCCCGAACTCAACTGGTGAATGCACTGCAGGCACTGCGTACTCAGAGCGACAATGTGGCACTGGCACAGGAAATAACAGATAAACTGCTGCTGCAGTATAAAGAGGGGGTGGCATCGCTCACCGACCTGCTCAATGCCCAGACGGCGCTTTCCGAGGCCGTCACCAATTACTGGCAGCAGGCCTTCGGTTACAAACTTTCGGTGCTGAAACTCCTGAAAGGCGCCGGAAAACTTGAGGAACTGCTCAATAATTGATTTTGTTTTAGAGCTTGTTCAGGAATCTCTCGCCGAGTCAAAAACGGCTCATTTTTCGCCACTTTTCACCTTTTTTCAGTTACGTAGCACCGGCTATGCGCCTTCAAAAACGCAAAAACTGACAAAAAATGAACCTGTTTTTGCCATCGGCAGAGAATCCTGAACAAGCTCTAAAGAAATGTATCATGAAGTCTGTACGAATTCTACTTGTACTGGCCCTGGCCTTCCATAGCTGCCAGAGGCAGTCCGGAAGCAATGTAATGCAATCCGGTCAAATCCGGCAGGCTGCTGAATTTGAACCCACCGAAGCTGTCTGGATGTTATGGTCCAACTACGACCATAAACAAGGCTGTTCCAACGAAAAGGTAACGCTGGATATCATTCACGCGCTCCTGCCCCACACGCGCGTAAAACTGGTTTTCTCCGATGACAGCACTAGAAGTGCAAAAACGGTTCTTCTGCCCGCTGACGCCCTTCAGTCGGGCCGGCTTGAAACACTGGTTTTGCCCTACCGCGAATTCTGGGCCCGCGATATGGGTCCCGCCTTTGTCATACGCAATAACCGGCTTGCCATCGCTGATTTCAGTTTTAACGACTGGAATTATGGACAGGTAACGGATTCACTGACAATGTTGAATGAAAAACTGGATGAAGCCATTGCTGACCACCTGAAAATTCCGGTTATCTCCACCAATATGATTACTGAGGGCGGAAATCACGAGGTAAACGGTAAAGGAACGCTCATTCTGACGGAAAGCGTGGAAAAGTCACGGAATCCGGATATGAGTACCGGGCAAATTGAATCGGAATTCAGGCGGGTACTCGGGGTCAGCAACATAATCTGGATGAAAAACGGACTTTGCGAGGACGATAATACGCAATCAGGCCCACTGACCAACGGACAGGGGGAGAAAGTATTTATGCCACTGACCACGAACGGACACGCCGACGAATTTGTGCGTTTCGCCGGTCCGAATACTGTCCTGTTGGCTCAGGCCGATACGACAGAAAAAGACCCGGTTTCCATGGAGAATGCCCGGAGACTGGAGGTCAGCTATCGGATCCTCCGGGAATCTGCAGATCAGGACGGCCGGCCATTTGAGATTGTGCGCGTACCATTGCCCTATCATACTTTTGTGACCATGGAGCCCGGAGACGGGGTGTATGATCTGATGCAAGGGTTCACTTTCAGGGACGGAACGATTTTTCCACAGGGTAAACCGGTCCGTATCATTGCCGCCTCCAGTTACCTCAACTTCCTGATTGCCAATGACTGTGTGCTTATGCCCGGATACTGGAAGGAAGGCATGCCGGACAAGATCAAAAAGCGGGATGAGGAGGTGCGGGAAATACTTCAGTCCGTCTTTCCGGACAAGAAAATCATTTCGCTGGATGTGCTGTCGGTCAACCTGGGGGGCGGAGGCATTCACTGTATCACGAGAAACGAACCGAAACTGAATCAGGAATGAACACTCAGAAAATAATAAAAATTGCACTTGTTCAACTGGCCTGTGGCGAGAATATACAGGATAATGAGAAAAAACATATTGATTACATCCGCAGGGCGGCGGCCGGCGGAGCCCGCATCATCGGATTGCAGGAACTCTTCAATGCGCAGTATTTTCCGCAAACAGTGGATGTCGGGAACTACCGGTTCGCAGCAAGGATTCCATCCAACCTCACTGATACCTTCTCTTCGCTGGCCGCCGAACTGGAGGTGGTACTGATTGTTCCGGTTTATGAAGAAGCCATGGCTGGGGTTTATTTCAATACTGCGCTGGTATTTGATGCTGACGGGTGTTATCTGGGCAAGTACCGGAAGAACCATATTCCGGATGGCCCCCAGTATCATGAAAAGTTCTATTTCACTCCGGGCGATATGGGATATCCGGTCTTTGACACCAGATACGGCCGGATTGCGGTTGGTATTTGCTGGGATGAATGGTTCCCGGAGGTAGCACGCCTGTTTGCCCTGCAGGGTGCAGATATCATTTTTTACCCTTCAGCTATTGGAAGTGAACCTGACAGACCCGATTACAGCAGTCACGAGGCATGGCAGACAGTCATTCGCGCGCACGGAATTACCAATGGTGTTTTCATCGCGGCAAGCAACCGGGTGGGTAGTGAAAAGGATATGACTTTTTATGGCCACAGTTTTATCAGCGACCCGTTCGGCGAGTTTCTTGCAACTGCCGGAAAGGAAGAAACCATCATTTACGCAGACTGTGATTTGGGTAAAATCCGGGAAGCCCGCGAACTGCTGCAGTTTCTGCGCGACCGTCGGGTGGACACATACGGCCCTTTGCTGAATAAAATCATCACTCCGAATAGTCCTTGAACGTCGCCGATGGGTCGTAGTCCTGCTCTGTCACCAGTGAATACCCGCCCGGATGGTCAGCAGAAAAATAACGGGCTGCACCAGGGTTGGCAACACCAGCAGACTGACGACCTCTATAGTCCAGTCGTTCTTTGTCCTTTTGTCGTGCAGGTACAATCCGCCTGCTGCTTCCAGTACGCCAAGTACAAGCAGCAGTGCCGCGGGAATCAGTTTACTGAGCAGTTCAGGTTGCATTGGCAGTCTGTTTATCGGATGAGTGTTACGTTGCCCACTCTTCGGAAGCGGTCGCCGGAACATTCCAGTTCAATAATATAGATGTAAACATCGGAAACTGCCGGTTTCCCGCGCACGTTCCCGTCCCAAGAGGCAGCACCTTCATATTCGTACAGTTTTTCGCCCCAGCGGTCATAAATGGTCATTCTTCCGATGGCTGGTCCTCCCTCGGCCACTACCGGTGCAAATGTATCATTCGATCCGTCACCGTTGGGAGTAAATGCGTTGGGAATATCTGCCAGCTCTGCACCGCAGGGTGGTGCCACGACTACCCGCCACACGATGGTATCAGCACATCCGCTGTTGTTGGTAATCACCAGCGTATATTCAAAGTAGCCCGATGAGTCGGGTGTAACAGTGATTTCCGGACAGTTGTCGCAATTGACTGCGGGAAACCAGGTGTAGCTTGCATACCCGGGCAGGCCTCCCAGTATGATGGCTGCTCCGGAATTGCTGAACAGGGTATCAGGTGCTGGTTCATCCGGCAAATCCTGCATGGTAGCCGTCACGCAGTGTACGCTGTCGCAGCCGTTTGTGCCCGTGTAGGTTCGGCATATTGTCCCGGATTGTGCCAGCACGGTATCCAGTACAGGAACTGCGGTGCCGGAGCAAAAACTGATTTCTTCATTGATTTCTTTTGTTTCGAGCACCACTACTGCCT
>Ga0169931_10008414_pt1 | contig 15062 bp, 10 predicted proteins | sample Kivu_15m_20L_FD_129675 | JGI IMG/M metagenome (GOLD analysis project Ga0169931, IMG submission 129675) | Freshwater microbial communities from Lake Kivu, Western Province, Rwanda to study Microbial Dark Matter (Phase II) - Kivu_15m_20L... | ecosystem: Environmental > Aquatic > Freshwater > Lake... | reverse complement strand
TATCACATACTTTCCCCAGGGAACCAGTCTATGTATGACTCATGAGAAAAAAGCCAAATTGTTTTCAGATGTGATGACTTCATTCGTTGTTCCGGTGAGGAATAAGCGGAATGATCAGCCCTTTGAACTTCTACGACCAACACGCTTATTCGTCGGTATCTTTCGTATATCATCGATAGTGTACCAAGTGCAGTTGTATTCACCCTCGGGTTTATACACTCGTATGTAGGAGTATTTTCAAACCCTCGCGATTAATACATAAGTATCGTCCCTTTTGTGTATTTTCGCTGGTACTTTATGAGGATTTTCCCTCGGGCAAGCCCTCGTGAAAATCCTCATAAAGTACCAGCGAAAATACACTTCAGCGGGACGATACTTACAGTTTTCGTCGCTGTCGTAAGTCATAAAGAAAATATTTTTAATACGTAGCCTTTTCCGTACGTCTATGTACTGCATAAGCATATTTTCAATATTCTGTGCATACAAATTTCCTACGTAAAATCATCCTAAAATACACAACCTCGTAGACGTCACTCGGGTAAAGTGTGCAATCGACAAAAATCTGTATTTTCAAACCGCTCCGCAAAAATACATCACCACTCATTTGCTAATAAAACCTTGTATTTTCAACCAAAATACAAAAAAAACATGTAGACAAAAAAATGCATGTATTGACCCCGAGGGTGAGTGCAAAATTACAACCCCTCGTTGTTGGTCGGTGGGTCGGTCGGTGGTCGGTGGGTCGGTCGGTGGGTGTGCTGCGGGTGCTGCGTGAGCTTTTCTTCTCTGTTCATGTATTGTTTTATTCTGTTGTCGATCGCCCGCCGCCCCCTAGAGACCTATGTAGGCTATGTACCCCTCCGCCCGAGTATGTACTATGTATGTAGCCTACTGTAGCAGCAACCATGAGAACTCATGCGGAAACAACTCGCCTCTTGTAATTCAAATCAAATCATTCTCATCCCATTTATATATATATGTATCCATCATCATGATATCTCAACTAGAAACTACCTTTGATTTAGATTGTTCATCCTGTCCTCGTTCTTTAGCCATATATTCAGAATCATTATCTTCGACACTGGAAGAGGATACGGATACTGCAAGATTTTCCATGGTTTATGGAACCGAACGAGGATCATTACATTATCGTTCCTTTCCTATATCCAAGTCGTCATCGTCATTCTTGACAGCTCCTACTGTAGACTATGTTGGTACACCGGGTGGAGTCATTCAAAGTGGAGCCATTATTGGTTGTATTCCTGCATGGCTACCGTATTCCACTCATCGATCCGATGATACGCAACAAAAAGTAAACTCCTCTTCATTGAAGTCAACGACAAAGACTTCTAGCTTTACCACTGCTCATGCTATGAATAATTCAATATGGAATCAACAACAGCAACAACAACAGCAACATGAATCCTTGACTGATCCCTCGACAACTCAAGTGATGCTTCTTTTACGGGATGATAATCGAGGTGTGGGTGGTGCACATAGTACAAGTCCTGGAGCCTATGCAGCATCCCTTATTCTTTTACAGCATTCAAACTTTACGGCCTTGACAAGTATTCCATCGATCATATACCCTTCCATGACGTATACTACAACTGCAGCAGCAACAACAACAACAACAACACTTGGAAATCTCCCACGTATGTCTTGTGCATCCTACCATCCGAATACAGGATTTGTTTATGCTGCTGGGACATCTGTTTGTAGTGTTCCTCCCAATGTCCTATATGCAGTTGCATTAACTTTAGCATTAGCTATGAATCATAACCATATTTCGTCTCCTCCATCATCATCCACTACATCTGTACCTCATACCAATCGTACCACACCCTATCCTTCCTCCTCTTCTTCTTCACCTACACCATCATCCTACTATTCCTTTACGAGTGCAAATATGCAAAGATCATTATTATCCAATCTTCAATCTCTATTACCTACATATTACTTTTATGCAAAAAATATTTTACCACCCCCTGGGGCAAGATGTACAGGGAGTGGTTGTAATGAAGCTTTAGCATTAGTTTGTCATGGACGGGTAGCTATTATACCTGTTGGGAATTCATTTTGGGCTGTACCAGGGATATCTATACCCAATCGTTTATCTCAAATTTGGAAACATATATCATCGTCATCTACTACTACTACTGCTGCTGCTGTTACTAATGCTACCATGGATGGGTCCCATAATATACCTACCTCATGGGATACATTTGTAGATGAATTACCACCCTTGGCCAACCAAGCCATCATGAAAAGTGGATTAAATAAAGATACCTCAACTACGTATCAACAACATCATCGTGTAGAGAAGATTCTTACATTTCATCAATCGTCTCAAGTACATCCTACTATTGTTATTGAGATCCCTACTACCAATAATAGTAAGCATAACACAGCAACAACGTTTAGACAAAGTGGAGAATCATGGACAGGAAATAATCCATCAGCTACGACGATAAAAAGGCATATAGATAATACTACTATTATTCCATCCTTACTCTTTTTAGCCAGTGGGAAAGAATGTGCTGTATTAGAAATCTTTTATAATCCTAATAAAGTTTCGACAACATCTTCATTGACGACCAATACATCATCTCCAGATATTCATCATACGACGGAAATGCCATTATATGAAGAAGCTACAGTTGTAGATCATGAAGAAACCAAAGGTCTCATTGGAGGCTGTATATTATATGGTCATCCTAGACATGGTATTATTACCTTACCCAGTCCTATTGTATCTGCCGTCGGATTACCTTTAGACCATACTCCTAGTGATGAGGGAAGTTATCATCCCAGTCCCATGGTAGCTATTTTAACTGCGGATGGTATGATTGATGTACGATCTTTTTCATGTATAGCTGTACCCTTATCTTCTATTTCTATTGGTACTCGTCCAAATGATTATTTTTTATTACGATCATCCTTACCCAACCATGGTTTGATTGCCTTGAGTTATTCTGGTCAAGCTACCTTAGTATCCACTCGTGCCGATACCCCACAAGATTTTTCCGATCGATTCATGAAACTATGTATTGATGCTTTTGGATCTACAGGTTTCCCTCGAACATTACTCGCAGAAGCCATGGGAACATCCTTTTCAGCTACCACCTATACGGGTATAGAACCAACGCTTGTGTCTAAAAATACTTTGAAACAATACCTTGAGACTATTCTAGGTTTGGACGTGAATGATGATTACGGCCCTGCTATGATTCGGTCATTGCATCATCAACGAGATGTATTTTATAACATACTTTTACTTTGTTGCACGGGAATACTTTGTCTTGTTTGTGCTCAATTATCTCCTCCCAATGCAGCATTGTCAAATCGAGCAGCCAAGGCATGTTCTATGCATTTTGGTGTTGTCTCTTCCGTATTGATTGAAGGAATTCATGATTCAGTCGTCCAACTGATTCAACAAGTAGTTGACAGTCTCCTGCGAGAGGCTTCCAACTTTGTACTATTAGCTCCATCCTCTTCAACTATATTGAATCCAAACATTCGATCATCTAACAAAACTGGGCTAAACATGGACTTAACCGAGACAGCTTTATGGCTACTACGAGCCTGTGGGAATCATCAACGAGCCATTGAAGTACTCCAAGATTTTATGACTAATCCCTCTTTAAGGAATAAGGGTACTGGTAGCATAGCAAGTATGACTGGTCAAGTTAGTTGGACCCAAGGAAAATTTGAATCATATTTGACTTCGCATCTCAGTGAATTGTGGATATGTGAAGATGAAGAATGTAAACAAATCGTATTGAGAAGCACAGCAACTCGTCAGCTTCTTGAAAATAATCCGAAAATGGGTTTGAGTATTTTCACCAACCCGCTTTCTCAAAATCGAGATGTATTGTCCAAATCGGATAATGTATCGAATACCATACGGATACCAATGTATTGCTCCCAGGTGGTTGAAATGCTGAAATCGATTCGCACAAGATGCCTTACGACTACTTCGATCGAGTCTACCCTCTTGAATGCGAATTGTGAGCTTCCTCTTGAATCAGGTTTGGCACTGGCCATAACCTTTCTCGAGTCTGCCATCGGGATTACTATGGATCGTTCTACTACATATCGAATGGCGAATGGTTCGGGGGAAGGGGACATAGAATCATTATCAGATCTGCATGATCAACTAGCTATACTTCTTCTAGAGGCAATAATTTTGGAGAGAAACGCAGATAATAAGGAAGCTGATTCAACGTTGGGAAACCTCTATCGCAAAAAGCTACACCGATTATTAAAGTGGCCCCATGCATCGTTGCGATCTGAAAGGTTGATAGCAGTACTACCATCGGCTTTTCTACAAGAAAGAGCACTTCTTTTGGGAAGATTAGGACAGCATAAGGAAGCTCTTCAAATTTTATATTGCGAGCTCCATAGTCTTGATATGGCTCTGGAATACTGTGATGTTATTCACATGCGTAAAACGAATCCACAAGGAGATGACGGAAAGAAGAGTGATCTATCTGGTCACTCCGAATGCGCCTATTTACCACTCGTTTCAGTTGTTCTAGGTTCGGATCCCAATCCGCAGCGAGGGATAAGTGCTGCCATAAATATTCTCTCCTTACGACGAAATTCTATTAATTTGACTTCAGCTTTACGATTGCTCCCAACTGATTTACCTGTTTCTGTCATTGCACGGCCCTTTCTAATCCCTTCCATAATCGAAAATGAATCTGAAGTTCGAAGGCTGAAAATGATTTCGTCGTTACTACGTGCGAAATATATATCTTTGAAGAGATCACTCATCGAGGAGCAAATTCGGTCAAAGTCAGATATTGAATCCATCGCTATAGTTCAAAAGATAGATATTGGAGATCTACTAAATGTTTCTCGTCCTTTTCATTTATATCCCATTCATCGAACAGTGTATTTTCCCCAAATAGAAGTAACCAAGTACTTTTATCCTCGGTATTTGGTTTTGCAAGCTAAGATTACAAACCTTAATCGGGATAAACCACTAGCAAATGTGGCTTTACATGTGGCTGAATCATCGGATGAGGCCTTGATTCCAAGTTTTACTGTTCCGGTAAAAATACTACTCCCAAATATCACAGGTGTATCGTGGTGTATACTGACATCGTCTCCACAAAGATTTGATGGCGTGTCCACTCTTGCATGCGAATTAAGATATACAGTTTTGGATATTGATCCAGTCTCTGGTGTACCATTGAATTTTAGTTCTGAAACTGATGATGTACATCGAGCGTTAGTCGAAGAACTACACGACATTGAAATTAGGCACACTGATTATTTCGGTCCCCGATCCTAGTATCAGACTACGTTTTAGATTCATTTAAACTTGTGAAGGTGTATATCTTAAGCACAGAATGAATTCAAAGAGATCCTCTTATACTGGTCGGAAGAAATAATGTCAGAAGAATGTTCATGATTGTTGAAGCAACATCCATGCTTATGACAACACTCATATATGTCTCATTTATTGTATAAGAACTGTCGACTATGTCATAAATATTTATTTGATCATATGCATTTCTTTGAATCAAGTAGACTCTAAATGCAGTTGCCCATGTATTGTACAAGGTAAGTATTATTGTAGAGCTACAGCGGACCAATATTCCTAATGACCATCTAGATGAAAAAATTAAGGAAGATATTGAAGAACCACTAATAAATCTCCACATGTTTTGAAAATGATATAATAAATTAAAAAATAATATTGACTCTGTGTGTTTGTTCAATACTAGTGGAGTTTATGGTCGACATGATGACACGCTATTAGTAAAGACGAAATCGTCGAAACACGGACTATTATTAGCTTCTCCACCAAAGAACTATGGGCGTGAAAGCGCTCAATTAACATGGAAACCATAGAGAGATGAAGATTATTTATAAATATATTTATTCCTTAAAAACATGATTTTTATAGGTGATTTTATTCTTCTCAACTAAAGAATACACATTCATTCTGTACATCTTTATTGACAAGGAGAAAGATTAGACCTCCGCACAGTTATCGTTGTATCACTGCAATATGATTCTTCTATGCGTTGTTTAACTATAGCCTGATTGCAAGTCATACACTCTTGACTTGGGAAAATAAACAAGTTCCTCGGTGTGGTATCTTCATGGATGACCTCGTTTATCAGTTTCATATTTACAGATTCTGTCGTATCTATATTATTAGCACCATGTCCCATCATTTTGACTTCATGTTCGTCCTGAACGAGATGATTGCTCGTATCAGTAGAGAATCTTGCTTCTTGAAGCGGGATGAAAACTTGTGATAGACCTGTATCATAGACTTCAACATCTTCTTCCTCCTCGTCGTCTTCGGGGTCAACCTCTGAACTTACAGGGCTGACACTTTCCGAATGCTCAAAGGTTAGGCATTGGAGAGGTAATACGTGTCGCTGCAATATTCCTACTTTTGCATCGCCACCAACAATTCCTTCCAAACGGAATAGAATCCCTTCCATGGATTTGATACGAAGTTGAGGATTGGGATCGAGGATCATTACCAATAACTGAATCAACAAAGGATGGATGCTTTTACTTGACTGCTTTATTTCTTTCAACAGTTTACGAGTCGTAAAGGATGCAATCTTATGCAAGCACTGTTGCTTAAAACCTTTCTTGGAATAAAGTGAGAGTGTCTTGCCAGTTAGTAGTTCAAACATAGTACAACCAAAGGCCCACACATCAAACGATGGATAGGCTCGAATGGATTCCACATGGGCATTGCGAGATCGGACCATAAGGCTTTTAATTAATGACTTCTTGTCGACTCTGATAGCCTCAGGCGGTAGATAAAACCCCCTTGATACATCTGTGAAATGACCAACCTTGATACTCCCCCCAACACCGAGAAGCTTGAATTGATCGTCAAACTTGCCGATATTGTGTGAACCGAAATCGCCATGAATGAGCAGCTGACGGTGGAGGTAAAATAAAGGCGTTGCCAAAGAATATAAAAGGTCAACCGTCTCGTGAAATTCTCTACATGGCAAAGTTGGAATTATATTTTCAAACGTAGCATCAGCACATTCCATAACAACACAATGAACACCCTTCCTTACATTGGGTCCAAGATACAGCGTCAAACTAGGATGCGACGAAAATACAGCTGCAACGAATTGAGGTGACAAATGAAACTCCCTTCGAATCGATGTATCTCGCTCGAATACATTTCTGTACGTTGTTGCCTTTATTATAACCTTTGAACGAATCTCAGTACTAATGTCAGAAAGTTTTAACTTGACTTGATGCTTCATCGTCGACAGTGAAAGACCACGCTCATGCTCAAAATCATCGCAATATCCCTCCAAGGATGGCGCTTGCAATTCGAGCTCTGAAAAAAAAGTATCGAAGCGATGGTCTTGATATTGCAAACCATAGTATAGTTCAGTTTCACTAACTTGGCTTCTAAATGCGGGATTAGGATCCACCACTTGAAGAGTTCCATGACACATCCGCATCGCACAGTTAATTTCATTCAAGCATACAGGAGTAGCAATGTCTTTTGCAGCGTTTCCGTGCTTATCCTTGGCCTCACTTAACGCCCGTATCTAGAGTAAATACTTGAGATATGAAAATATGGAGACAATTGGTGAAAAGGGACACGATATCAAGCGCACCTGAAAATAATTGCATCTTTGCAACACCTTTTGAATAACGGGGAAATACATATCTTGCGTCGATGATAAAATGTAGTGCCACGAACCACCATGTTTTTTCAACGTAAGATACGTAGTTTCATCTAAATCGATTGGTATGTCACAAAGAAGTATTTTAAACACAAGACGTAGAGATCGATTTTGATTCGTTGCCAATTCTATCGGAAGCCTCATCTTTCTATCCCTTTCTTGAACTACAACCGGACTCGATTCCAAAAGATGATAAATGACGGGATCAGAACACATACGATTTAAGGCTGTGGCCAATGGAAAATTACCCATTCCATCACGAATAGATGCTACTGCTGGAGAGGCTCCAAGGATAGTCTTGAATGCACAGATGTCCATTTGTGCCCCATAGCGTAAGATGATATGAAGAGGGAAGTCTCCAGTGTCGTCTGGCACCGCAGCAGCGAAAGCATTTTGATCTATAAGATACATGATAATATCAGCATTGCGATAATTTTTACATGCGAAATGAAGAGGAAGACCCGATGCCTTCGATAACGATTTCTTCATTTTATTTGATATCATCACACTGAAAACATTGTCTTGAGGACGTGAGGCTGATTGTGCACAAACATTCAATGAACTCTTGTCCATCTCGACAAGATACTCAACAACGGGAAGCGTATTGTACTCCGCAGCTATATGGATTGGTAATCTTCCTCCAATTCTTTCAACTAATGAAACCTTGTAGGCCTCACAAACAATCCGAACCAAATCTACGGAGCCATATTGACAGGCGTAATGGATGGGCAAATAATCTATGTAGTCACGATGAGCCAACGCCATCGGATTCAACATAACCAACATTTCTAGGGTAAATAAAGGAGCATTCTCAACTTTGCATAATTTATGAAGGATGGTTTGATTGTTGAATGGGTCGACTTCTTTTGCAATACCAGGATTTGCAAACAGTACTGCCTCCACTTGAATCCAATTATTGGCCTTTGATATTTGAAAAAAAGTATTATTTTCAGCATTTATAAAAGAGGCCCATTCAGAACTTGAGATGCAGCTACGCACCAATATTGCGGAATGAACTTCTGCCAATTGCAATTGATTCAATATTTCAGCAGAGCCTAAATGTCTTTCATTGGCTTTCGAGGTCTCGACCATTTTTTCATCGGCAGAGATTGAAATGCTGGAAGTATGAAACGATAAGGTAGCCTTTGAGAATGTCGGTAGGCTCTCAGTCTTGTCCGCATTTATCAAAAGTCCGGTTGACAAGACGTGACTAGAATAAAAGGAGTATGTGTCACATGCTCCTTATTTTAGTCGAGACTTATCAACCAGACTTTTGATGAAGATGATAAAAGAGAAAATCGACGATGTGGCAAAGTTTCAGATTTAGATGAGAATGGGCGTATGCAACATGTACAGTAGTAGGATCCTAGCCTACTAGCCTATAGTGGTAGTAGGTAGTAGTACTGTTGTGTTAGCAGAAAAACGTGATAATAAGGCTAAAACTAGTCTGTAGTTGTACGTTGTACAGTAGGTCCTACTGAATTTTGCTATGTAAACGCTACGCTATCATACCAAACACTTTTTACTGGACAAACCTTTTGTAAATCTTCATCCTCATTACAACTCACTTCACTATCATCAAACATTCCTGTGATCCCATGTCGAACAGCGGCAGTAATTCCAACGCTTCTGTATCTTCTCTTCTTGAGAAAATGAAGCACTATGATAAGGTGAGCAAATGGCATAACGCGGCTGAAACCAATCGTTTCTGAAGGTGGTCATGACATTAAAATTCTTTGAAACAGGATGAAAGATATATGGCTACATCGGATCTTTGTGAATATCTCAAACGTCGAGGGACGTCTGGTGCTAGTGGGGTTAATATATCGGCTACAGTATCTCCTTTCGATCAAAATACAGAAAAACGAGTTTGTGCATCTGTGCTCAAGTTACTTGATGATGCTTCTCATGATGTTCAAACAATTGCAGTCAAGACCTTGTCAATTCTTCTAACATCAGTTCACGAAGATCAAGTCGTTGAAATTGCTGAAAGACTAGGAAATCTTCTCTTGGATACTAGTAAGGGTGAACTACGAGATGTGTATGCTATCGGGTTACGCACTCTTGTTAAGACGATTCCAATAGAAATGGGTGATCGTGTGAGTGAACGCTTGATTGTGAAATTACTGGTTGGTATACGTGGAATTCCTACCAATGTGGAAGATAAAGCGATTGTTAAAGCCACGGGACAAATTACTATTTCCAGTCTCGAAATATTGGCGGATTTGGTGGAGCGATTCGGTGCCTTACCTCATACTTGCAGGCAACAACATATTATGGTCCAAGCAACACTTTCTCAACTGGGATCTGACAGTCCTGCTGTGCGTAAACGTGCAGGAAATACTCTGGGATGTCTGAGTGTTATTTTAGAGGATACCTTGTTGATTCAACTTGTGGAAATTTTATTAGCTCAGATTGATGCATCATCAGTGACACGTTCCCAATCAACTGGACGAGTTACGCGGAATATATCTAAAACTCAAGCCAATGTACCTTCCTATCAAGGTCTTGAACTATCTTCGCTTGGGACATTTATGGTTGCAGATGCAAAAACGTTGATCCGGACCATGTCAACATTATCTGGTGCCATCGGACAGAGATTGGGGCAAGAACAAATCGATAGGATTGTACCGATTTTCTTGAAATTCTGTGATCCTAAGGATGCTGTCGCTGGAGATGACGAGGTAGAAGGTGAAGAAATGGACGAAAATGCCCTAGCACTGATTAATGAAATCCGAGAGGGATGTTTCGCTGGTTTCCAGTCCTTCATATTACGTTGTCATGCTTTTATCTCGCCTCATCTTCCTAATATCATTCAATCGTCACTAGGTATGCTTAGCTCCCTTACATTCATTTGCGAGTAATTTACATTTAGACGTGCACTCACAGTTGTAACATAATTTGAATACTTACCTTCTGTTTGCGTTTCTAGCCTACCTGCGATATGACCCAAACTACTCTTATGGCGATGAAAATATCGAAGATGAGGATGATGATGCCGATATGGCCTCACAAGATGAAGACTTTGAAGATGAAAATGAGGATTTTGAAGAGGAAGAGGATTATATTGACGAGGGTGTGGATGAAAGCTGGAAAGTGAGAAAGACTGCCATTCAGGTTCTCTTGGCCGTCTCTCAATCTTCTAAACAGGAGGACATGATACAAATGTGGTCTGAGGACTTTGCGTGGAAACCGAACATTAAAAAGAAATACAGTGTCGCAGCTGCTTTGGTCGAAAGATTCAAGGAGAGGGAAGAAAATTGTAGAGTGGATGTTGTAGAATGCTTCTCGAGTATCCTTTCTAGTACATTAGCAGCTGAGGCTGCTGGCAAAATAGCTCTTACTAATGATTCCATGGCCTCACAAAAGTCCAATATATCTTCGATTGATCTACAATCAAAGTTCATACCAAAAGTTGTGTACTCATGTGATAAGAAACTTCTTTCCTTCAAGAAAGGAGGAAGTCGTACCAAGGCTGCTGCGCTTGCTTTACTGACTACTCTTTGTCGAGTTCCCGGGGGAATCGGAGGCCCCAAGCAAATGCATTCAATCATCGCCCATTTGAAGACAATATTGATCAGTGACATGGGGTCTAGCGGAAGTCATGGATCTAGTAAGGCGTTGAAATTAGATGCCTTGCGACTCATTCGAGCCACTTTGGTGACTCCGAATCACCAAGCATATGACATGAAAGATGTATGCAACGTCTTGGTCACTGATATTTGCACAGTAACACAAGAAAGTTGGTATAAAATAGTGGCCGAGGGCATTCGTGTACTTAGTGAAATTCCAAGTGTACTGATGAATGGAGAAGGCACAACATCAGAGAAAGAACGAATATCCATGCAACTCTTTGCAGCCATTGAACCTCGATTATTAGCCCAGGATCAAGATCAAGAGATAAAAGATTGTGCTCTAAGTGCGACTTCTTCATTATTGAGCATTTTGCATCCATATCTACCAATTGAGCATAAACAACGACTGCTTAATCTCGTTCTTGATAAATTACGAAACGAAACTACAAGACTTGCGGCGACTAAGGCTTTGATTGTAATTTCCTCGAGTAAGGTTACAGGGGAAAATCATATTGATTTGTCCTTGATATTTCCCCAAACACTTACTGAACTTGCCTTTCTTTTAAGGCTGAGTAATAGAATCGTCAAACAATCAGCGTTGGAGTGCCTCGTTGCATTTCTTCAATCACCAGTAGTTAATTCGGATATCGTCTTGGCATCTGATTTATGCGAACTGATTGTCAAAGAAATCAGCTCTATAATTATGGGTTCTGATATGCACATGAACCATTTGGGCATACAAGTAGCTACCTCTCTTTTGAAAGCCCATCCCTCTGCAACTGTTGCCTCCTCGCTTCGTGAGTTCACTATTCCTGCTGTGCTCGCATTGGCGATATCACCCATGATGCAAGATTCTACAGTTGATTCTCTCCAAGCTTTTCTCCGCGTCCTTGTGTCCAGCAAAATTGTTTTATGTCAAGAGCTGTTAAAACAATTTGTTGATGCATCGGATAATATTACTAACGATAATCTCAGAGCCTCTGGTGCAAAACAAGCTATCAGTAATCTCGCAAAATGTGTTGCAGCAATTGTTTTATCTGGATCGGAAGAAGAGAAGCAAATAATCTTGTTTGACATGCTTTCTGTAATGGAAAACAAGAAAAATGGGCTACAACCGCCGTATCATCTTCAGCTGTATTTACATGCCGTCGGTGACATTGGATGTGCTTTAGATCTAAGTAAAGTCAATTACCTATCGGACAGGCTAGAAAGTTGTTTCTTGAGTTCCCTCGACTCTTCATCGGAAGATGAGAAGCATGCATCTGCATATGGACTGGGCCGAGTAACGGCAGGTTCCGTGGCTATCTTTCTACCTAAATTGTTGAGAGCGCTCCAAGACGAAAATCAAAAGAAGCAGTATCTACTGCTAGTATCGGTCAACGAAGTTATCCACGGCCTTCAAAAGAGCAGTAACTTTGAAGGTCCAAAATCTAATGTAATTGACAAACTTTGGCCTCATATGAGCACCCACTGTTCTGATAAGGACGAAGGTATTCGAACCATGGTAGCGGAGTGTATTGGATCTATGATGATTCTAGACCCTGTCTTTACCATACCTCGTGTTATTACCTTGTTCAACGAGGCCATGTTGGTAAATTCGGACTCAGCTGCAAACAGAATCCATGTATGTTCGACAGTCGCAACATCTGTGAAATTCGCCATTGCTGGTCGCATCAATACTGAAGTATTATTGAGGCACATGCCTGATTTTTTGAAACTTCTGAACGAGGAGGATCTTGGTGTGAAAAACTCTGCGTTGTTGCTTGTTTACTCAGCTGTACACCACGCCCCTAACCTTGTTACTGGGTGTATGCAGGAGCACATTTTGCCTCATTTATACAAGGTATCGTTGCATAGCGAAATAATTTATTCGGTACTCGTATCAGATATGAATCATCAGTTCATTTTGCTTTTCTCTACTTCAGAACGGTCAATTATGTTTGAAGCGAACTGTTGATCTCGGACCTTTCAAGCATACTGTAGATGATGCTCTTCCTCTTCGTAAATCGTCGCTGAGTATTTTACATCTGTGCATGGAGAAGAGTCTTATTTTCATGCATGGTACAGATTTTTTCCCTCTATTGCAAAAAGCATTAGATGATGTAGAAGATATTCAATTACAAGGGCATCAGATTTTAATTTATTTATCGTTGCATCATCCGGAGCTTATTGTGTCATCAATAGATTTGCTTCTCGGACCACTGGAACGCGCAATAAACAAGAAACAAGCTCCGAAAACAGGAAATGAGGCTGACCGTGGCGATGAAACATTGAAGAGTGCCTTGAGAGTTTTGATGGCGCTGAATAATGTTTCCGGAGTCACTAGGTGAGTTCAATATACCTAGAAATAGTTCTCAACCATACTCATTTCTCAGTCTTACTTTGTATTTGTAATATCAACGGGACCCTACAGCTCAAAACGATTTGTAGAATTTTTCCAAATCACGAAAGCATCTGGAAAGTTTAATCTTCTTGAGTCCAAAGAATAGGTTGGGTGGGCTATGCTCGTAACGTAACTGATGATATATTCCAAGTATGTCCATAAACCATATATCGCTAATCCTGCAATCATTTTGGGTAAACCCACTGGTAGAATATTTATGAGAATAATCTCCACTAGATCAAAAAGATGCGTATATGTCGATTTACTTAAATAACTAGGAATCATTTGTGCATTCAATGAATATTACTGATTTCAATATTAGGATTCAAGCTCATCACGTAATAGATTCACCTTTAAAAGATATTATGTTGGAATAATCTTTTCGTTTATGATAACCATCAACATCGATCGCGGATTTACTGCGGTAGGAGGTAGGAAACTCGCTACCATGAAAATGCAGATACCAATACCCTAAATCATCCTCCCGCATAAAACTTTCAATTTACGATCTTTAGTATTGTACCCTCACTCCTTACCAAAGCGAATGTGTACGATAACAAATTCTGTAAATTGATACGCCACTTATTCTACCTCCATGTCATGTTACAAACCGTGCTGGTAATAGTGCTAGTCCAAGAATGATTCTTTACGATAGCATCGTTACTCTTGATTCATTACCAGTTCATATGATATGCCATCTCATCGTTCAATTGTAATACCCATAAGTGGTCAACTACTGAAGCGGAATCATATCCAGGAAAAGATTATGACAGGCAATCTAGTTTTTGAAAAAGAATTTAGAAGAAAGAATTTTGGTACCACTCGCCGTTTCTTAGGCTAGTAACGACCAGTGTTGTCGTAGTAGATAATGGTAGATATTATAAGAATCAAATACACCTATTCTGATGTGATCCAAAAGAGATAGCTCTACGATAATCGATAGAATTAAAAGACATGAAATGGAAGTGAATTTGTGTTTGATAATTCCATTCAATCCCAATTTCTACCAAATTTAAACGTATTCAGCTACACAAGTCAGGTTCAAGATCAAGATGTTGTATATTTCTTCCAATGTAAGTATATCCCAATGGGAAGAGTGAATATGATGTGACCGAATGCGATTGATGGTGTTCCAGGTTTCAGGGCATTTTCAGGTTTCAGGGTCTGTACTATGTATTGAACCGCAAAATTTGGTATGAAGGATGTATTTTCGACGAGAAAAATGTATTTTCGATCGAGGGATGTATTTTCAGTTTTTTAGCTGAGAAATGTATGGGTAGACCCGAGGAGTAGGAGTTGACGCGTAATGCGTAATGGAATGGCCCACAAATGGGGGGGCACAAAAAATATCGGCAATATCGGTTAAAAGCGGTTATGACGTCATATGACGTAGCAAAGCACGTGTCT